>JABLTN010019414.1_pt1 | contig 37822 bp, 29 predicted proteins | sample 7160141 | NCBI WGS metagenome assembly JABLTN01 (sample SAMN14651226, study PRJNA627086) | human gut metagenome | isolation source: feces | host: Homo sapiens | reverse complement strand
CCTAATGGTGAGTTACCAGGCGGAGGCATAATAATTAAGGCAGGTGATAATTAATGAAAGCAATAGGTATTATATTAGCTGGCGGAAATAACAGAGCGATGCGTGAACTCTCTAACAAGAGAGCAATTGCAGCCATGCCGATTGCCGGAAGTTATCGCGCCATAGATTTTGCATTAAGCAACATGACTAATTCAAGGATCCAGAAAGTAGCTGTTATCACACAGTATAACGCAAGATCACTTAATGAACATTTAAGCTCATCTAAGTGGTGGGATTTCGGAAGAAAACAGGGAGGATTATTCGTATTTACTCCTACAATTACTGCTGAGAGCAGCAACTGGTATCGTGGAACAGCTGATTCATTATATCAGAATATACAATTTTTAAAGCAGAGCCATGAGCCATATGTAGTTATTGCGTCAGGTGATGGTGTATATAAGCTTGATTACAATAAGGTACTTCAGTATCACATTGAGAAGAAAGCAGATATAACAGTTGTTGTTAAGAAGCTTGAAGACCGTTCGGACATAGGCCGTTATGGCGTTGTAGCCATGACAGAAGAAGGCAGAATCACAGATATTGATGAGAAACCAATAGAGACTAACCTCTCAACAGTTTCAACTGGTATCTATGTAATAAGAAGAAGACTTCTCATTGAACTTCTTGAGAAGGCTGCTGAAGAAGACAGACATGAGTTTGTAAGAGATATTCTTGTAAGATATAAGAATATCAAGAAGATATATGGTTATAATATTGATTCTTACTGGAGCAATATTTCAACAGTGGATGCATATTACAAGACTAATATGGATTTCCTTAATAAGGATGTGAGAGATTACTTCTTCAAACAGTATCCGGATGTATATTCTAAGGTAGAAGATCTTCCACCAGCAAAGTATAACTTCGGAGCTAACGTAAGAAACAGCCTTGTTTCAAGCGGATGTATAATTAACGGAACTGTTGAAGATTCAGTGTTATTCAAGAAGATATATGTAGGCAATAATAGTGTAATCAAAAATTCAATTATTCTTAATAATGCATATATTGGAGATAATGCATATATTGAGAACTGTATAGTTGAAAGCAACAGTACAATCAAAGCTAATTCAAGATATGTCGGAGAGAATGGTACAAGGATTGTTGTGGAGGATAGTCCTTTATACTATTAAGAACAGTTTCGACAGAAGGTGTTTGAACCAAAGTATAACGAGGTTAATATAACCTAAAAAGGGGTGCGTTATGAATATAACAGATGTAAGGGTAAGAAAGATTGCTAAAGAGGGCAAGATGAGAGCAGTTGTGTCAATCACAATAGATGATGAGTTCGTGGTACATGATATTAAGGTGATTGAGGGAGAGAAGGGCTTGTTCATTGCAATGCCAAGCAGAAAATCATCAGACGGAGAGTATCGTGACATTGCTCATCCTATCAACACTCAGACAAGAGATAAACTGCAGAAGCTTGTTCTTGAGGCCTATGATAAGGCGGAGGATGTAGAGGAGTAACAATTTAACACATTTAAAAGGTCTGACTTTGACAGATGCGTTAGCGCATTTTCAGAGTCAGACCTTTTTTATGCAATATAACCCTTTGCTTCCCTGAATTTGATTGGGGAAATACCTTTTGTTTTCTTGAAAACATCCCCAAAATAATTACCGGATTCATATCCACATAATGAAGCAACATCTGACATTGGAAGATTGGTTTCAAGCAATAATCTTTCAGCATGGCTAATCCTTATTCTATTTAGAAAATCTTTAAATGTCATTTCGGTTTCATCTTTAAAAAGCTTGGACAGATAAGAAGGATTCAGATGTAAATGTTCAGCCAAAGCGGTCAAAGAAATATTGGCGGAAAAGTTCTGTTCTATGTAATCAATGGCATTCTGAATAATTGTATTCTCTGTTTGTAATGAGTTCCTGACATTTAATGACGCTGTTATATCAAAACCAGAACGGATTATACACAGAATAATTCCCTGAATTGAATGCCTTATAGTTAATGAAGATATAGAACTGTGTTTTTTAGATTCTAAAAGAACAGTATCAAAATAATAATTAATCAGGTAAGATGCTGACAGATTAAAAGTAAAGAAATGACAGCAGTATTTATTATAAAAAGTTAAGTCGGGGAAACCTGATATAATTGGTGCTACATAGTCGTCTCCTAATTCAATTACAATCCGCTCATTATCTGTACTGGAATATATGACTTTATGAGAAATATCACGTGGAATCAGGAAGATGGTTCCTTCGTTTATTTCATATAAAGCATCTCTTATTAAAATGCTGCAGCTTCCTTTGGTGAGGTAAAATAATTCCCAGAAAGAGTGTGTATGAGAAGATGACATTGAATTTTCTGGAGTGCGATATAATTTTGAAATGTTAAAATAATTTGAATTCATACATTCTCCTGAAGTTATATTTAAAGATATATTAACACAGATAAATAAATAAATGAATTGCAAAACGGAAAATTTTAGAGCAAAATAAGTGCAACATGTGCATTATGCACAAAAAACACGTTGGAATATTGCTATAATTAACAAATGGCTAAAAAATCGAGCCAAAATTATATGTAAAAACAACTCAAGAAACAAAAAAAGCGGTAGCAAAACACATTACATAAATGTATTATGGTAACAAAAGCGGAAAACTACCGCGAAAGACACTATCGTGTGCAAATATATTTAAGGAGGACAATTATGAAGTTTATGAAAAAGCGTAAGATCAGAAGAATTGCATCATTATTCATGGCGGTTCTTATGGTTGCAGCTCTCATGCCAGGCAGTATTACTAATACTAAAGCCGATGACAAGACCGCTGATTCAGGGGTCGTAGTAGACGCTGGTACATGGGAGAATAACGAAAGAACAACAACTTGGGATTTTTCAAAATACTCAGGAGAAAAATCACTTACTTTAGCAGAAGCTGATGAGATTGGCAGAATAAAGGTTGCTGCCGGTACAGCATATGTTGTTAAGACTGGTGGAGCAGGATTATCAGCCCAGAAAACAAAGGATGCTGTTATTGCTGTTCCTGTTGACCCAACAGCAACATCAGCTACACTTACATTTGAATTTTCTAGTAACAACAGTAACAGATATGTTTATGTTGGCGATAAGAGCGGAGAGAATGCAATCATCTGTCTGAATACAGCAGGTAGAGAGGAACTGCCTAATGCAGTTAATATCAATGCTGAAAAAAAAGCTACAGTAACAGTTTCATCAGCAGCTTTTGAGGATGGTTATATTTTACTTACACCAGATACACTTGGAAGCGGTGATTCAGGTGAGATGAAGATTAAGAATTTAACTTTAGTTGAATCAAAAGATAACGGTGACAGAACATGGAACTTCAGAAATGGTTCTGATTTAATGGGTTCTAACGGAAAGCTCATTCAGGGAACTACAGGTGAAGTTAATGGCTTAGTTATTGATGCTACAACAGGTAAGTTTGATTCTACAAGAAGTGACTGGGCACAGTTTAACACAGGAGCTGTTGTTAAGATTCCGGTTAAGGGCTCATGTGAAATCACAATTGGATCATATGATGTTAGTCAGGCTACAATTGAAGGAACAGATGTCAGCACCAAAGAATTCAAGTATACATACTCAGGTGCAGCAGGATATGTAGAATTAGTTGCAACAGCTGATGGATATCTTGGAAGCATTGATGTAAAGCATATTGCAGAGCCAGAGGCTAATGTAGAAAACTTTACATTTGTTATGGATGAGCATGCTGTAGATGGTGTTGTTAAGACTGGTGAGTACAAGTTCGGAGACAGCACACTTACATTAGGGGGACAGACAGTAGGCGGAGTTATTACTCAGTATACAGTAAAGCCAGATAAGAAGGTTACAATTAATGGTGTTGAACATGATGCTTATACATCAGGTAAGAGACATGCTGATGCCAATAATATTCCTGAACTTCCAGGTGAAGGAGATGGATGTTTAGCTACATTTACACCAGCAGCTAAGGGTATGATGACAGTTTACTATAACTCAACTTCATTCATCAGAGTACATACTTTCAATGCTGATGGAACTAAGGAAGGTTTTGTTGATTCAGAAACAGGATTAACATCATATTCATTTAAAGTTGTTCCTGGTAAGACATATGTTATGTCAACAACAGGAAAGACTAATAATATGTTCTATGCTGGATACAGCTATGTTGCAGATGAGAAGATTACAGTTCCAGTAACTGTAAATAATATTGATGCAACAATTGGTAGCGGATTAAAGTTATCATTAGTAGATGACCAGTTAGGTGGAGATGAGATATCTCTCAGCACAACAACAAAATCTCTTAAGCTTCTTAAGGGACACACATACAGAGTAAGCTCTAACGATGGCGGTGTTAAGCCTCTTGTAGGTGATTCACAGACATTTACAGTAACAGGCGATGAAGTTACAATCACACTTAATAATGTTCCGGATGTTGAACTTACAGGTAAGATTGTAGGTACAGATGCATCTAATGTTACAAAGCTCGTGTTTACTAATAATACTAGTGGAACAGTAAATGAAGCAACAATAACAGGAGATTCATACAAGGTTTCTGTAAAGCCTGGTGAATATACAACAAGCGTAGAGACTAAGGATGGATCAACAACATATGACAGAGCATCTGTTAAGGCTGGTGTTGATAATGTTAATGATGTATATGTAGAGAAGGATGATCCAGCATCTAAGAGAGATTACAGCTATACAAGAGTTCCATCTCTTACAACAACAGGTAGTATTGCAGTAGAGAATGGAAAGCCTCACACAGTAGCAAGAGCTGATTCTTCACTTACAATTCCAGTAAAGGGAAAAGCTAAGATTACTATTTCTACTTACTATGCATTCAACTTTACAGTTAATGGAGAGAAGTACGATAGTACAGAAACAGATAAGGGTTATACATCAGTTGGTACAACATCTAAGACAGATACATTTGAGATGGTAGTTGAAGGTGATGCTGTTGTTAACTTCGGTGCAACAACATATATTACAGGAATTTCAGTTATTCCTATGACAGAATTCAAGTCAGAGATTAATGTTCCTGGCGATTATGATACATTAAATGAAGCTTCAGATGCTATTCTTGGTATGCAGAACAGACCAGAAGGCGAAGCAGGCAGAGTAACTATTAACCTTACATCTGATGTATTTGAGCAGGTAGTTATGGCTGCACCATATGTAACACTTAAAGGTAATGGACATACAATTTCATGGTATTATGGTGTTGGAACAAAGTATTATTCAATAGATCCAGCAACAGGTCTTTACAATAAGACACTTGCTATGGACAAATACTCATCTGAAGAAGGAAATGGAAGTCTCTGGGGTGGTGTATTCATTGTTAGAGGTAATAATTTTATTGCAGAGAATACAACATTCCTGAATACATACAACTATTACTTAACAGAGGCTGAGAAGACGGATATTGCAGGTTCAAATCTTGCAGTAGACAGATTAGCAGAAGGCGTAGATGTATCAGATTACAAGTTTAAAGAGAGATCAAATGCTTTCTATATTGAGGCTGATAATATTGAAGTTTTCAACTGTTCAATTCTTTCATCACAGGATACACTTGGTAGAAATGGTTCAACAAATTATGGATATCACGCATATTTCAACGGTTGTACAATCGGTGGTAATGTAGATTATATCTGTGGTGAGTTTGCAGCTGTATTTGATAACTGTAAGTTACAGTGGAAGACATATAAGAATGATGAAAATAACAATGCAAAGATTGGTTACATTGTTGCACCTAAGACAAGCCCATATGTATTCAGAAACTGTGAGGTTACAACAGATGGAGCACATGGTGATGCAGCAGTATTAGGTAAGTACGGTAGAACATGGGGTGCTAACTCTAATGCATCATTTATTGAGTGTGAGACTAACGGATATATTGACTCAGAAGGCTGGACAGAAATGTCTAATGGAGAGAAGGCTTCAGCAATCTTCAATGAGTACAATAACACAAACAAGGGTGAAGCATTTGTGACAACAGGCTGCACTAATAGTACATTAGATGCTGTTGTTAATTACATTGATTCAGAAAATGTTTCTGCTGTTGATACAGTTCTTGGTACATGGAAGCCAGTTCATTATAAAGAAGTTATCTCTAAGGATGACGATTCATCAAAGGGTGATGTAGCAGAAGGTGGAGAAACAGGAAAAGACAATAATGTTAATGGAACAACAGAGTCAACAGATGAAACTGTAAAGACTGGAGATACAACTCCAATTGCATTATATGTAGTATTAATGCTTTGTGCATTAGCAGGAATTGTATTTATATCAAAGAAAAGAAGAACATCTGTTAAATAATTATAATTGAATAATTGTTTAATATAACAAAATGTCCCGCGGTCGTTATGACTTGCGGGACTTTTTGGATAAAGATAAGGTTGTCTTAACCTGTCAGGTTACAGATGATGTGTTAAGATAGCCAAAAGAAGAAATATGTTATATACTTGCTAATATATGATAATTAATCAGGAGGATGTTATGTATATAATAGCGGGACTGGGTAATCCGGGTAAAGAATATATGGGAACAAGACACAATGCAGGATTTTCAGTAATAGACGAGCTTGCAGACAAATATAATATCAGTGTGGACACAGCAAAGCACAAAGGACTTATCGGAAAAGGTGTAATAGCAGGTCAGAAAGTAATACTTGTTAAGCCTATGACATATATGAATAATTCAGGCGAGTGTATAAGAGAAGTTATGGATTATTACAAATGTGATATAGATGATTTTATTGTTATCTTCGATGATATAAGTCTTGACGTAGGTAAACTAAGACTTCGTGCAAAGGGAAGTGCAGGTGGACACAATGGAATCAAGAGTATAATAGCACATCTTGGAAGCGACAAGTTCAAGAGAATAAAGTTCGGAGTCGGCGATAAGCCTAAGAACTGGGATCTTGCAGACTGGGTGCTTGGGAAATTTCCTACAGAGGAATATGCAACATTAAGAGAGGCTAATAAGAAAGCCTGTGAAGCTGTAGAATGCATACTTACAGATGGAATAGAAAGTGGTATGAATAAATATAACGGATAACTGGTGGTATAATATGAAAGCAATATTTGAGCCGGTGTATAATACAGCCGGTGTGGAACAACTTAATAAAGAGCTTGCTAAAGATGGTGGCAGAACAGTAATGGTAAGTGGCTGTATTGACACGCAGAAGCTGCATTTTTCAAGTGCCATAGCCAGCAATTATAATTTCCAGCTTGTTATAACCAGTGATGAGGGGAAAGCAAGGGATATGGCGGAGGATGCCAGATTCTTTAACGGCGGAAATGTAATGTATTATCCTGCGAAAGATGTAATATTTTATAACGCAGATGTGCAGGGACGACAGATTGCCGGGGAGCGAATCAGATGTATAGCAGCCATAATTGACAGATTGAATAAATCGGACATTGTAAAATCTGGAACGGAGAAATCAACAGAGGAAGCTTCAGACGGACCGCTTACAATTGTGACAACCATTGATGGAATATCAGATATGCTTCTTCCAGTCGACAGATTCAAGAGGGCAGTCATTAACCTTAAGAAGGGTGACATACTCGATGTAGAGGATATGGCAAAGAAACTTACAGCTATGGGATTCGAGAGATTCGGAATGGTTGAAGCCAAAGGACAGTTTGCCATAAGAGGCGGAATAATAGATATATTTTCATATACAGATGAAGCACCTGTGAGAATTGAATTGTGGGACGATGAGATAGACTCAATAAGGGCGTTTGATGCAGACAGCCAGCGTTCGATTGAGAACTATAAAAGTTATACAGTATTTCCTGCAACAGAGTTTCTTTTTACTGAGGATGAGATAGAGCATGGGATTGAAAAAATCAGACATGAGAAAGATGAACAGATGAAGCTGTTCGGAGCAGATAAAAGAAAGCGTACTAAGGAACAGATAGAGGCTGGCAATCATCTTAACAGAATGTTTGATGACGCGTTAAGGACAGGAGATTACAGCAAATTCATATATACATTTGCAGATAGAGTGAGCAGCCTGGCAGAGTATTTCCCTAAGGGAGATACTCTTATTGTCGTGGACGAACCTGTAAGGCTTAAGGAACACAGCGACATGACTTTCTATGAGTACAGTGAGAGTATGAAGAACAGATTAGAAAGCGGTTATGTGCTACCAAGTCAGACACATATGTTTATGGATATGGAGACAGCCGTTCTTTCAATGAACGGACATAAGCAGCTTGTGCTGACAACACTTGAATACACACCTGAATTCTTTGGGATAGATTATTCGATGCATATTGAAGCGAGAAGCATAAGCTCATATAATAACAGCTTTGAATATCTTTCAGATGACATAAGGAAGTACAAACGCAGTAAATATGCAGTTCTTCTTGTGTGCAGCTCAAGAACAAGAGCTAACAGAATTGTTGATGACCTCGGAAGGCTTGGAATTGAGAGCTTCTATACAGAAGACAGCAATAAATCCATGGCAGGCGGACTTGTGATGGTTACTTACGGAAGTCTTCACAGGGGATTTGAGTATCCGCTGCAGGGATTTGTGTGCATTGCCGAAAATGACATATTTACAGAGAAGAAGCGCAAGAAAGTAAAGAAGAAGGAGTACGATGGCAAGAATATTGCCGGCTTTAATGAACTTAATATTGGCGATTATGTTGTTCATGAGAATTACGGTATAGGCCAGTACAAGGGCATTGAGAAGATTAAGGTTGAAGGTGTTGAGAAGGATTACATCAAGATATCTTACGCAGATAACAGCAACCTTTATGTGCTCGCAACACAGCTTGACCGTCTGCAGAAATTTGCGGGTTCGGATGTTGAGAAGAAGCCGAAGCTTAATAAGATTGGCGGTTCAGAGTGGGGCAAGACTAAGTCAAAGGTTCATTCAGCTGTTGAAGAAGTGGCTAAAGACCTTGTTGAGCTGTATGCCACGAGACAGAGAATAGAAGGATACCAGTTTGGACCGGATACGGTATGGCAGCAGGAATTTGAGGAAATGTTCCCTTATGAGGAGACAACAGACCAGTTAAATGCGATAGAAGACACGAAGCATGACATGGAAAGCCGCAGGGTAATGGACAGACTTATATGTGGAGATGTGGGCTATGGTAAGACAGAGATTGCAATAAGAGCAGCATTTAAGGCGGTTCAGGAAGGAAAGCAGGTTGCTTATCTTGTACCGACAACAGTACTTGCAAGTCAGCATTTTACCACATTTGAACAGAGAATGAAGGACTTTCCGGTTACGGTAGCCCAGTTGTCAAGCTTCAGAACCTCAGCACAGAATAAGGAGACTATTGAGGAACTTAAGAAGGGCATGGTTGACATTGTAATAGGCACACACAGGCTTCTTTCTAAAGACGTGGTGTTCAAGGATCTGGGACTTCTTATTATTGATGAGGAACAGCGTTTTGGTGTTACACACAAGGAGAAGATTAAGAAGTTAAAGAATAATGTTGATGTACTTACGCTCAGTGCCACTCCGATTCCAAGAACGCTTCACATGAGCCTTGCGGGAATCAGGGATATGAGTGTTCTTGAGGAGCCTCCGGTTGACCGTGTTCCGATACAGACTTTCGTTACAGAGCATAATGATGAGATGATACGAGAGGCAATCACAAGAGAGCTTGCCAGAAATGGTCAGGTATACTATGTATACAACCGTGTAAGAAGCATTGATGAGGCGGCTGCACACATTCAGGAGCTTGTTCCTGATGCAAATGTGGCATATGCCCACGGTCAGATGGCTAAACGGGAGCTTGAGAAGATAATGTGTGATTTCGTTAATGGTGAGATAGATGTGCTGGTGTCTACAACTATAATTGAAACAGGTATGGATATATCCAACTGCAACACAATGATAATTGAAGATGCAGATCGTTTTGGACTTTCTCAGCTTTATCAGCTAAGAGGAAGAGTTGGCAGAAGCTCAAGGACTGCGTATGCATTTTTGCTGTACAGAAGAGATAAGGTACTGACAGAGGTAGCGGAAAAGCGACTCAGCGTAATCAGGGAATTTGCGGATTTTGGTTCGGGCTTTAAGATTGCGATGAAGGATCTGGAAATCCGAGGTGCAGGAAATGTGCTTGGAAATAGCCAGCACGGTCACATGGCGGCTGTAGGATACGACCTGTACTGTAAAATGCTTAATCAGGCGGTCAACAATCTTAAGGGAATTAAGAATGAGTATGAGTTTGAGACAACAATAGATGTAGATGTGGATGCTTATATTCCGGCAACATATATTAAGAGTGAGTACCAGAAGCTTGATATATATAAGAGAATTGCTGCACTTGAGAACATGGATGAATTATCAGATATGAAGGACGAGTTATCAGACAGATACGGAAGTGTGCCATCATGCGCCGACAATCTGCTTATGATTGCGCTTATCAAGTCAAAGGCACATAAACTTGGCATGATAGAGATAAAGGGCGGCGTTGCGCATCAGGAATCAGGAACAGCAGTATGGCGTACAGTTATGACAGTTTATCCTAAGGCTGAATTAGACCCGGATGCTATAAAGAAGCTTCTTGACGAATATGGCGGTGCAATCCAGATGAGAGTAGACGCCAATCCTGCATTTATATGGACTGTAACAAAGAAGAAATTCACTAATGCGAAGGAATATCTTAAGGGGCTTAATGCGTTGATGGATGTGTTTATTGAGAGGCTGACGGTGAAGTAAAAATCTCACATTAACAGTTGACAACCTCGATAGATGTGTTATAATTCAAAACAGTTTAACGCTTTAAAGCGTAACGGTTTAAAGTGAAGCAATTCCAGGAGGAAATTTTACAGGAGGAAACAGGTTATGGCAGAAAACAGGGGTAATTTGACTTCTTACAGACCAGACATCAAGGTTATGGACTGTACATTAAGAGATGGAGGTCTTGTGAATAATTTTGAATTCACTGATGAGTTTGTTAAAGATCTTTATGAAGCTAATGTGGCAGCAGGCGTTGATTATATGGAATTTGGATATAAGGCTGATAAGGATATATTTGCTGAGAAAGAATTCGGAAAGTGGAAGTTCTGTAAGGAAGAAGATATCAGAGCTATTGTTGGCGAGAATGATACACCACTTAAGATATCAGTTATGGCCGATGTCGGAAGAACTAATATGAAGAGAGATATTCCACCTAAGTCAGAGTCAGTTGTTGATATGGTGAGAGTTGCAACATATATTAATACCATTCCGGCAGCTATTGAGATGGCTAACTACTGTTCAGATATGGGATATGAGGTTACAGTCAATATTATGGCGATATCGACAGCAGGTGAGAATGAGTTAGACCTTGCATTAGAGCTTCTTGCATCACAGAGCAAGGCACAGTACATATACCTTGTTGACAGCTATGGTTCATTATACCCGGAGCAGGTAAGAAGACTTGCTGACAAATACATTAAGATAGCAGAGAAGTATGGAAAAAGTGTTGGTATACATGCACATAACAACCAGCAGCTCGCATTTGCCAATACAATCGAGGCATGCTCAATCGGCGTAAGCCTTCTTGATGCAACAGTAAGCGGAATGGGAAGAGGTGCAGGTAACTGCTATTCAGAATTATTATTAGGGTTCTTAAGAAATCCTAAGTTTAATATAGTTCCAGTGCTTAAGTTTATTGAGAAGCATATGGTTCCACTTAAAGCATCAGGTGTTGTATGGGGATGTGATGTACAGTACATGCTTACTGGTCAGACTAACCAGCATCCAAGAACAGCAATTGCATTTACTAAGGCAGAAAGAACCGATTATGCTAAATATTACACAGAAATTACCGGAGATGAGTAATGAAATGTTGACATGACATTTTTAAGAGCGTAAAATATGCTCAAAATCGTGTAAAACATTTTTTACATTGGTATCTTTAGATGAAAGGAAGTACTAACAATGGAAAAGAAGAATATTGACTGGTCAAGCCTTGGCTTTGGTTACATCAAGACTGACAAGAGATTCGTAGCCAACTATAAAGATGGCGCATGGGATAACGGAACACTTACAGAGGATGACAAGGTTGTCATTAACGAGTGTGCAGGAGTCCTTCAGTATGCACAGACATGTTTTGAAGGTCTTAAGGCTTATACAACAGAGGATGGTCACATTGTTATGTTCCGCCCAGATCTGAATGCAGCAAGAATGAAAGATTCATGTGAGAGACTTGAGATGCCAGTTTACCCAGAAGATAAGTGGGTAGAGGCAGTTGCTAAGACAGTAGAAGCTAATGCAGCATGGGTACCACCTTTTGGTTCAGGTGCTACACTTTATGTCCGTCCATACATGTTCGGAAGTAACCCTGTTATCGGAGTTAAGCCTGCTGATGAATATCAGTTCAGAGTACTTACAACTCCAGTAGGTCCTTACTTCAAGGGCGGTGCTAAGCCTATTACTATCAAAGTTTCAGATTTTGATAGAGCAGCACCACACGGAACAGGACATATCAAGGCTGGACTTAACTATGCAATGAGCTTACATGCTATTATGACAGCACATGAAGAAGGATATGCAGAGAACATGTACCTTGACCCAGCAACAAGAACTAAGGTTGAGGAGACAGGTGGCGCTAACTTCATCTTCATCACTAAAGATGGTAAGTTCGTAACACCAAAGTCTAATTCAATTCTTCCATCAATCACACGCCGTTCATTAATGGTTGTTGCTAAGGAATATCTTGGATTAGAGGTTGAGGAAAGAGAAGTTCTCTTTGATGAAGTTAAGGATTTTGCAGAGTGTGGTCTTTGTGGTACAGCTGCAGTTATCTCACCTGTTGGAAAGATTAACGACCATGGTAAGGAAATCTGCTTCCCAAGCGGAATGGAGAAGATGGGTCCTACAATCCAGAAGCTCTATGATACATTAACAGGTATCCAGATGGGCAAGATTGAAGCTCCTAAGGGATGGATTTACACAATCGCTTAATTGATATTCTTTAAATGTTTATTCGGTCTGGACAAGTGTTCAGACCGATTTTTTAATTTTCTAAAGTAGATTTTACATTAAAAATGTGATAACATACTAATATAACAGACGTTAGTAAAGAGGTGCAGCAGTATGTCAGAAGTCGGAACTAATGAACGTTTATTGCGTTCTGATGTAACATTAGAAGAAAGCAGAAAGATAGAGAGAGTGCTTAGAAGAAACAATATATCATATTTTGAGAAGTGGAATTTTCACACGGGCGTGTTCAAGTTCCTTAATAACAGTAAGAATTCTAAGTGCGATATTTATGTTCATATGGATTCTATGGACAAGGCAAAGGAATTGCTTGCAGATATGTAGAATATATTTATAACAGAATATGTCTAAGATAATGGTCAGAGTGATTTACTCTGGCCTTTTTTTATGCTATAATTTTTTCACTTTGTGTGAAAGGATAGAAATTATGACAAAGAAAAGGATAGCATTGAAAATAGTAAGGAGAGTAGGAATATGTATTCTTACCACAGTGGTTCTGCTTCTTATAGGGCTGTTAGGCGTTGTAAGAATTATGGAATTCGGACCATCAAAGACAGCAAGAAATTTGTTTGTTAATTCAGCAATGGAATCAAGTGCAGGAGGAATACTTGTAACACTATTTTTTTCAGATGAAGAGATAGCCAGAATAAGAGCAATCAATTCCATACAGAAGACAGATGAAGTGACAGATTCTTCGCTTATATCAGATACAACAATTCTTACACAAGAAGAAAAATCAATGATAGAGGTTATTGATATAGAGAAGGATACTTACAGAGGTAAGATGATGATTGTAAGAGACCCATCAAGAGTTATGGTAGGAACAAGCGGAGAATATGGGAAAAGCTGTAAGGGAAAGAAAGTATCAGAGATAGCGGAAAGCTATGGCGCAATAGCTGCGACTAATGCCGGCGGTTTTCGGGATGCAGGAGGAGTAGGAACAGGTGGCGAGCCGGATGGACTTGTTATATCAGAAGGCAGGTTAAAGTGGGGGTCACTGGGAACAACTTATGGAATTATAGGTATAGACAATAATAATGTACTTGTAGTGGGAGATATGACAGCACAGGCGGCACTTGACCGGGGAGTAAGAGATGCCGTAAGCTTCGGGCCGGTGCTTGTTGTTAATGGAGAAGCGGTTGAAGTTAATGGGAGCGGAAGCGGTCTTAATCCAAGAACAGCAATCGGACAGAGAGAAGATGGTTCAATACTGCTTGTAGTAATAGATGGACGCCAGGTAAACAGTCTGGGAGCGTCATATTCAGATGTGATAGAGCTCATGCTTGAGTATGGTGCAGTTAATGCGGCTAATCTTGATGGTGGTTCATCATCACTTATGTATTACAATGGAGAATACATCAACAGTTGTGCATCAATGTATGGACCAAGAGATTTACCGACAACAATAATTGTTAAATAAATGTTTAAAAAGGGGCAGGCCGGAGGCTGAGAAAATAATGATTAAAAAGACAATAAAAATCCCGTTATTCTGGAAAATATATATAATAGTTGTCACCATAGTACTGATAGGATTTGTTGTACTGTGGAGCATCCTGTGGACAGCTTTAAAAAAGTATGAGCAGTCACGACCAGAGTATGCTATGGATAAGATAACTGAACAGATACAATTACAGGATACAGGAGATTTCACAAAGTATGTACACACGGGGGAAAACGCTTATGAAGGCAGTGAAGCGTTAGATGAAGCTGTGAGAGAATATATTAAAAATGTATTATGTGAGGGAGCGTGGGCATACACTAAGAAATCTGGTGAGTACACTAATGATAATCCGGTATATCAGTTAAAGAAAGACGGGCAGAAAACAGATATAATAATATATCTTGAGAAAAGAAGTAAAAATGAGTGGACAATTGCGGATGTGTCAGGACTTAGCTGTGAAGGAAAGACCTATGAGATAATAGTTCCGGAGAATTCAGAAGTGACAGTTGATGGCAATAAGCTAGGAAGTGAATATGTAACAGAAACTAAAGATGCAGAAGTACTAAGTAATGTTGCCAAACACATTAATATGCCTAAGACAACAACATATCATATAGAGAATGTATATAAAGAACATGAAATAAAAGCAACAGGTCCTGTGTATAACAGTGAACTGGAGCTTATAAGCAGCACAGATAATGTATATGAATTTGGATTTGAAGCTAATAGCAAGCTGATAGAGGAACAGGAAAGCCGCATAAAAGAGATTACAGAAATTTACGGTAAATATGTAGTTAATTATGAAGGCTTTGCAAAGCTTTCACCATACATACTGCCTGGCTCATATGCATACTCATACCTGTCCAGAATATCAAAGACTAATATATGGTTAGAGGTAAGCAGGGAACCAGCATTCAGTGATATGAAAGTATATAATTACCAGTCATATACAAAAGATTGTTTTTCATGTGAAGTAAGTTTTGATTTACAAGTATCCTATAACAGTGGCAGTTTCAAAGATTACCCTACTCATATGGAGTATATATTCGTAAAAAGAAGCGGCAAGTGGTATATAGCGGATATGGTGATGTTGAAGTAGTATAGACAACGGTATTCCACCAGCTCGTAATAAATCAAGCGTAAGTCATATACAGACAATCAGGTGGAAATATGTATTGTCTGATACATACTTCCACCTGATGTAATTATTAAGAATATTCTATTTACTCACTATCTTTCGGCAGCGACTGCATATACTGGTGCATTGATTCTGCCACAATCTTGCTGTGTGCGACAGCTTCTACTACGGTTCTTGCACCGTTGACAACATCACCTGATGCAAATATACCCGGACGGCTTGTGTGACCAGTCTCGTCTGCGTCAAGAAGTCCTCTTGCAGTAGCCTTAAGACCTGTTGTTGTGTTGACAATACGGTTCTGAGGTCCCTGACTGATAGAGATGATAACACTGTCTGAGTGGTGAAGTGTATCAGTTCCTTCTACATCAGTGAAAGTTCCATCCTCATTCTCAATAATATCCCTGAATATAACACCGTCATCCTTAATCTCAACAGGGCGTTTGTTATATTCAAATGTGATTCCTTCAAGCTGTGCATAGCTGAATTCATATTTGCTTGCAGCAACTTCCTTAGTGATAGAGAAACAGATGACATTACGGGAGCCTTTTCTCTTGGCAGTTCTTGCAACGTCCATAGCGGCATTACCGGCACCGATAACAATAACAGTTTCACCGAGGTGGTAGCTGTCAGGGTTATTGAGGTAATTGATACCAAAGTGGACATTGCCGAAAGTCTCTCCTTTAATATGAAGAGAGTTAGGCTTCCATACACCAGTACCTATGAATATAGATTTGTAGCCGTCACGGAACAGATCATCAATTCCGATTGCACCACCGATAGTGGTGTTAGGACGAATTTTGATTCCCTTTAAGGCAAGATGTCTGTATTCAATATCGTCAAGAACAGTCTTAGGAAGTCTGAATTCCGGAATACCATATCTTAATACGCCGCCAATCTTGTCCTTTCCTTCAAATATAGTAACCTGATATCCGTATCTTGCAAGAATAATTGCAATAGTGATACCAGCAGGACCTGAACCGATGATTGCGACTCTCATGCCGTTAGAAGGCTTAGGACCTTCAGTCATCTGGTTGGCATATGTACTTGAGATATAATTCTCAATAGTAGAAAAATGTACAGGAGCGCCCTTTCTTCCAAGTACACAGTGACCTTCACACTGGTTCTCATGATTGCAGATAAGACTGCACACGGTAGTAAGTGGGTTGTTCTCGAAAAGCATTTTACCAGCTTCGTTAAGCTTGTTCTCTTTAAGTAAACGGATTGCCATAGGAATGTTAGTGTTGATAGGACATCCCTTCTGACACTGAGGCACTTTGCACTGTAAGCAGCGGTTGGCCTCGTCCATAACATGTAATGCCATAATATATCCCCCTTTTAAAAATGTTATGTAGTAGTAAGCTGCGCGTGTGTATCAGGCTGTCCGGCACCTGTCTGTGGTGCTGGAACTCAGGTTTTCCTCGCTTAGCAGGAGTAAAAGCCGCTGTCTGCAGAGTTTATTACATCGCTCAAAAGCAAACGCGCTTCGCTTGAACGAGCTTTTGAGCAATGCACTTATGCAGACAGCGGCTTAACTCCTGCACAGCTCGTCAAAATTCATTCCAGCGCCATAGACAGGCGCCGGACAGCCTGATACACACGCGCAACTCAACTAACTAAATCATAGCATTTTTTAAGTGGAAATTAAAGGGGAAGTTTGACGAAAGCGTGGCTGAAAGGCAGGCTGTTTTATGGATTTTTTTGGCAAAATATAGTATGATATAATTTAATGAAATTGCATGCTGTCGGGGGCAGCAGGGAAGGAATTATTATGCCAGTTACAGAGTACTTAGAGCGCAATGCAAGAGAATATCCAGATGAAGTTGCATTGGTAGAACTCAATCCTGATGAAAAGGATACGAGAAGAACTACATGGAAGGAGTTCGGGCTTATTGAGCCTACAACTTACTCACCATACCGCAGAGAGATTACATGGAGTGTATTTAACGAGAAAGCGAACAGATTCGCCAACATGCTTATTGGCAGAGGAATCAAGAAGGGCGATAAGGTAGCTATTATTATGTATAACTGCCTTGAATGGCTTCCTATATATTTCGGAGTATTAAAGACAGGTGCGATAGCAGTGCCTTTCAACTTCAGATATGATTCAGACGAAATCTATTACTGCGCAGAGCTTGCAGAGGTAGATGTTATTGTATTTGGACCACAGTTTATAGGACGAATTGAAGTAAATGCTGAGAGATTATCAAAGGGCAGACTTCTTATCTATGTTGGAGATAACTGTCCAAGCTTTGCAGAAAGCTACCGTGAACTGGTTGCTGACTGTTCAAGCAAAGCACCTGATGTAACAATAACAGAAGATGATTATGGTGCAATATATTTCTCATCAGGAACAACAGGATTTCCTAAGGCTATTCTTCATAAGCACAGAAGCCTTACACAGGCTGCCGAGATGGAGCAGAAGCACCATGGAACAGGAAGATATGACACATTTTTATGTATTCCGCCGCTTTACCATACAGGAGCGAAGTTCCACTGGATGGGAAGTCTTGTGGCAGGAAGCAAAGCAGTACTTCTTAAGGGAACTAAGCCGGAGACAATTCTTAAGGCTGTATCAGATGAAGAATGTACAATCGTGTGGCTGTTAGTGCCTTGGGCTCAGGATATATTAGATGCACTCGACAGAGGAGACATCAAGTTATCAGATTACAGACTTGACCAGTGGAGACTTATGCATATAGGTGCACAGCCGGTTCCACCTTCACTTATCAAGAGATGGAAGGAATATTTCCCTAAGCACCAGTACGATACTAACTACGGACTTTCAGAATCAACAGGTCCGGGCTGTGTACATCTTGGTGTGGAGAATATCAATAAGGTTGGTGCTATCGGAATTCCAGGTTACAGATGGGAATGTAAGATAGTTGATGAAGACGGTAATACAGTAAAACAAGGAGATGTCGGAGAACTCTGTGTTAAAGGACCTGGTGTCATGACATGTTATTACCGCAACGAGGAAGCTACTAAGGAAGTTCTTAAGGATGGCTGGTTATATACAGGTGATATGGCTATGCAGGACGAGGACGGCTTCTACTTCCTTGTAGACAGAAAGAAAGATGTTATCGTAAGCGGTGGAGAAAACATTTATCCGGTTCAGATAGAGGACTTCATCAGAAGATTTAATAAAGTTAAAGATGTAGCTGTTATTGGACTTCCAGATCATAGACTGGGCGAAAAGACAGCGGCTATCATAGAAGTTAAGGACGGAGTTACATGTACTAAGGAAGAGATAGAAGACTTCTGCATGGAGCTTCCAAGATACAAGCGTCCGAAAGAGATTATATTTGCAGATATTCCGCGTAATGCTACAGGAAAGATTGAGAAGCCGAAGCTTCGTAAGATGTACGGCGCAGACAGACTTGTAGAACAGGAAAATAAAGGCTGATAAGAATACATAGAATGGAGATTGTTATGAGAGAATTAATGCTGGGCAATAAGGCAGTTGCAAGAGGAATGTATGAAGCAGGCTGTAAGGTAATATCAAGTTATCCGGGAACACCAAGTACAGAGATAACAGAAGAAGCAGCGAAATATGATGAGATATACTGCGAGTGGGCGCCTAATGAAAAGGTTGCATTAGAGGCAGCACACGGAGCAACACTCGGCGGAGTAAGAGCAGCATGTGCAATGAAGCATGTTGGTTTAAATGTGGCAGCAGACCCGTTATTTACAATATCATATCAGGGACTTAACGCAGGACTTGTAATCTGTGTAGCAGATGATCCGGGAATGCACTCATCACAGAACGAACAGGATTCAAGACATTATGCATTTGCAGCCAAAGTACCTATGCTTGAGCCTGCAGATTCAGAAGAATCAAGACTTTTCGTTAAGGAAGCATATGAGATATCAGAGAAATACAATACACCGGTATTTATCAAAATGTGTACAAGAGTTGCACATTCACAGAGTGTTGTATGTCCTGAGGAAAGAGTAGAGCCTGCACAGGTTCCTTATGTAAAAGACCCAACTAAGGTCATGATGACTAAGAATTCAAGAGATGCACATGTAAGAGTTGAGCAGAGAACACTTGACCTTATACAGTATGCAGAGACAAGTGGAATTAACAGAATTGAAGAGTGCGCAGAGGGAAGCCTTGTCAATGGTAAGAAGATAGGAGTAATCACATCTTCAACATCATACCAGTATACTAAAGAAGTATTTGGAGATAAGGTAAGCGTACTTAAGCTTGGTATGGTATATCCACTTCCAGAGAAGCTTATCAAGGATTTCGCACAGGGCAAGGATGAAATCTATGTAATAGAGGAGCTTGATCCTATCATTGAGAACCACTGCAAGCAGCTAGGAATACAGGTTCATGGTAAGGACACATTTCCAATATGCGGAGAATTCTCACAGAATCTTATTAAGAAATGTATGGGAATGGAAGAACCTGAATACACAACAATAGACGCACAGATTCCGGGCAGACCACCAGTTATGTGTGCCGGATGTCCACACAGAGGAATATTCTACATTCTTCACAAGAAGAAGATTATGGTATACGGAGATATCGGATGTTATACATTGGGCGCAGTTGCACCACTTAATGCGATGGATCTTAATGTCTGCATGGGTGCGTCATGCTCAGGACTTCACGGCTTTAACAAGGCTATGGGAGAAGCTGGTGAGAGCAACAGCGTAGGCGTTATCGGAGATTCAACATTTATGCATTCAGGAATGACTGGAATTACAGATATATCTTACAACATGAGTAATTCAACAGTTATTATTCTTGATAACTCAATCACAGGAATGACAGGACATCAGCAGAATCCTACAACTGGTAAGAACTTAAGAGGAGAACCAGCAGGCAAGGTTGACCTTGAAGCATTATGCAGGGCTTTAGGCTTTAACAGAGTAAGAGTTGTTGACCCATACGACCTCGCAGCAGTTGAGACAGCAGTGACAGAGGAGCTTGCTGCCAAAGAACCGTCTATAATCATAAGCAGAAGACCATGCGTAATGATTAAGGGAACTGTACATAAGCCTGCAATAGCAATTAATCAGGATGCCTGCAAGGGCTGTAAGGCATGTATGCAGATTGGCTGTCCTGCTATATCATTCAAGGATAAGAAAGCACATATTGACCCAACATTATGTATCGGATGTGAAGTGTGCAAGCAGATGTGCAGATTCGATGCAATAGGAATGTAAGTATAGACAGGTAACTGAAGGGAGATTCAATATGACAAAGAATATTATGATAGTTGGTGTTGGCGGACAGGGAACACTTCTTGCCAGCAAGATGTTAGGATATGTATTATTAAAGCAGGGATATGATGTTAAAGTTTCAGAGGTACACGGAATGAGCCAGAGAGGCGGTTCAGTTGTAACTTATGTAAGATACGGAGAGAAGGTATATTCACCGGTAATCGATAAAGGTGAGGCTGATGTTATCATCTCATTTGAGCAGTTAGAGGCTGCAAGATGGGTTGAATTCTTAAAGAAGGACGGAGTCATCATCACCAATACACAGAAGATGGAGCCAATGCCTGTAATTACAGGGGCAGCAGAGTATCCGGAAGGACTTATTGAGAAGCTTACAGCAGCAGGAGCTAAGGTAGACGCAAAGGATTTCCTTGCACTCGCTGAGGAGGCTGGCTCTTCTAAGGCTGTTAATATAGCACTTATGGGAAGATTCTCAACATACTTCTCTGATATTACAGACGAGCAGTGGCAGGATGCTATAGAGAAAAATGTTCCTGCTAAATTCCTCGAGCTTAACAGGAAGGCATTTGAACTGGGAAGAAATGCTTAAGTAATTCACACAGGGGGAGAGCATTTGACGAGATTTACTATATGCGATGATGAGCCGGAGCATGGCGAATTAATAAGCAGATATATAAAAACTGAATATGCAAAGCACATGCCAGAGACTGATATAGCAGAAGTTGTGGTATATCAGTCTCCACAAGAAATGCTTGATGAAGCAGTAGAAGATACGGATATATTCATACTTGATATTGAGTGTGGAATGTCAAATGGATTTAATATTGCAACGAGGATACATGAACGAAAGAAAGATGCAGGGATAGTATTCTGTACTTCACATGATAATTATGTGTATCAGGCATTTGGTTTCAGACCAATAGGGTTTATAAGAAAAAACAATATGAAAGATGATATTGTGCATACGATGTACAATATCGTGAGTTATCTCGGAGAAAAAAAGAAGATACTTGTAATTGAAGATGGTGACATAATAAGGCTTTCGGATGTTGTAGCAGTAAATGTGATAAAACATAATCTTATATTCAAAAGCGAGAATGGTGAGAGAAAAATAAGAGCGAACCTAAGTACATATGAAGAGCAATTAAAACAGTCCGGTTTCATTAAGATATCACAAGGCGAGATGGTTAATAAGGATTATGTAAAAGAAAGAAAAAGAGATAATCTTATTATGAAGGATGGTACAAGCTATCACATAAGCAGGAGCAGAGTCGATGAGATAAGGAGAATGTTTATATGATGCATATAATATTTGAAAATGTCATAAATCTGTTTCAGAGTGTGGTTGTGACAGTATTCCTTATGGTTAGTCTTGGGTGTAAGGATAAGTATAATAAGAAATGCACAGGCATAATCGGGATAGTGATTACATTCATATATCTTACAGTATCTAATCATATCGTGTTTTTTGAAAGTGCGGGAATATACATATATATGGTATGTTCTCTGATATTCAGCTTTCTTGTATTAGGTGGCAATGTTATTGAGAAGATATTCTATAATATTATGATGTTATGCTGTCTGGCAGGAAGTGCATTATTAGGCGGCGGATTAATATCACTGCTTATAAAAAAAGATTATCTTAATGTGGTAGGATATGGAATGGGTTCAAGATATGTAAGTGTTATACTTATACAGATACTACTTATGCTTTTTCTGGGATTCATTATAAAATTAAAGGCACTTTTAAAAGAAAAAGATAATAAATATATGTTTATAATGTCAATGATACCGGCAATCTCAGTCATAGTATGTTGTTTTATGGTATATCGTTCAGATAATAGTTACGAGATGAATGTAATATACACATTTATTGCAATGGCAGGTATTATAATAATTAATGTTATAAGTGTATTCCTGCTTATTATGGAACAGAAGTTATATGAACAGAAAATGCGGCAGCAGGTTATGCTTAGTGCATATCAGCAGAAGGAAAAGGATATAGAATCAATACTTGATATGCAGAAGCAGAACAGCAAGCAGAGACATGACATTAAGAATGTCCTAATACTTATCAGTGAGCTTATTCAGGATGAGAAGTATTCAAAGGCACTTGAGGTGCTTGATAAATACAGTACAGGTTATAAGAACATTAATGTTACAGAGATTGTAAGTAATAATATTGTACTTAATTATCTGTTGAACAGAAAGATTAACGAGTGTCGCAATAATGGAATAGATATGGGGTGTTATGTACTGGGAAATATTGAGGGTATTGATGATATGGATCTGTATATACTTCTTGAAAATCTGTGTGACAATGCTATTGAAGCGGCAGGACAATGTAATAATTCGACAATAAGGTTACAGATATCGGAGGATAAGGATAAACTGTATATAGATATAGGCAATACAACGTCAGGCAATGTATTAAAGAGTAATCCTGATATGAATACAACTAAGAAAGATAAAGATTTGCATGGCTTTGGAATTATGAATATCAGGGATATTATTGATAAATATAATGGAACTATCAATTATGAAGGACAGGGAGATAATTATCTAATCTGCAGATGCATACTGGAAAGAGTTTGTCAATAGCTTTTTTGAAAATAAAAATGTGCAGATTATGCCATATATTACCAAATACGCCAAACTACTTTTTTAAAAAATTAAAACAGCTATAATCAATGTATAAAGTGAAAGGAATTATGTATATGATTCATTCAGTTGCATTGGTTATAGCTGATTTTTTTGTGTCTAAGGATGTGATTACAGAAGAAGAAAAAGAAGTATGTGCATATGGTATGGAATTAATAATATCAGGAATTATAAATGTATCACTGGTAATTATTATAGGATTGATAACATGCAATATATGGTATGCCATTGTATACAACATAATGATGATTGTCATAAGAATGTATACGGGTGGATATCATGCGGATACGCATCTGGGATGTAATATATGTTATTGTGGAGTTTTTCTAATTTCATTGATTATACTTAGAATCCAGATGCTTGTTAAAGGAGATGTTCTGACATGGATTATAGCCGCAGCAGGATATCTGATAATTGTACTTAATGCACCACTAGAACATCATAATAAGAGGCTTACTATTGAACAAAAGCACAAATATATGATTATAAGCGCTATGTTAGGAATATCATCTATGCTGATATCATTTATGTTAAATATTATGGGCATGGTCATAAGATATGGGGAATATACAATCTTATGTCATATAAGCCTGTATATTAATACAATGCTTCTGATAATAGGACTGTTACTGTTATTAGGCATACGAAAGGAGGGTAGGTTTCATGAAACAGATTCTTAAAGGAATGGCAGAAGCAGCTAAGAGAACAGCTAAGGCTTCTGTTAATTCAGCTTCATTCTTTGCTGCGTATCAGCCTAAAGAGCCTGATGTATTAAAGAAGAAAGAAAAGAAGTAATCGTGTAGGAGATTACACGGGAGTAACTAAAAGTTGTTAACATTAGACTGGTCAACAGAATATACTTTAAGGAAGAAAACTTATGCGGTGTAAAAATGTGATAAAAAAATTAGTGGCAATTATTATGATGATAAGCGTCATAATGATGAATACAATGGGGGTATATGCTGGCTATAGTGATTCAACAAGCCATCATACATATGCAGGAAATACTAGATTTTTTTATTTATTATCAATGGAAGATTTTGCTGTGTATGCATATTTAAGTGCAGATGATCAGTCGGAATTGTCATTGATAGGATATGTTGAATTTTCTTTGCTATATGATTATGATAGGTATAATTTTTCAGCATCAGATCAATATGGATATAATATAGAAGCGGCTACAAGGACTCCTTATTTAACAAGATATTCGTGTGCAAGTTATTATGTTTGTTCTGATACAGGAAGTACAACAACAAATTTGAACTTAAAGCCATGATAACAAAGATTATGCCCGTAATTGTTGCGGGCATAATCTATTTAAAGAGAGAAGGTGATGGATGGTATGGTAAATAAAAAGAAAAGGACTGTAACTTTAATAATAATATTTATATTGTTGATTGTAATAATTATATTAACGCTATTTATTATACGAAAGTTAAAAAAAACAGATACCTTAATTAGTGTAAAAGATATTGGTGAAGAGTTGCAAGAACAGAGTTATTGGAGAACGGATTCGCATCGTGTATGTAAGGCAGAATCAGGATATTATTATCTGCAGTATGATGATAATAAGATGCTTACCATGATTAGATATATGGATGGCAATACGCATAAAACGACACCTGTTTGTGCAAAGGCAGAGTGTATGCATGATTCATCAGATTGTAATGCCATGCTGGGGAATGATTATATGTCTACCCAGATTCATTATTACAAGGGAAATATATATGTTATAAGAGTTGATAATGGAATGGCGAAGCTGGTTAAGATTGCTAAGGATGGCAGCAGCAGGGAAGATGTTGCAGAATTGTTTGCTAATAATGGAACGACATCTGTTTCACTTGTATTTCATGATGATTGTGTTTATGCATATGATCATATAGGACATACAGGGGCTGTAGACAGCAATAAGGATGACAAGGAAGTTATTGTTAAGGTGGAGCTGTCTACAGGAAAATCAAGTGAAGTGTTTTCTTATTCGGGAGCATATAATGCAATATATGGAGCACGAAGTTTCGGAGATAAGCTTTTTTTTCAAATATTTAATTGTTCGTTAGATGTGCAGAGTATGAAAGCGGATATAGGATATCAGCTATATTGTTATGATTATCAAACTGGAAAAACAGAAAAAGTGTCAGATAAAAATATATCAGATTATTATGTTGATATAAATAATGGTATTTTATATTATTTTGTAATAGGTAAGGGATTATATTCCAGAAATCTTAGTGAAAGTGAATCAAAACTTATTTATAAATCGGATGAAATAATAGTAATGGGAGTGTTATCATATGACGGAGAATATTTGTATATATATAATGGAGGAATAGGTAGTGCAACGAATATGAGAACGCGGGTTGATACTAAGATATTTGTTCTTAAGACTGATGGAACACTTATTAATACAATAGAACTCGATAACAGCAAGATGCGCAATCTTTATTTTGGTGACGACAAATATCTGTTTTTTGAGTATGATGGCAGGCTTGTATACATTGATAAGAGTAATATTGCAGGTGATGTGAGTATAGTTCCTGTGGAATAGTTATTAGCATGGATTCTTGTTATGGGTAAGAGGGCGTGATATGAATGAATTTAGAAGGCTTATAAACAGGAAAATTATATTTGTTTTTGCAGCATTTATCATGCTAAATGTAGCTTTTTATGTATATCAGCAGGCAAGAGGCACGGGGCTTAGGAATTTGAACTTTAGTTCAAGGCAGATGCAGTGGCTGGCAGATATTTATAAGGATTATCAGATGGATGAAGCTATGGAAGCTGTAAGGTCAGATATACAGACGATTGAAATGTACAGGCAGGCTGATTCTCTGGCACAGGATACAGAACTGCTTTATGATGGTACATCCGAGGTTTTGAAAAGATATTGTGGATTATCAGAGCATAACCAGAAGTTGTTTTTAGATACGCTTAAAGAACTTGAGATACAGCTTGAATATATAAGTGAATATCCGGAAGATATTAAGATGATACAGGAAAATGCACAGCAGCTTATGTCTTTTTCGATTTTTTCAGATAAGAACAGTTTTACATATAATAATATTATTAAGACTGCAAAGGATTTTTCAAAGGTATCTGAAGTTTCTCTTTATATTGTTGATAACAACAAGGCTGTGGAAGGGCTGGTAAATTATTATTTTCCATTTTATTTATCACTTATCATGATGGTTTTTATAATATATGGTTTATCAGGAGAACGGGATAATGGAATGTGGGAAGTTGTTCATTCGGCTGGGAATGGCAGATTAAGGCTTGCGCTGCACAGACTTATGGTTATAACGGGAAGCGGCGTGATAGTTACAGCAGGTTTGTATTTTTCCACATTTGCAGCATCGTTATTTTTATATGGCGGGGCAGATTCGCTTTCGGCACCGGTTCAGAATATACAGGCATTTAAAAGGTTTGCTATGCCGATGAGCCAGATTGGTTATGTTATGTATGATTACGCTTACAGTACGCTGGCTGTAATTGTGCTTAGTATGGTTTTATGGGCTGTGTTCGTGCTTAACAGGAAACGCAATCATGCACTTATAATGACTGTTTTATTTGCAGGACTTGAAGTGTTTATGTATTTCAGGATAGATATTCACAGTGTATACAGCGCATTTAAACAGTTTAATATTGTACGGCTTATGAGAGTTAATGAGATTATAAGTACATATGCTAATCGTGGAAAGGGCAGCTTTGTTATATCTGAATCGGCAATTATGTTCTGTGTTCTTATTGTTATATTATGTATCGCAGCTGTGGTTGCAGTGTCGGGAACTGTGGTAATGCGTCCACAACAGAAAAGGTCGGTATTTACAAAGATTCTGGATAAGATATATGAAGGATATCAGCACATTTTTTCTAAGATGCCGGCTGTGGTTAAAGAATTACATAAACTGTTAATTACAAGCAGGGGCATTACGGTTATACTGGTGCTTCTGGCGATTGTTATTTATTTTGTTGGCTACGGCAGGATGACTTTTTCAGACAGTATGAAACAGTGTGACAGGATATATCTGGAGAGTGGTGGTGCAGATTATTCACAGATAGAGGAACTTGTTAATGGGCGGAAAAATGATTATGTAAATGCTGTAGAGAAAGCGGCTGAGGCTGCCGCGAAATATGAAGGCGGAGAGCTTGAGCCAGAGGAACTTTCTAAGATTAATGCAGAGGTTTATGTATATGCGTCAAGGTATTCTTCTGTAAGGGAGTTTGAGGAGAAATATCAATATCTTACGGGGCTTGAAGCGGATACTGGCATCCACGGGTATATGATGTCTGACAGGGGATATGAGGAGATTTTCGGCAGGTATTCAAAGGTGCGTGAAATGGTGCTTCTTATAGCACTTCTGGTTGCTGTTGTGATGATTGTATCTGAAAATATTGGAATTGAAAACAGAACAGGAACTAAATATATAGTTAATGCAGCGGGCGGAAGAAATGAAGTCAGGGTTAAGAGAATAGTGGCTTCTTTATTGTTAAGTATTGTTCTTTTTGCCATTGTGTATGGGACGGATATGTTTTTCCTTAGCAGTTATTATGGAATGCCATATATTCAGGCTCCGCTTATGAGTCTTATGTTTATGCGGGGATGCGGTCTTGATATTACTATTGGGACATTTATTATAATCCGTTTAATTGTAAGGCTGGCAATAATGCTTATGGTATACGCAGTTACATATGTTTTATGCAGCTTACTGCAGTGGATACGAGCAAGGGCGGTATCGATGCTCATAATTATAGCGGTAATTGTTTTTGTAGCTGTTATGGGAAATATAAGTATGTGGTAAAAAATTCAAAAATTGGTGTTTATTATATTATAAAAAGTAAGCAGTTGTACTAAATGACTAAAACAGTTTGACTTTAAATAAATCAATATGTTATTTTATAAGAAAAGAGAGTGCTAGTGAAGTAGTTGTTAAGAAATAGAAATTTTAAATGGTGTAATTAGATGTATACAAAGATATCATTTGTGTAGATAATGTCATTCATTTACATTATATCGACAGTAATGGAGTAGGCAGCAACAGAAAATGGGTTTATCAGTTACTGATAAGCCCTGTCATGGCAAAGGGGGATGCTTATGAGAAATGGAAAAAAGAAGAAAATAATAATTAGCGCGGCATGCATAATTGTTGTGGGATTGCTGATAGCTGGAGTATATATGTACAGGTTGAGAAACCGGGAATATCCGATAATAAAGAATATAAAGCTTAATGGAGAGAACTATGTAAGAGAGATATATCCTGAAGTAGAGATAAGATATCCAAAAGTAGTAGTGGATGAGGATAGTAAAGAGTATGTGGGAACATATAAGCTTGAAAATAGATGTGCTAATTCAAATGATAATGAAAAAATTAATAGAAGAAAAGTAAAAAGCTATTATTGTATTGATGGGTTGTATGAAGCTGATAATATACAGTCGCTTAAAATGAGGGTGGCAAATGCAGCAGGAGTAATAACAACAAATAGAAATATTAAAAGTGATAAAGCAAAGAAAGAACGGTATACCAGTACATGGGTCGATATAGATATGGAGACCATGAGAAGAACAGAAGAAAATATAGGTGATGATATAGGACCGTGGATGTGTTTTATAACAAGTGTGCCTGTTAAAAGAATTGCAGGAGACTTTAGAACTATAGAACTTAATGCAGAGAATGCCATAGAAGTAGAAAATGTTAATAAATGTGTAATAGAGGCTAAGATAACATATACGGATGGAAAAGAAGAAACACAGTATCTTATAATGGAAACTGAAAGCAAATATGTAGTCACGGTTGTTAATGTTTATAAGGTAAATATAAAATAGCACCATGTAATAAGGGGGATTGTTATGGGTAAGAAAAAATGGCTGGTGGTTGTAGGAACGCTTGTGGTATTAGCAGCCGCCATAGGAATATATGCAAGTGTAAACAAGGTGAAAAATTCAGTATCGGAACCAGACTATTCATCAATTGGAAGCGGATATCAGCTTGATGATTCACAGAATTATTGGAGAGGGATTGGTTTCAGGGATTTTACAGCAACTGAAGATGGTTATTATTTTCTTACACAGAATATGCTCCATCTTTATTATTTTGATTATGCTACTAAGGAAGCTGTTATTGCATGTGCAAAGCCAGAATGTAAGCACAAGGATAATACATGTAATGCATATATGTGGAGTACTCCATATATAGTGGATAATATATATTATCATAATGGATATCTGTATTATATGAAATATGAAAGTGGAATGTCGGTTCTTGTAAGAATGGATACAGCAGGCAATAACCGTGAGGATATAGCAAAGATTATGCCAAGCGGACAAGATGCATCAACCCACCTTGTATTTCATGGAGATTATGCATATGCATATTGTGAGTATACTCATTATACACTGGATGAAGAATACACAGAGATAATTAAGAGAATATCCTTAAAGGATGGAAGCACGAATAATATATATGAAGTAAGCGGTAAGAATATTACTGTTGCCGATGTAAAGAGTTATGGAAACAGATTGTATTTTGCAGTTCAGGAACAGGTTGAAAAGAGAAGCTACAATTCTAAAACAAGGGGATTATATGCATATGACTATGATACAGAGAAGGTATCTCTTGTAAGTGATGAGGATATTTCAGATTATTGTATGATTGGAGATAAGAATATATTTGCTTACTATGTAGTGGGACAGGGATTATATTATTCAGATATTAATGAACAGACAACGCAACTGGTTATTAAAGCAGATAAAATCTATGATAGGTGTAATCTTTCATATGATGGTAATTATGTATACATGGATAATATATTATATCAGATTCGTACGAACAGCCGTGCAGATTTTGATAAAAGATGTATGGTATTAACAGCAGATGGAAGTAAGGTTAATGAAATTTCATGCCAAAATATAAGCACATTATATTACGGAGATTCAAGGTGTATGTTTGCATTGTCGGAGGATGGCAATGACCAGTACGCGTATATAGATAAGAAAGATATAGAGAATGCGGATAAATGGGTTAAATTCTATGCAAAATAATCAGACATGTACTAAAAGAAATTAAAGCTGTCAGATTGGCAGTTGAAATGGGGGAATGATGCATGTCAGAGGTGAAAAGGGTATTTAATTATAAAAAGATAATTATGCTTGCTGTATTTATGTGCATTAATCTGTTTTTATTTATGTATATTAATGTTCCTAAGAGTGCAAATGGACAAAGTGAGCGGGAGATTAACAGATACAATAAATACATTGAGTCATATCATGATGAGATTGATTCAGTAATTAAGAATGCGGATTATCTGCAGAAATTTTCTATATTTAATAAGGGGAAAACATTTACATACAGCAATATTTTAAGAACAGCCAATGATTTCAGGCGTATCCAGAATGTTGAGGTTTCATATGATAACAGCCGTGCGGTTGAATCATTTGTTAATTATTATTATTCATACTACATAGCATTTTTCTTTGTGCTTATTATTGTATATGATTTGTTTAAGTACAGGGAAAATGGGGTGTGGCAGATTACATTCTGTACCAGAAACGGAAGAGACTATATAAGTGCAGCAAATATTGTAGTTGTCATAATGGCGGCTGTATTATCAGTTGTTGCGATGGCACTTTCAACATTTGTGTGTTCTCTGGTGTTATATGGAGGAATAGGTGAACTCGGAAATCCTATACAGAATATATACAGCTTTGGAAAATTTACATATCCGATAAGCAAGCTGCAATATGTAATTCTGCTTATTGCAGCAAACAGTCTGCTTATAGCAGCTCTGGGGCTGATAATATGGGCTGTATTCGTAATGTTCAGACAGCGTAATTATGCAGTTGTGTGTATTGCTGTATTTATTGGATTAGAAAGTTTTCTGTATAAGAATATTGAATATAATAGTATCCTAAATGGATTGCATTACATTAATGTGGTCAGTGTACTGCATCTTAATGAGGTATTGCGTACATATATTAACTGGGGATTTAAAGAATATGTATTTCATGTTTCGTCTGTTGTAACATTTAGTATACTGGTTGTTTCAGCAATAGCAGCAATTATTGCATATGAAAAATGCGGTGTAATGCGCCCGTATGGAAAGGTCTCACTGTGGAGCAGAATTGCAGGTGCAGTAAACAGGATGTATCAGAGAATGTTGTCAAGGATGCCACAGCTTATGAAGGAAATACATAAGCTGGTATTTTCTGGTCATGGAGTATGGTATATAGCAGTTGTTTTATTTGTGGCTATATATTTTTCTGGCAATGGTTATATGACATATACAGATACAGAGATACTAAAGGATGAGATGTATCTTGAGCATGGTGGTAAAGATAAAGAATACATAAGGGAATATACTAATGAGAAGCTTACAGACCTGAAAAATGCAATGGCAGCATTGAATGAACTGATAGCTGAAAAGGATTCTGGAAATGTGTCTGATGACTGGGAAGACAGATATTATGACGCAAATGGAGAGTATCAGTATGCAAGAGTGCGTGCGGGATATGTTCAGGAATTTGCAGATAAACTGGAATATCTGGATGGAGTAAAGGAACAATATGGTGTTGATGCATGGCTGATATCAGAACGTGGATATGCAGAAATAATTGGAAGCAATTCTGTAGTCAGAGAGACAATTATATTAATTACACTTGTAGCAGTTATTATGCTTATGGCTCAGGAGAATATAGAAATTGAATATACTACTGGTGTTGAGTATATATTGAATAGTTCTGTTAATGGAAGGAAAAGCAGAAAAATCAAAAAGTATATATCTTTAATTATTTTTGCACTTGTCTTATGTGCTGTTACATATGGAATAGAATATTACTGCATGTATCACAGATATGGTATGCCGTATATGCAGGCACCGTCACTCAGCCTTCAGGTTATATCTGACAAGCTTGGAAAAGGAATATATAGTCTGCCTGCTGTTAAGAAGCTTGTTATATCTATGAGTGTAGGCGGTTTCATCGCATTTAAGACAGTAATATACATTTTATGTGTATGTATTGCTGCAAATGCAGGTCTGTTGATGTCATATCTGACAAAAGGTAAGATTAACAGAGCATTTAATATAGCTGTTATTGTACTGATGATTGTAGTTTTTGGGTACATAAGAATTAAGCTTTTATAATGACAAATTGTTGTAATATTTAAAACTTTTTTGATTAATGTTTCGTATATATAGATAACAAGGAAACATTGATTGAAAGAGGAGGTATGGGGTATGAATAAAAGGCTTAAAAATATTACAATGATAGCGTTAAGTATATCAACAATATTATGTGGATGTACAACGGCTAAGGATGCAGACAATCATGTTACGCAGGAGCAGACAATTAATTACACATATAATCATGATTTATATGAAAAATCTGTGAGCAACAGTGCGGCATTTACTGATAACGGATTCATTTTTTTGACAAATGGAATTCTGTATTTTTATGATATGACTGATAATGAAGCAGTTCCGATGTGTCCGGATATGACATGCTCACATAAGGATAGTAAGTGCAAAGCATTTGCAGCAGATAAGATGGATTATGATCCATATGACTTAAATGGTGTATCAGTAAATTGTCTTGGTAATATGGTATGGTATAAGGATAATCATATTTATATGATAAAAAGGGACGAGTCTGGCGATTATCTTATGGAATATGATGAAAAGTTTAATAATGAAAGTAAGGTAGCATGTCTTGCGTCAGACGGAAAGATTGTGGGAATAGCATCTGCGAATACTTCAACGGTGGCTGCCATGCATGAGAATTACCTGTATTATTATTCTGTACAGCCAACGAATGCACAGAATCTTGTTGAGGATGATTACAATACTAAGGTGAGCTGTAACAGAATTGCAATTAATGGTAATTCTAAAGTGGAAGAATTAGGCAGCTTTATATTTCCAATAGATTACGAATTGTTTAATATGGCATGCTGTAAGGTATGCGTCGGAGATAAGTGTGTATATTATATAGCCGGTGGAGATACAAGATATGGTTCAAAGAATACTCCAGTGCAGTACAGAATCTACAGATATGACATCTATAATGGAAAATTTGAGGAAAAGCTTAACATTAATACTGATAATGCAACAGATATACTTGGCAGCCAGACAGGTATAATAAGTAAAGTGACTTCTATAACAGCGGATGATAATGATTCGTTATATTTTGTTACAGACAATAAGCGGATTATTAAAGTATCAGTTGATGGAAAAACAGAGGAAATATATAACAATCCGGAAGCATTAGAAATATCATCACTAAGATATATTAATGGGGATATATACTTCTATGAGGCTTTACATAATGAAGGGAATATAAAGGCTGTAAATGCGGATAAACAGGTAGTGTGGACATGCAGTTTTGCTGGTGACGGATCAAGCGATGGAACATTTTCCGGCATAGAAATTAAAGGTATTGATAACAATAATATCTATGTAGGAATGCAGCGTAATAATGCAAAAGGCTGGAAAAATAATAATATCGAATTTTTTGATAATAAAGTTGAACCATATGTGAATACATATTCTGTCTACGCTATAGATTTATCTGATAAAGATATGCAGGGAAGTACTGCGAAAAAAATATATCAATGGAGTAAATAATAAAATGCCAGTCTTTCGTGAAAACGGTAAGGCTGGCATTATGTAAATTGAGAGGGAACAAGGGGGATGCGAATGGAATTAGTTAAGGTAATATCTTTAAAAAGAATTCTGACAGCAGTTCTCATAATTGTGCTTAATATAGCTTTATTCTGCATTATTAATAACGGACAGTATTCATACAAAATATATGATAATATGCTGAAAGAATATAACGGGGAATTAAATGAGGGAAAAATAAGTGATTATCATGGATATATAAGACAATATGAATCAGATAATCCTGATATTACAGATAATGAACAGTATATAGAAGCTAAAACGCTCTTTTCTGAAAAAGTGGAATTTGTCAGAAATTATAAGATTAATATAGAGAATAAGCTGGCGAATATAGACAGATATAAAAATAATGCTATGTATGCACAATCAGGGGAAAGCAGACTGGAATTAATAAAGACACAGAATGATTTGCAGAAGGCATATGATTATGATGTCGATTATAGTAGTGATGTATGGCTGAGAAGTATAGCAGAATATAAATATATGGGATATTTTATCATTGTAATAATGCTTATATTTATCTATGGAATGCAGTCAGACTCGAAAAAATTGCAGTACATTATAAAAAGTGCTCCTAATGGCAGGATGATATTAGAACTGAAGCGTATAATCGTGCTGCTTATACTGTCTATTGCTGTAGTGCTATTATCGTATACAGCGATTACAATGACTTCATTATTTGTATATAATGACTGGAGTGCAATTCATGGAATGTCTGGGTCGGATTCAGAAATTTATCTTGTTTCTATGGGGATGAGCAGAGTGGGACTGGTTTTGACTGTTGCTTTTAAGACAGTGGCAGTTACATTTGCAATGTCAGTATTTTTATATGCTTTAATTAATTTATTTGATAATAAGAATATAGGTTTATCATTTTCTGTAATGATAGTTGGAATAGAACTTCTGCTTGCTAAATTGATTTCAGCAAAAAGCATATTCAGAGGTATTAAATATATTAATATCAGTAATCTTGTAGATAATACAATATGGTTTAAATATGAGAACTGGGGTTACAAATATTTTATAAGTGATATACAGGAGAGTACAGTATGGGTAGGTTTGATAATAATATTATTATCAACGATGATGGCTTTCGCATGTAGTCTCAAAAAGACACAGCGTAAGGCAGGGGTTATCGAGAGGCTTCTTGGGAAAATCAGCCTACAGTTTAACAGGATATTTTCAAATTTTCCTGTTTTTATGAAGGAATTGTGGAAAATTCTGATAAAACGGCGGATGCTGATAGTGTACTGCCTTATGATTGTTATAGTCAGCAGTTATACATTTGCATATAAGCTCAAGTATAATATGGTTGAAAGTACGGTGTATACATTTTGTCAGAATAATAGTGCCTTATCAGAAAGCGAATTATATAGTCTGGAGGAAGAACTCATACAGGAATATCAATTAATGCAGGCAGAGAAAGACAATAATGCACAGATGGTAATACTTAATCATGAAATTAATCTGGTTCATTATGTAAATGAAAAGCATGATGACGGTGTAAATGTTTCTCTTATAAATCAATATGCATATAATAAATTATTTGATGAAAGACAGCGTGATAATAAGGAACTATTGATGTGCATATGTCTTATAACAGCATGCCTGCTTAATGTAGGAGTAATTTCATTTGAAAAGGACGAGAATGTTCTTGCATTGGTAAGGACAGGAAGGAACAGAAAGAAGTGGATAATAAGAAAGCTGCTTATTAATGCAGTGGTTAATACAGTAATGTGTGCAGGTGTATATTGTTACTATTATCATAGTGTTACCAAGGTGTTAGATATTCAAAGGTATGATATATTAATTCAAAGCATTCAGGCATTTGCAGATTATCCTTTTAACATATCTGTAAGGGGTTACATAATTGTTAATATAGTGACGGCTATATTAGGAATAAATATATTTGCATCAATTGCTACATATTTGTCGGCAAAAATTAATTACAGAGTGGGCGTGTTAGCGTGTCTGTCCATAAATGTTCTGTATTATATTTATAAAATAGGTGTTAATGTACTGCATTATTATACATTTCCGGGAATTGTAACATATATTGATTTTTATGGTGGAATATCGGTTTTACAAATATGCATAATAGTTGGAGTGGTGCTTGCCGGAGTGATTCTTAATTCGAAAGTTGTAAAACTTTTTTGATTAATGAAAGATTTGATATATGTTACAAAAAGTGACATAATAATCTTAATAAGATATCAGTGGAAATATCATATAGGGGGGATTACATGAGAAGAGTAGCCTTACCTTTAATATGAAAAGGCAGAAGATTTAACTGCAGGGATTTCCTACAAGTATTTCTTCTGCCTTGTTTTATAAATTATTATAGTTGAGTGTTTTATATTATGTTTCCATATTAATCGGTATGCGGGCTTGTATTTTAGAATTACTTTTCATCACCGAATATTACATGTCTTACTGGTGTAAGTGCATATAAAAGTATCATTCCGATAATTCCGCAAACGATTATCTCTCCAGCGCCAACAGTAACGAAGAACATTGCAAACATGCCCTCTGAGCCATAAGCGAATTTAAGTACGAATGGCACGATGATTGTGTTAGCAACAATTGGTGGAACTGGGGCAAGCCACTTATTTTTTCTTAAGAGGTATGTTCCGATTGCACCAATAAGTGTAGCAATACTTCCAAATACTACATCCCATACGATTGCACCACCAAGGATGTTAGCAATTATACATCAAACAAATAATCCAGGGATTGCTGCAGGTGTAAAGTAAGGCAGTATTGTAAGTGCCTCTGCGATTCGAAACTGGACTGGTCCAAAACTGATGTAGTTAAAGATTACTACAAGTACTATGTAGATTGCTGCGATTACAGCGGCCTGTGTGATGAATTTCACACTCATTCCTTTTTTCTTCATATTCAATTATCTCCTTTAGTTTTGTTTTGCGTGTGGAAGGTCTCGAACACACGATATGCTGTATATTAACACAGCCTGTGTAGTTTAGCAGATTATCATGCGATTGGCAAGTACAAATATATATTATCATATGTCCATGTAAGCTGGATGTAAGTTTCATGTTGTATAATTATGGTAAATAAAGAAACACATTTTTAATAAGATGCATTGGAAAAGGAGGGCGAGATTTATGGATGATAAAAATGTTGTTAAGAAAAGGGTGACTCTTATTATTGCATTTGCAGTATTTCTGCTTGCAGTCATTGTTATTATAGTGCTTATTAAACCAGTGATTTTCAAGGTTAAGGATAATAACAGGGCAGAGGTTTCGGAGCAGACACAGAAGGAGGCTGAAGAGTATCTTAAGGTATATTACCGTAGTCTTGTGATTGATAAGTGCGAAATGAGTGTAGAGGAGTATGAACCTGAGACAAATTCTGAATATATCAGTTATGTAAAGGCTGGAGATGAGGCGTATTCATATGCATCTTACGTATTCTATGGTACAATGGATACACCAGATGCGAAAGGAGACAGCGTCATAATCTATATGTCGGACAGTGTGAAGTCGCCATATTACTCAATTAATGGCAATGACAAGTGGAATATGTCAATTGTTCAGAATAAGCCAGACGGCGCAAAGACTTGGAATTATGCGTTTACAGAGAGGTAATGCTTAAGATTATAGGAATATATTTATTGATTATTAATGTAGTAACATTTGCTTTGTATGGAATTGATAAGTGGAAAGCGATACACAACAAATGGCGCATAAGGGAGGCGACTCTTCTTATTACAGCGCTAATCGGCGGTTCGCTTG
>JABLTN010005395.1_pt1 | contig 37871 bp, 55 predicted proteins | sample 7160141 | NCBI WGS metagenome assembly JABLTN01 (sample SAMN14651226, study PRJNA627086) | human gut metagenome | isolation source: feces | host: Homo sapiens | reverse complement strand
TGATATCTCAAGATACTGGGGGGTGATATCTCAAGATACTGGGGGGTGATATCTCAAGATACTGGGGGTAAAAATGAAAAATAAAAGGCGTATTTATTCTTTATAAACAAGAGTAGATACGCCTTTTTTGGTTTTAAAAACTTTTGAAGTTATATATTGAAAATAATTCCAGCAAATGATATAGTTATGTTGAGAACGTATGTTCTTTATATGACTATATTTATTAATAAAAATACTTAAAAGTATAAAATTTGGAGGAATTATGATAGAAAACGTTAAAATAGAAATGATTAATATTTTTTTAGAAAAATTAATACTTTTAGATAAAATAAATAGACCTAAAATTGAATATTTAAAAGGATATATGGATGCTAAAATAAATGAAAAAGAGGAGAAAAATTAATTCTCCTCTTTTTTACTTTCAGATATAAATGCATCTAACATAATATTCATTTTTTTCTGATCATCTTCACTTAATAAACTAAATTTTCTTAATAATTCTTTAATATGATCAGGAGCAGATATATCCTTTGTTATATCTTGGAACATACTACCTTTTCCAGAACGTAACCATTCCTCATTGACATTGAACTCATTACAAATATTTTTTATAGATCTATCTGTAATACTCCTTCTACCTTTTTCTAGTGAAGATATATGATCTTGAGATAGAAAAATTTTACTTCCAAAATCTTTTTGAGATAGTCCAAGATGATTTCTTAATTCTTTTAATCTAGTGTTCAAAATAATCACCTCATGACATATTATATAGCAAGAAATATGTCATTGCAATATAATAAAAATAAAAATTATGTCAAAAAAAGAAAAATATTGACAAAATATGACAAAGACATATATAATTTATGTCAAAGACATGAAAAATAGGAGGGATAATATGACAAGTGAAGAAGTTGAATCTCTTTCTAGGAAGTTGGCTTACCTAGAAAAAATAAATCCTTTAAAATTTGAAAATTTTAAAGGTCGTTTAGAAGCATTATACGAAATGGAAATTGAAAAAGACACTGAATATATAACAGATAAAAATTAAAAAAGGTGTGATATTAACTAAAAATAATACACCCAAAAAAACTTAATAGATACAAGTCTTTTAAATGGTTCGGTGAGCCTTTTAACGGACTTGTACTAAGTATTAAAGTTTGAGTAAGAAATAATAAAAAGAGGTAGTAGAATGTCAGTTAAAAAAAGTCAAAGGAGAAAGAAAAATCTATACACAGAAGTTGATTTTGAAAACTTAATAGATTCAATGATGGAGCACCAAGTAACTATAGATAGTGAAGTTGTAAATATAAACAATATAGATCAAATACTAGATGCAAGAAGTAATTGTATATATGAAACAAAAACAATAACATCAGGACCAATAAGAGAACTTGAAATGTACCCAGTATTCTTAAAAAAAGATATACCTGAAGAATTTAGAGTTAAAACTACTAAGAAGGCTCAAAAGAATCTCAATAATAAAAATGCAGTTAAGCACTTCATAAGAAAAGTAAATGCTAACTTTGGAAAAGGTGATTATTATTTAACTCTTAACTACAGAAATGATAATAGACCTAAAAGTTATGAAGAAGCTAAAAAGCACGTAAGAGCATACATAAACAAACTTAATTATGAATACATGAAACTTCAAGTACACCAAGAAGGAAAAAAGTTATCGCACAAAATAAATAAGAAAAAGTACAAGAAAATTAAGTATATGTATGTAATTGAGATTTCAAAAGAAGGCAAAGGAAAATATCATGTACATATGATTATGAGTTCTGAACTAACAATGGATCAAGTTGAAAACTGCTGGAAGTATGGAAGAAGAAATAATATAAGACGAATAGATCCTGACGAAAAACATTTAACTGACTTAGCTAACTACCTATCAAAAGACCCAAAAGGAAAAAAACGTTGGGGATGTAGTCAAGGATTAAAAGAGCCTATTATAACTACATCTAAAAAAGTATCAAAAAGAAAAATATTCAAGATGGAAAGTGATCATAACTTAATTGAAAAAGAAATGGAAAAATTAAATCCTGGATATAAAGTTGTTGGATTTAAAGCAACAAGAAATAAATGGACAGGGATGCCTTATATCCATGTTATGATGCGAAAAATAAATTGATATAAATAGCAAAATATGAGAGGGAAATATGACGAAAAATAAATGCGAAAAGTTTAAATTGTCAGAAGATGGCTTCTGTGAAAATTATATAGGAAATAAAGAGCATAAATCGGCTTGTAGGAACAAATGTAAAGTATTTAATGTAAATATTCAAAGTGGCACTAGAAAAGCCTTAGATGCTCAAATAATAGGCATAGAAGTTCCATATGAAACCTTAGGTTATTAAATATGAAAAATAATGAATTAATAGTATTTACAATGTCTTGTAAATGTTGTGATGATAAGCAAAATATATTAGTTGATAAAAATAAGGCTATAAAGCTAGAAAAAATAAAAAATGAAATTATATGTGATAAGTGCATAGAAAAAAGGAGATTGAAATGATAATTCATAGATATATAACGCACGTATTATCAAAAGTATCAGATGAACCGATATTAAATGATTTTGAAGGTAAGGTAAATCCTCAGATTGATAAATTTTTACAAAGAATTATAAAAAAGGTAAGCAAAGATGATCTATTAAGAAAAGCTAAATTTGATAATACAAAAGATTGTATAGTTAGAGATTGCTGTGAGTCTATAATACGCAATGAAGAGACATTTATAGAAAACTCAAAAGAAATAGCAGCATATTTATTTGACATAATGAAATTAGATTCAGATGCAGATTCATGTGATTTAGTTATATGCTTATATACAGTTAAAGATCAATATAGAGTAGCAATAATTAAATTAGATTATAAAGCAGCATATAATCGATCAATAGAATTTAAAGACGATAAATTTAATATACAGATGAAATTAAATGATGAAGTAATATCAGAAACGAAGAAGCCTAATCAATGTGCATTAGTAGGTGTTAGTAGTTTAAATAGTGAGTATGATTTAGAAATATTAGATAAAGATTCTGAAAAAGAAAATATTAGCTCTAAGTTTATAAATGACTTCTTAGAAGCTTATAAGATAGATGATGATTCATATAAGACTAAAGTATTCATTGCATCAGTTAAAGCGTGTCTATCAAATGCGTGGATAAAGGATAGACATATAGTAAACTTAATAGAATGTGATAGAGCTATGAGGGTACTAGAATATATTGTATTAAATAATTCAGTCATAGATATAAGAGAAATAGCAGATAGAATATTCAATAGTAATGATGATGAAGAGCTTAAATATAATTTTATAGATAGTTTTGAAAATAATGATATATCTAGGTTTAACATAGATAAAAAAGTAGCTGAAAAAATGTTAAATACTAGAAATATCAAAACTAACACTGGAATTAAAATATCAGCTAAATTAGATGATATTAGAAATGACTTAAACTTCACTATAAAAGAAAATGATGAAGGAACGTATGACTTGATAGTAAAAAACGTTGAGTTTGTAGAGGTGAATTAAGTGTCATTAATAAAAGGCAAAGAGGAAATTATAAAAATAGCTCATAGGATAGCTAAAGAAATTGGAATAGAAAAACATGAAATACAACATTCAGATAAATGTTATGACATATATATACTAGCTGTTAGAGAATATGACTCAAGAAAAAATAAGGAAGTATGAGAGAATGGAAGAATTAAAAATTAAAATGTTGAGAATAAAATTGAATAGGTTAATCGAAAAGTATGGTCTTAAGCACTCAAAAGTCATTGAGTGCAGCAAAGAGTTGGATAATCTTATATTAAATCAACAGATAATAAAATTAAATGAATACAAGGGGACAAAAAATGAATGCAATACAAGTAATAGATGAAAGAGAAGTATTAGGATTTCAAGTTAAAACATATGGAGATATGGAAAATCCATTATTTCTTGCAAAAGATGTAGCAGAATGGATAGGATATGATGCTTCATCTGTAAATAAGATGATAAATAATGTAGATGAAGAGGAAAAGCTGAACGGAATTATATTCCGAGCAGGTCAAAATAGAGAAATGACATTTCTAACAGAGGATGGATTATATGAAGTCCTGATGCAAAGTAGAAAACCTATAGCTAAGCAATTCAAAAAGAAGGTTAAAACATTGCTTAAAGATTTACGATTAAATAGATTTGCTAACCAGGATCCTTATAAGCATCTAAGTACAGAAATGAAAGCACTATTAATGCATGATAAGAAAATTCAAGCAGTACAAGAAGAAGTAACTTCAGTAAAAGATGATTTAAATGAATTTAAAGATGATATACCTCTCTTTGCTGTTGAGTGCGAAGAAATAACTAAATTAGTTAAAAAAGTAGGTACTCATGCATTAGGTGGAAAAGGTAGTAATGCATATAAAAATAAATCATTAAGAGCAAAAGTATACTCTGATATATATAGACAATTAAAAAGAGAATTTGATGTAAATAGTTTCAAGGCTATAAAAAGAAGATATTTAGATGATGCTCTAAATGTAGTTGATAAATATAAATTGACTATATCACTATCGGACCAAATAAATTTTATAAATAGTCAATTAAATATTTAAAAATAAAAAGGAAGAGAATTAAAGATGAATATATTAGAAGAAGCAGATATGTTATTTGAAATAGCTGAACGTATAGCCAAGAAAGATAATAAAACGGTTCAAGAAGTTTGGCAAGAAGCTATAGTAAAACTAAAGTTAATGAATAAATAAAATTAATTAAAAGAGGTGGATATGCAGCAAATATTATATTTAATGGTGATAATTGGAATAGTATTTATTCCATTAGAAGTTCTTAATCAAAAAAGCAAGGAGAAGTAATATGAATAACATTGTACTAATAGGGAGATTAACAAAAGATCCAGAACTTAGATATATACCAACTACAGGAACACCAGTAGCCAATTTTACATTAGCAGTAGATAGAGAATATAAAAATAAAAATGGAGATAAGGAAACAGACTTTTTACCAGTACAAATTATTGGAAAATCTGCAGAGTTTTGTGTGAACTATATACCAAAAGGAAGATTAGTAGCAATACAAGGTTCTGTAAGAGTAAATAAATACATTGACCAAAATACCAATGAGAATAAAAAATATTTCATAGTAGTAGCTAAAAATATAAAGTCATTAGAAAGTGGTAAATCAAAAGAAGGTAAGCAAGAGAATGGTTCCTTTGACCCTAAATTTGAGCCTAGTTTTAATCCTGATGATTTTGAATACATAGAAGATAATGATATACCATTTTAGCAATACAAAAATGCACATTGAAAAGTGAATATAGAATTTATTACTCAGAGTTTAAACTCTAATATATTTATTTTATTAAAATATTTTGTCGAAAACTTTTTTAACTTTTTCATAAAAAAGGCGTTTAATTCGTAACGAATTATGATATAATATAATTAAGATAAAAAGTTAAATAAAAAGGAGAAAACAAAGATGAAAAATATAATGAAAGAAGCTCACGAATTAACTAAAAAACAAATAAAATACCAGGAGTTATATAGCCAACTCCTGGTACACTTCCAATATGGAACTACTTAATAATGTAATATTTAATATAATAATTCAATTTACATTCCAATATGATCTACTTAATTAAAAGTATATATAATTGAAATTTAAAAATCAAGGAGGAAATTATGAATATATCTATACAAAAAATAATTAGTGTTTTAGAAAGAGCTCAAATGAATGCAACAAGAGCCATAGAAAAGCAATTTGATGATTATTATATAAATTTAGTAAAAAAAGAAATGGATGATATAGAAACAATATTATTTTATACTGATATTCAAAAAATGAAAGATGATAAATTTGATACATTTACAAATGTACTTGATAAACTTGAAGATGTGTATGATTGCATAAAAGCTAAAAGTAATTGTGAAAAAGAATTAAATGATTTCGCTTTAAGTATAAAAGACTTTGAAGCTAAATTTAAAATAACTAACTATTTTAAAGATGAAAAAACTGCTAAAGTTATATTTAATAAAAGCGGAGGGACTGCAAAAGGGACTGCAATCACTAATAGAGTTACACTTCCAACATCTTGGATAAAAGAAATGGGTATAACTGAAGAAAATAGAGAAGTGAAATTAGTAATTGAAAATAATAAAATAATAATAGAAAAAATAAAATAAATATATTAGAGTTTAAACCGAGTGATAAATTTTTATATCACTCTTTTTTAGTGCAAAATAAAAGATGGGTTTTAGTATGAAGATTAAAAATAAGTGGTGGACAAGAAAAGTATTATGTTTCTATTGTAGACAGCAAGTTATAGATAATAAATGCGGTTGTTGGCTTAGAAATTTATAGGAGGGTTATTATGCAAGTAAAAGAGCTTTTAAGGATATCGAACTTTGAGAATTATAGTATAAAAATTGAAGGTGAAGATAAATCACACTTTGTAAATAAAGATAAAGCATTTGAAAGATTTGCATGTATGTATATTACAGAAATAGATTATACGATTATATTCTGTAATAAAGGTGAAGATTACAACTCACATGAAAGTGTACTAGCGTTAAGATTATTGGTTATAGATAAAGATAAGGTATACAGTTAAAAGAGGAGTTTTAGAATATTAAAATCAAAATTTTAAGGAAAGTTGGAGGAAGATATGGAGAATAAAAATAATGTGCTAACAGTAGAAGTAAAAGCTACTGAAATAGATGAAGTTAAAGATATAATATCGTCTTTTATATTTATGTTAGAAGATAATAGAATAGATATAAGAATAAGAGAGCAATATTTAAACAGTTGTAAATATTTAAGAGATAATTTCTATGTAAATATAAATAGATAAAATAATTTGGTAATGACATTAATGTCGGTAGCAGAGGGGGAGATTATGAAGTCAATAAATTTAATTGCAACAATGATATGCGTATTTGTAATGTTAGTTAATTATAATAATATGAATATTTTAGTTTTAAATGGCTTTTTGAGTATTATAAATGCACTTTTATATTTAGGAGAATAAGGTATGAAAAATAAATATGTTTTAAGATGGCAATATGGTGTGTTTGCAGGAGATACTAGAACGCATTATACGTATGGTAGTTTAGATATGCTTAAATACAAAGCTAAATACTTAGTTGAAAATGAAGATATATGCTATATAACAATAGATAAAGTAGAAGAAGTTATAAAAGATGCTAGACTTAAAGTAGCAGAAATGTCATTAAAATAAAACTTTTATTTAAATATACAGGAGGATATTATGGAGAAAGAAATATTAGAACTTGCTAAAAATATAGCACCATCTACACAGTTATCAGTAGAACAAGTAGCTGGTGTTATTTATGAAATTATTGATAGTCAAAAGAAGTCAAGAATTAAATTTGAAATAGATGAAGAATATATTCAAAAAGCTATTTGGGTCAAAACTGTGATGGGAGAAATATAAAGACATTTCCCTTAAAATAAAGTTTTTATGGAAATAGGAGGTAGTGAACAGTAGTTATGCTTGAATTTATAATAAATTTTACGATTGCAAGTGGAACAGCGTGTATATTCACTAAGATAAATAGAAGATTTGATTATTCAACATACTTCGTAGGGATATTAGTAGGTATGATACAGATCTGCATAACTCACTTATTAAATAAATAATTAAATTTAATATATTCCTAGTAGGTATAAAAATGGAGAAAGAAAATGAACATAAAATTGGAAAATATCTTAAATTGCATAAAAGAATATAAAGAACAAGACCTCATAAGCGTAAGTATGAGTATAAATATAGATGAATTTGAAGAATTAGAAAAGAATAGAACAGAGTTCTGTCATGAACTAGGCAAAATTTTAGGAAGTTGTAAGATAGAAGTAGAAAAAATAAATGAAGAATTTAGATTCTTAAAAATAGAAAAGGTAGAATATTAAAAATGTATAGAAATATGAAAAGAAGCGAATCTACAGAACAAATGGCATTAATAGACTGGTGTAATATAAATGTCTGCATATATCCAGAGTTATCACTTATATATCATATACCTAACGAAGGTAAAAGAAGTAATTATCAAGGTAAGAAGCTGAAAAGAGAAGGTTTAAAAAAGGGAGTTCCTGACTTATGCCTTCCAGTTCCTCGAAAAAATTATCATGGTTTATATATAGAAATGAAATATGGAAACGGAAGAACTAGCAAAGAACAAAGAGAATGGATTAATAAACTGAATGAGCAAGGATATAAAGCTGTAGTCTGTAATGGATTTGAAGAAGCTAAAGAAACGATAGAAAAATATATTAAATTATAACAACTTAAAGGGGGAAAGTTTGATGGATATTAAAAATGACTACATAGCAAAAGCAATGATATATGTTGAAGAAGAGGGCAATAAGGTTAAAAGACTAGATGCACTAAAAAAAGACTTAGAGATCCTAAGTAAAGACTTAGAAGGTAGAAGAGCTAGAGGACTAACAGGTAATAGTACAACAAGAAATATAAAAGGCATAGATGATTTAATTTTAGAAAGAGAACAAGAAATTGAAAAACTATCTAATGAAATAGAAGATTTAGAAAGTGACAGGGAGCGATTTGAAAACATATTAGATAGATTAGAGGATGTATCAAAGAAAGTTATTGAAACTAGATATGTTTATAATAATAGATATAATAAATTTGAAGCATATGAATTTGTAGCAGAAAAATTAAATCTAACAGAAAGTACAGTTAGAAGATACGAACGCTGGGCATTAAAAGAAATAGCTTTTATGAAATATGGAATGGAATCGGTAAAAAAGTAGCTAAATATGACGGAAAAATGACGAAAAAATGACGAAAAAATGACGGAAAAATGACGAAAAAATGGACTGGAAACTACATATAAAAATAAGGTAATATAGTAGTGTCGAAAGATGTGATATTCACTAAACACATAATTAGATGTACCTCTTTAAAAAACTGATATAACAAAATAATAAGCTAAATAAAAAAGGCAAGTTAAGTTGATTATATATTGTAATAAACTGACTTGCCTTTTTTATTGCAATAGGAGAAATATTATGGCTAGATTAATATCTTGCTCTGTATGTATGAGAGTACATAGTAAGGATCATATCTGTGATGCTAAGAAGAAACGAAGGCTAGAGAAAAATAAAGGCAGAGTTGATAGCGATATATATGGTGGCAATAAATGGAGAGTTACTAGATGGCAGGTGTTAGAGGATTGTAATCATATATGTTTATATACTTTATACAAAGAAGGAAAGATAGTAAAAGCTACAGATGTACATCATATAGTTGAGATATTAGAAGATGAAGCTTTAGCTTATGAAAAAGAAAATTTAATTGGATTAAGCAAGGAAAAGCATAAATTAATTCATGAATTATACAAAGATAATAAGAAATTAGTTCAAGAAGAATTAAAAGAGATGAAGAGAATGTGGGAAGATAGGATAGGTATCCCCCTGGGGTAAATAGGGTGTGATTTATAATATTTTTCACGAGTACCTGGCCTCCATTCTTCGTAAAAAATTCGGAAAATGACTTTTTTCACATAATTTAGTTGGAAGGGGTGATAATTTATGGCTGGTAGACCAGCTAAACCTGTAGCTTTATGTGGAAGTTCAAAACTAACTAAAGCAGAGAAACAAGCTAGAGAAGAAGCTGAAAAAAAATACAAAGGTGTTGGTAAATTAGTTTATAGATGTCCCTCTGATTTAGTTACTAAAAGAGAAAAAGATTTGTATAAGTTTATAGTAAAGCATCTAAAAAGTAGTGATATATTAAATGATTTAGATATTGAAATTATAAAGTCTACTGTATTCTGTATTATTAGTATGAATGATGCTAATGAATTTATAAGAAAACATGGAACTGTTCTTACAGATGATAATGGGAAGTTTTATAAAAATCCTTCAGTCAATATTTACAAAGATTTTCATGCTATGTATTTAAGTAATAGTATTAGATTAGGTTTAAGTCCTGCTGATAGAGCTAAACTTTCTGTTATCGATATGAAAAATAAACAAGCAGAAGAAGATCCATTATTAAAGGCATTGAAAAATAGAAAATGATAAAAGAATCGAAGGCTTATAAATATGCCATTTGGTGTATTAACAACGAAGATAATAAAGTAGGTCGATATGTAAAGAAACAAGCTAAGCATTGGATAGATATTGTAGATGGTTTAGATGATGAAGCCTATATTGATGAATCAGACTTTGATTTAATATGTACAATACTTGAACTTATGGTACATCCAGATACAAGACTTTCAATGTATGATAGCTTAGAAGATTACCAATGGTTCTTTATAATAGCAGTTTTATGTACAAGATATAGAGAAAATAATAGCAGATATTATGAAACAGGACTATTAGAGATTTCAAGAAAAAACTTTAAAACTTTTACAGCAGGTATAATATTTATTATTTGTTTAATTATTGAACCTGAATTTAGTAGATTTTTTAGTGTTGCACCAAACTATAAATTATCTTGCGAGTTAAAACTTGCAGTAGGAAAAATTATAAAATGTAGTCCAGCATTGAAAAAAAAGTTCAAAATAAATAATGATATTATTAAGTGTAATATTACTGAGAGTGAATATACACCTCTAGCATACAGTAATGATAGCCTAGATGGTAAATTAGCAGCAGTATTTAATATAGATGAAGCTGGATTGCTACCTGATTATCCATTGGAGGCAATGAGATCTTCTCAAATAACTCTAAAAGATAAGTTAGGTATTGTAATTAGTACTCAATATCCAAACGATAATAATGTTATGCTTACAGAGATAGATATAGCAAAGAAAACATTAGATGGAATGACAGATGATAGAAGATACTTTGCATTATTATATGAACCTGACGAAGAAATAAGAGTTAATTGGAGAACTGATGATAATGTTATATATCAATCTAATCCTGTTTCAATTAATAATAATGATATATTTAAATCAATAATTAAAAAAAGAGCTATGGCAATTGAATATGAAAGTAAAAGAGAAAATTATCTTTGTAAACATAATAATATTCAATATAAATCGCAAGGAACAGAAGGTTATATAAATTCTGAACAAATAAAGGCGTGTAAATCAGATGAAGAAATAGATTGGACTGGAAGAGATGTATATTTAGGCATAGATTTAGCAAGTAGTGATGATAATACAGCAGTATCCATGGTTAGTTATGACTATTATAATGATAAAATACTAGCCAAATCATGGGCATTTATACCAACTGAAAGAGTATCAGAGAAATCTACTAAAGAGAAAGTTAATTATAATAATGAAATTGAATTAGGAAACTGCTTTGATTGTGGTGAAGATACTATCTCTTACAACTTTGTAAGGGATTTTATTATGTCTATAGAAGATAAATATGGCGTAAATATAGTATCCATCGGATATGATTTGAGAGATATGAACTCTACAAGAGAAGATTTAAAAGAACATTATGATCTAGTAGAAGTAAGACAACATTCAAGTGTATTACATAGTCCGATTAAATGGCTAAAGGAATATATTCTTAATAAAAAGTTTGTTTACAATGAAAATAAATTATTAGAAATTAACTTTACAAACTGTGTTCAAACAGAAGATACGAATCTTAATAAATATCTTAATAAAAAGAAAAGTAATGGGAAAATAGACATGGTAATGTCTATGATAAATGCACTTTATTTATTACAACAAGTAGTTGTAATAGGTGAAGAGGAATCGTGGGCAGTTCAAACTTGCTAGAAAGGAGATGATAAATTGAAATTTTTCAGATTCTTTAGAAAAGAAAAGAGAGAGTTTAAAAATATTGGTCCACAAGATGAACTATCTAAAGTTCTAAATGGAGAAGAAAATTCAAAAGATATAGTTACAAAAGATATCGCTTTACAGATACCTGGTCTTAAAGGTGGAATTAGTTTTATAGCTGATTTAGTATCTAGTTTAGAAATAAAATTTTATAAAGAAATTGATGGAAAAGTCGAGAGTGTAGATGATTATAGATTAAATCTATTAAATAAAGAGAGTGGAGATACTCTTAATAGTTTTCATATAAAACACGCTCTAGTAAGAGATTTTATACTATATGGAAATGCTTATTTATATGTAAATAAATATAGAAATAATATTAAATCTTTACACTATGTCGATGCAAAAAAAGTAAGTATTTTACCTAATTATGATCCTATTTTTAAGGATGGAAAAATATTAGTAAATGGGAAATATTATGATACTTATGAATTTGTTATATTTACCCAAAATACTTTAGATGGATTAAGTGGAGAAGGCTTATTAAGTGAAAATAGTAATCTATTAGAGTTAACTTATAATACATTAGCTTTCTCTAGTGATAATATCGCAGCTGGAGGAATAAAAAGAGGTGTAGTTAAATCAGCTCACAGACTTGAAGAAGGAGCAATGGATGCATTAAAAAAAGCATGGTCTAGTCTATATAGTAGAAATGTTAATAAGAGCTCAACTGCAATAATATTAAATGATGGGTTAGATTTTCATGAATTAAGTCAAACTTCAACTGAACTAGAGATACTAAATACTAGAAAGAATAATGATTTAGATATATTGTCTATTTTAAAAATACCAGCAAGTGTTATGAATGGAACTGCAAGTAATGATCAATATAATAATTTTATAAAAAGCACAATAATTCCTTTATTAGAACAATTAGCAGATGCATTTAACAAGACATTGCTATTAGAAACTGAAAAAGAAGAAGGATGCTTTTTTGAATTCGATACAAGAGATCTACTAAAAGGTAATGTAAAAGAACGATTTGAAACTTATAAAGTTGCTATCGAAAGTGGAATAATGACACCAAATGAATGTAGATATCAAGAAAATTTAGATGCAATAGAAGGTATGGATATAATAAAAATGTCTTTAGGTCATATAATTTATAATACTGAAACTAAAGAACTTTATACTCCAAACACTGGTGAAATAATATCTGGTAATAGTACATTATTTTCAACTAGTAAGGAGGTGAATGAAGATGGAAATAAGATTGCTTGATGATGGGAGTTTACATATAACTGGATATGTTAATATAACAGATAAACCATCAAGAGTACTTAAAGATAGAAAAGGTGATAACTTTGTAGAAAGAGTTGAACCTAGATGCTTTACAAGAGCATTAAATAGTGGTTCTAATGTAAAGTTCTTATTAAATCATAATCACAATATCAATTTAGGTTCACTAGATGAAGGAAATTTAAAATTAACTGAAGATAATATAGGTTTAAAAATAGATGCGACTGTAAATCATGAAGAAGTTAGAAAAGCATATGAAAATGGTGGATTTAGTGGTTTTAGCTATGGTTTTCAAGCTATAAAAGACAATTTTAGAAATTGGGATAATGGTTTAAAATTAAGGACATTACAAGAAATACGATTAATAGAAGTAAGTTTATTAGATAGTAAAACTACTCCAGCTTACTTTGGATCTATGGTTAATGTAGAGCATAGAAGTGAAAATGAAACTAATACAGAAATTAGAGCATTTTCAATAGAATTAGAAGAAGAAAATCATAAATCTAATAAAATAATAGAAGGAAGAGCAGATAATAACTTAAATCAAGATATGTCTGCTCTTTTTGATATAGAAAATTTTATTAAAACAAGGAGATAAGACATGAAAAAACTATATGAAAAGAAAAATTCATTATTAAATGAAATGGAAGAAATATTAAATAAAGCAAAAGAGGAAACTAGATCATTTACAGAAGAGGAAAAATCAAGAGTTGAAGAAATAAAATCAGAAATCAGAGGATTAGAGCAAGTAATAGCTAATGAAGAAGAATTAAGAAGTTTTGATAAAAGTAATATAACTAGAGCAACTGGTAACTCTGAAAAAACTACTGAAGAAAGACAGCAGGAAGAAGTTGAAAAAGAAGAAAGACAATTTATAGATGCTGTAGCAACAGGAGAGATAAGAAACTTAACAGCAGGGAATAATGGTGGAATAATACCAGTAACAATAGCATCTGACATAATAGATACAGTAAAAGAGTTATGTCCATTATTAGATCATGCAGATATATATCATGTAGCAGGTGAATTAAGATTACCTAAATTCAAAGCTACGTCAAGTAGTGCAGGTAGTGTTGCAACTCCTATAGCTGCTTCATATGTAAATGAGTTTACAGAGTTAACTGAGAGTACAGCACAATTTGAAACTATAAATCTAACTAACCAAATAATAGGTGTATTAGTTAAAATGTCTAAATCGCTATTAAATAGAGCTAATTTTGATGTTAGATCATTTATAGTAAATAAGGTTGCAAAAACAATAGTTGAATTTTTAGAAAAAGAAATGCTAATCGCAAAAGCAGACAAAATACAAGGTGCTATAAATACTACTAATGAAGTAGTTGCTGCAAATCAAGATAAATTTGATACTACAGATTTAGTAGATTTACAAATGGCTATACCTTCAGCATATCAAAAGAACTGTATGTGGATTATGCATAAAGATATATTAAAAGCTCTAAGAAAATTAAAAACTGCTGATGGACAATTTATATTAAATGCAGATGTAACTGCTCCATTTGGATATACAATATTAGGGAAACCAGTTTATTTATCAGATAGTATGCCAAAAAATATAGCAGCAGGTCAAAATGTAATGTTATATATGGATGCTTCAGGATATGCAGTTAAGATGACTAAATCAATGGAAATACAAATGTTAATGGAAAAATATGCAACTCAATATGCAGTAGGTATATGTGCATATGTTGAAATAGATGCTAAGATAGCTGATGAAAATAAAATAGCTAGATTAAAAATGAAACCTTAATAAATATATTTAGGTCAGATAATATATATGTCCTATTTTTATAAAAAGGAGTGATTTTATGAAAATATCTGAAATTACTTTAGAAATAATTAAAGATTATATTAATGCACCTGAAGAAAAAGATAAAATAGTTCAATTATTATTAGATTCAAGTAAACACTTTATTAAGAATAGAACAGGCATAAGTGATGATGAAAAATTAGATAAATATGAAGATTTAACTATAGCTCTTTTATGCTTGTGTAGTGATATGTATGATAGAAGGCAGTTTATGTTAGATAGTAATAGTGGAGTTCCTTTAAATGTAATAGTTGAAAGTATATTAAATATGCATTCATTTAATTTATTATAGATTATGTACACAATCAATCCTGGCGATTTTAAGAGTAGATTTGAAATACAAGAATTAAAAAAGAGTATAGATGATGATAATATACCTACTGAAAGTTGGACAACTATTTGGACTACAAAAGGTAGAATTAGAAAAAATACTTCATATAACAAGGATATTGAAGATGGAGATAGATCATCTATTACAAAAACTATTACAGCTAGATTTCCTAAACACTTAAATAACTTTGATGTTGAAGATACTAACAAGTATAAAGTCTTATACAATAATAAACTGTATAAGATAGCTAATATGTCTAATATAAGAGAAGAAAATAAGTATATCCAAATAAATATTGGAGGATGGGAATAATGGCTATAACGTTAAAAGGAATGAACTCATTAACTAATAAATTAAATAAATTATCTAATTTAAAAGCTAAAGAATCTGTAAATAAAGTAGCTAAAACAGTTGAATCAGGATTAAGAAATGAAGCAAGCAGATTTTCTAATAATGGATATAAATATATAGGGAAAGTAGACTCAAGAGAATATAGAAATGGAAATTATTTTGTTGAAATTGGATTAAAAAATGATTCTGCTCCTTGGGATGAATGGAAACACTTATATTTCCACCATTATGGTTATCATCAATTCATGATGGGCTTTCCTACTTCTATATATACTAATATGTATCAGTTTTGGTTTACAAATGCAATAGAAAATTTAGAACAAGGTGTATTAAAAGAACTAAAAGAAGAAATAAGAAAAGAAATTAGGGAAACGATGAAATGATAAGTACATTAGTGAAAAATGCTTTAAGTGATATGAGTCTACCTAACTACTTTATAACTAGATTATCTGATAAAAATGAGTGTATTGTATATAATTATACAGCCACACCATCTTGGAGTGCAGATAATGAAGAAAAGGCAACAAAATATATAGTTATGATTAATCTATATTGTAAATCTAATATAGAAAAAAATAAAAAAGATATAATTATAGCTATGCAAAAAGCAGGATTTATGAGAAAGTCAGTAGCATCTACAGTTGCAAATGATACTGGCTTTTTTTGTACTGCAATTACTTTTGCAATAGTTTTACATAATTAAGATTTTAAAGAAAGAAGGTATAAAATATGAGTAAAAAAGCAACTGGAATATCAAATGCACATTATGCTATATTCAACACAACTAATAATGCTTTTGATGATCCAAAGCCGATAAAAGGATTAGAAACATTATCTATAACTGAAACATATGCAGAAGGTTCAAATTATGCAGACAACTTAAGAAATATATATATAAAAGAATTAGTTGGAGCTGATTTATCTTTAGAGTTTTCTAATATAACAAGAGCAATTGAAGCTGAATTAACTGGTCAAAGTCATGCTACTGGTGAATTAGAATATAAAACAACTGCTGTTGCTCCACAAGTAGCAATTTTATTTGAGAAAAATTATTCTGATGGTTCAAAAGATAGAATTGTATATTATAACTGTAAATTAACTAAAGATAATGAAAATGGTGAAACTAAAACAGATTCATTTAATTTTGTTGGAGATAGTTTATCAGGTCAAGCTATCCCTATGACAGGTAAAATTAAGAGCAAGCATCCTTCTGGGAGTGATGTAGACTTAACTGGTGTTTTAAAATTTGTTATGGATTCTTCAACACTACCACCAACATCACCAGATACTAGTGAAGTTAATAAAAAGTTTAATGAATTCTTTACAAAAGTTCAATTTAAAGCTAAAAAACCAACAGAATAATTAATTATAGCCAGCGTTTTGCTGGCTTAATTCATAGAAAGGAATAATTTAATGGGAAACTTAACTAAGAAAAGCAAAGAGATTATTCTAGGAAATAAAAAATATATTATGTGTTTTGACATGAATTCAATTAATTTATTTCAAGAATTATCGGGCATGGGTTTTTTAAATGCTATTCATTTGATTAATAAATATGATGATAAAGCATTACTGTATTTCATGGCTTCAAGTATTAGACCAAAGGATAATCCAGAAGTTCCAATAGGTGAAAAATTATTTGAATTTGATATTATTGGACTTTTATTAAGTCATACGTTAGATGTAATACAGTTAGTAAGTGCTTCCATGCCACAAGTAAGTAACAATAAAAAAAAAGTTCAACAAAAACAAAAAAGGAAAGTAAAGAAATAGATATAGATTGGCTTTATTATGTGTATACAACTATTTTAAATAGACAAGAACGAGAGTTTTGGAGCTCAACTTTAAGAAAAGTTATATCTCAAATAAATATTCATAATGATTTATATAAAAATCAAGGGAAAAATAGTGAAAATACATTTAAAGAAAATACGGAAGTATTAAAAGTTATATAAAAGTAGGTGTTAAAATGGCTAATGAGGAATTATTGGTTACGCTAGGAGTACAAGATAAAGGTGCCACAACACAGATTAGAGCTTTAAATAAAGAACTTAAGTCATTAGATACTCAATATAACTTAGCATCTAAAAGTAGCAAAGGATTTGATAATAACTTAGATAGCCTTAAAAAGAAATTAAGTTTATTAGAACAGAAAATGACTGTTCAAACATCAAAGCTAGAAGCATATAAAAAGCAAATGGAAACTGCTAGACAAGGTATTACTAAGAAAACACAAGAGTTAGAAAAACTTAAAGCTAGTGAAGATGAAAATACTGAATCAATACAAAAAGCAGAAAAGCAGTTAAATACATATAGAAATCAACTTAAGAATGCTGAAAATGGTGTAAAAGAAACTGAAGCACAGCTAGAATTGTTGACGGAAGAAATTAATAATACTAATAATGCTATCAATAACTTTGATACAAATAAAATGAAAAAAGAACTAGCTGAAGCAGGTGAAAAATTAGAAAATTTAGGTTCTAAGCTAGATAGTGCAGGCCAAAAGATAAATAGTGCTGGAAATGCTATGATAGGACTATCTGCTCCAATTGTAGCATTCGCAGGATATGCTACTAAGGTTAGTGTTGACTTTGAGTCAGCTATGTCTAATGTACAGGCAATTTCAGGTGCAACTGGTGATGATTTAAAGTTATTAGAAGAAAAAGCTAAAGAGATGGGGAAGTCAACTTCTAAAAGTGCTACTCAAGCAGCAGATGCTCTAGGGTATATGGCACTAGCTGGATGGGACACTCAAACTATGCTTACTGCATTAGAGCCAGTTTTAAGATTGAGTGAGGCTGGAAATCTAGATCTCGCAAGAACAAGTGATTTGGTTACGGATTCTATGTCTGCACTTGGACTAGAAGTTGGTTACTTAGATAAATACTTAGACCAAGTAGCAAAAACATCTACATTAACTAACACAAATATAGATTCCTTAATGGAAGCATTTATTGAAACAGGTGGTATGGCAAAGACATTAGGTATAGAAACCAATGAATTGTCTGCTGCTTTAGGTACATTAGCCAATGCCGGATATAAAGGTAGCGAGAGTGGTCGAGCATTACAAACGGTGTTAACTAGATTAGCAAAACCTCCAAAGGAAGCGGCTAACTCACTAGATGCATTAGGAATATCTGTATTTGATAATGAAGGTAAATTCTTAGGATTAGAGAATGTTTTAGGTCAATTAAATAAGGCTTTTGGTGAACTTGATCAGGAACAACAAGCATTCCACGCTAAGAATATAGCTGGGCAAAACTATTTATCACAATTTATAGAATTAGTTGGGCAAAGTGGTGGATCATTACAAGAGCTTTCAACAAAAATAGAAAATTCTAATGGTTCGCTTGATAAAATGGCACAAACTATGCAAGATAATGCAAAAGGTAATATTGAAAAGATGAAAAGTGCTTTAGAAGGATTAGGCATACAAGTAGGAGAAAAGTTACTTCCACATTTGAATGATTTAATAGAACACTTAACTGCATTAATAGAATGGTTTGGAAGTTTAGACGAAGATACTCAACAAGCTATAATAAGAATGGGTCTATTTGCAACAGCTACAGGTGGAGCATTAAAAGTTGTAGGTAGTTTCACAAGTGGAATAGGTAAAACTGTAGGTAGTATAGGTGAATTATCTAAAACATTAAGCTCATCAAAAAAATATACAACAATAATGACAAAAGGAATAGGTGGAGCTACAAAAGCATTAAGTTTATTAGGTAGTAATATACCATTAGTTGCAGGTGCTATTGGTGTATTAGGTGCTGGAATATATACATATAATGAATATCAAGATGCTATGAATACAAAAGTAACAACAGCATCAGAAGATTTAAGTTTCATGGAAAAAGCAATGTTAAGTCTTACTAGTGGTACTGCTAAGTCTAGAGCAGAGCTTGAAGAGTTAGGCTTAGTATATTCAGATTTTAATACTAAAATATCAAGTGAGTTTCAGGAAAAAGTAAAATCTATGACAACAGATGTACATGAATTTGGTATGTCATTACATGAAATGAACTTAGATGGAGTATTTTCTGAATCTGAAGGTAAAGCTTTAATGGATAGAGTTGATAGTGCATTAGAAGGTGCAAAAAATGCTATAGAATCTAAAAACAAAACATTACAAGATGGATTAAATTCAGCATTTTCTATTGATGGAACAATAGATGAAAATGAAGCTGCATTAACTGAATGGTGGAATAACAGGACTACAGAAGAACTTCAAAAATGTGAAAATCTTAGAAATGAAATAAATGATATAGAGAAAAAAGCATTTGCTGAAGGTAGAGCTTTAACTAGTGAAGAAATGACTGCTATTCAGGATAGATATAATAAAATAAAACAAATTGAATTGGAAGCACAAGCAAATAACTCTTATGAAATAGAATATGCTCAACAAGAGTTTTTAAATAGATTAAAAACACTAGATGCACAAGGTGCATCTGATCTTTTACAACAAAGATATCATCAATATGAAGAAGAAAGAATTGCTATTGAAACTAAATATGATACTTTAATAGCTCAATCTATGCAAGGATATGACAAGCTATCTAAAGAAGATAAGAAGTATGTAGATGAAACAATAGCAAGATTAGAAGAAAGTAAGAATCAACAGTTAGAAAAAAATCAACAGTACTGGGATAATTCATATAATGCTGCTATAAGTGGAAATGAGAACCTTGTTGGAGTAATTAATAAGTATAATGGTGAAATATTAGCAAATGGTGATAAAGTTTACTATGAAAGATTTATACAAGCGGAAAATCATTATAAGAACTTAAATAAAATAACTGAAGATGGTTATCATACAATGTATAATACTACTACTAAAACATGGGATAATTTATACGTTAATATAGATGAAAAGACTGGGCAAATTAAAGCATTATATGACCTTAATAGCAATAATATAGCTTCTATGAGTAAAGAGGATGCTAAGACTTTACAAAAGGAAGTTGCTAGCTGGCGAATGACACAAGATGGAGTTAATGTAGCTAATCTTGCTATAAGGAATGCTTATTTAGATACTAAAAATAATATAGTTGATGCAAGCGGAAAGATTATAGGTAAATTAGAAGAAGTTAAGGATAGCTCTGGGAGAGTTAAACAGGCTATATTAGATGTTAATGGCAATCCAATGAAGATTGGTGAAAATGCTGATGAAGTCATTAAAAAGCTACAAAATACAAAAAAAGAAGTTAAAGATTTAGATGGCAAAAAAGCTACAATCAATGTTAGTGATGGTGGAAGTATAAATAGTTTAGGACAAAGGTTAAGGAATTTATTTAGTGGTAAAGGGTTTGCTATAGGTACAAATTCTGCACCTGAAGGTATACATACTGTAAATGAAAAAGGATGGGAGTTAATAGATGCTCCACGAGGTACTAGAGCTTTAGCAATAGACTCATCATTTGAAGGAGATCATGCGTATCTCCCAAGAGGAACTAAAGTTAAAACTAACTTAGCATCAACTGAAATGATGATTAGTGAGATAAAGAGAGAAGTATCAAGGCAAATAAGTAGGATTGACTTTAACGCTAGTAATTATACAAGAAGTAATGCCTCAACTAATGAAAATAATAGCAGAAATAGTTCTAAAAATACAGTTAATTCAACAGATACATCTAAACTTGAAAATTTAATGATGACTATGATTAATATACTTACTGTACAAAATAATCTAATAAAAGATAATAAACAATCCTTAAATATTGATGGAAGAGAAGTTGCAAGAGCATTAGCACCATACTCAAATGAAATTGAAAAGTATAATACTAGAAATCCAAAATTCACATACTAGGAGGTGTTAAAATGGATAAATTTATTACAAATATAGTCTTTAATAACCTCAACTCTAGCAAAGATTTAGGACTAGCTATAACTGATATGGCAAATATACCGGTTGCAAATGAAACAATAGAAATGGCCAATGGATATATAATTAGATCAGGAGAATATCTTCCTATAGAATTGCCAATAACTTTTAGGAGTAAAAACTTAAAAAATATTATAGATCATCAAGAAGAAATCCTAGATTGGTTATATAATGTAAAAGATAATAAATTAATTCTTAGTTTTATGCCAAATAGATATTATATAGTAAAAAATGTTGTTGTTGATAATATAAGTAGAGATTTTGATAAATACAATACAATATCGGTTACATTTACTTTAGAACCATTTAAGTATGATATATACGATAAAACGATGATATTAACTAAATCTGAAAAAATATACTATATGGGAAATGCTAAAGGAAAACCTAAATTAAAAATATATGGAAGTGGAAATATAGAACTTACTATAAACTCTGAAACTATTCAAATCAAAAATATTGATGAATATGTTGAGTTAGATAGTAAGTTTTTATTATGTCTAAATAAAAATCAACAAAGTAAATCAAGAGATATGAGTGGTGGATTTCCAATATTAACAAAAGGAATTAATAATATAAGCTGGACTGGAAATGTAACTAAAATAGAGTTACTAAAAAGAACAGCATATTTATAGGTAATTAATATGTCAAATAAAGTAAGTACAAAAATATGTATATATGATAAAAATACTTTAAAAAGAGATGTGCTCTTTGGAAATGGAGATTATATTTTAGATAATATATGTATAAGTTGTGTTCCTTATGAGAATATAGATGGTACTTCAGAACTAGATGCTACATTCATTACTGATAGTGATGGACTTTATAAGAATATTAAAGAAGAATCTATTATAAAAGTATTATTAGATTATGATTATGAGATATACAGAATATCTAAAGTAACTAAATATCAAAATAGAATAGAAATATTTGCTAGACAAATAACTATATCTGAAACATTAGATATGTGGATTGAAGATATAAGACCCACGAATACAAGTGGATTAGCTGCTCTTACAGACTTGAAAAACAATTCTATCGGTAAAAAGGATATAGAAGTATTTTCTGATATAGATAATTCTTCTACTGCATATTATCAAAGAATGAGCGTGTATCAAGCTATACATGATTGTGATCAATCATTTTTAGATAGATGGGGTGGAGAAGTCTTAAGAAGAGGATATAATCTTACTATTAATAAAAAGATAGGGCAAGATAGAGGTGTAGAAATAAGGTCTAGAAAAAATTTAACTGGATTTGAAGCTAATACAGATATAGATAATGTAGTTACTAGAATAAGAGCAGTAGGTTACAATGGAATTTATGCTGGTAAATATGTTGATAGTAAATTAATTAATAATTATAGTTCTATAAAAACTAGAGAAATAAAGTATGATGATATAAGAGTTAAAGATGATAATAATGATGAAGGTTATGATACTTTAGCTGAAGCTCAAAAAGAATTGATAAGAAGAGCAGAACTTGAATTTACTGAAAAACATATAGATGAACTAAGAGCAGATTATAGAATTAACTTTATATATTTAGAACAAACAGATGAATATAAAAATTATATTCAAGCAGAAAGAGTATATTTAGGTGATACAGTATCTGTATTTGAAGAAAAACATAATATAAATATTCATGTTAGGGTTATTGGTAGGAGATATAATGTATTAACTCAAAAAGTTATAGAAATTGAATTAAGTAATAATGATATATCTAAGAGCTCTATAACAACAAGTGATATTTTATCAGAGTTGCAAAGTATTATATCTAATAGTAATAACAATAACTTACAAGATGTTATTCAATCTATGATCAATGCTGGAGTAAATGATAGTTATGTTATACCTCGTCAAAATGAAATTATAGTTGCAGATAAGAAAGATTTAAATGCTGCAAGAAATGTAATCAGATTAAATAAAAATGGATTAGGATTTTCTAAAACAGGATATGCTGGACCATATCAATATGGATTCACAATAGATGGAGTTATAAATGCAAGTTTAATTTCAACAGGTATATTAAGTGCTATATTAATTCAAAACAAAGATGGAAGTTTACAAATAGATCTTAGTGGCTCAAATGGTATTATAACTAAATATAAAGGTAAAAATGCAATAGAACTGTCCGGAACAGCTATGAAATTCTATAATTGGGATGGAGATGATGTTATTGGACAAGTTTATTCATCAAGACTGAACAGTAATGAAAATATTCCTGGAATAGTTTTAGCTAATAAAACTAACAGTTACTTATCTCTTGCATATGAAAAAAATAATTCTTTTTACAGTTATATGAGATTTGATAAAGACAATATAGATAATATTACATCTATTCCAATTACTATATTTGAAGAAACTGAATTTAAAGGTAGCCAGTTATGGTTTGGACATAATATAAACTCAATATATAACTCTGATAACAATAATTTTGTAATCAAACTTAAAAATAAATTTATTATAAGAGAAACGGACTCTGTTAATAATAGGCTACTCCTTGATAAAAATGAATTAAATTTATATAATACAAAAACTAGTAATAGATATAGTTTAATATCAGAAGATGAAACATTTTTTGGTAGCAATGGTAGAAAATACTTCTCTTGCTCTCCAAATGGATTCTCATTCTGGAAAGGAAATAATTATATTTTATATACAACTACTGCGAATACAATTCAATCAGATTTAGGTTTACACATCAATGGAAACTTTACTGTAAATGGTAATAAAAACTGTGTTCAATCAACAGAAAAATATGGTGATGTTTTATATTATTCAGTTGAAGATTGTGAATCTTATCTAACAGATAGAAGTATGGAAGTATTTACAGTAGAAGAAACTAGTACAGGATCTTATGAAAGAGTAATTTTATTAGATAATATATTTAAAGAAAGTGTTAACTTAGATTTAAATTATACAGTAGAAGTTATAAAACAAGGCTGGGGAGATTATAGAATAAAAGAACAAACTAAAGATTATTTTATAGTTGAATCAGATAGAAAAGATTTCACGTTTAAATATGTTGTAACTGCTAAACGTAAAGGATATGAAGAAGAAAGAAATAAGACTTTTTATAAAGTTATAAAAAATGAGCAATAAATTCGATTTATTAACGGATTTGATTGCTCATTTTTATTTTGATAGAAAGGAGATGTGTATTTTTGATAAATTTTAAAAATTTTGCTCATGAGATAGATTTGGACCTATCAGATAATGAATTTATTCCTAAGATAAATATGAAGCAATATGACACTAAATCTCGTTTTATAAAAGCAAGACTATACAGCAAAGGTCAAGAATTTGATATATCAGATAAAGATTTATCATTTAAAGCTATATTTAGAAAGCCTGACGATACAGAAGTTTTTATATCTTGTGAAGTTACAACTGGAAGTGAAAAATATATAACCATACCTGTTGATGCTAATACATTATCATCAGTTGGAAATATAATAGTTGAACTTGTGATAATGCAAAATGGAGAAATATTTAGTTCTAAGTTTTTTTATATCAATTGTTTAGAATCACTTCATGCGAATAAAGGTGCTATTGAATCAAATAGCGATTATAAAGGACTGCTAGAAAGTATTTTAAAAGTAGAGCAATTATTATTAGAACTAAAGAATTTAAACACTATTGTAATGTTACATCACGTTATAAATGTAAGTCAGGATAATAAGACAATATCCTTTTCAAGTTGGAATGAGTATGAAGCTAATAATGATGTAGAAGTATATCTAAGTGGTGTAAAGCAAATAAAAGGAATAGATTTTACATTAAATTCTAGTGCTAAGACTATAACAACTATAGGCGATAAGACATTTAAAAATGGTGATCAAGTTCTATTATGTACATTTAGAAGAGCTCATAGTACAGAATATAATAATCCTACAATTGGAGCTAATAATGTAACTTTAACATCAAATATACTTGGAGCTAATAATGTTCAATCAGCACTTGGAAATATACTTGTGAAATTAAATGATTATTTATTAATTAGTCAATATACTAATGAAGTTGGAAATATTAATCATTTAAGAACTGATGAAAAGATTATTGTAAATGCAATAAATGAGTTGAAAACAAGACTTGATAAATTAGATGGTGGAGGCGGGACAACTATTACTACGTATAAAAAATTAACGGAAACAACGATATTAACTCAACCAACAAAATCTATAGTTGTTCCTATTGATGACTACAATTCAATTGAAGATGAATTAAATGTATATATATCAGGTGCAAAAATGGTTGAAAATGTAGCATATACACTTAATAAACAACTAAAAACAATTACGTGTATAGATGGAACATGGAATGAAAATATACAAATTTATTTCGAGGTAATCAAATTCAAATAAGCATAGGAGGAATAAAAATGGATGCAATTCAATTAATTAGAAAACAAGCAACACATGATAATACGGTTACTGAAGTAACAAATGCTAGAAATGATGGAATCACTCAATACCCCAATCTAAAAGGGCGCTTAGACGCCATGGGAACAAATATAACTAATATAGATAATAAGGTTACTGCAGCTATAGATGGACTTCAATGGAAGCCTTCTGTTGCTAATTATGCTGCATTAAAAACAACATATCCTAATGCAAAAGAAGGTTGGACTGCATCTGTAAATGATACAAATGAAATATATAGATATGATGATGAAAGTGCTACATGGAAAAAAATAGCTGATTTTTCAACTATACCAGTTGCAACAACTTCACAAAATGGTTTAATGAGTTCAATAGATAAGAATAAGCTAGATAGTATAGATACATCAAAATTAATAAATACAACAGGTGGACAAACTATAAGTGGTAATTTAACTGTTAATGGTGGAGTTGTTGGTAATTCAAGTACAGCTACAAAGTTGCAAAATTCAAGAGCTATAACGCTTCAAGGTGATGCTACAGGTTCAGCGCAATTTGATGGTTCAGCAAATGCAGTAATTGATACAACACTTTCAAATGTTAATAGATCAAATACTACTGCATCAGAAAGCCCTAATCATGGTGGAACCTTCACAGCTATAGGTTCAATTACTACAGATACAAAGGGTAGAGTTACTGGTGTTCAAACGAAAACTATAACTTTACCGAATGTAAATGCTAAAGTTAATTTAACTATGGACATTAAGGAAGCTACTGTTTCAACTGCAACTGCAACTCAAGTACTTATAGGAGCAGAAGTTCGTGCTACAGATATTGTAAGAGTGTACCTAAGTGGAGTAAGACTTCATCCAACGAAGCATTATACTTTAACATTTGGAAATGCTCAAACAGCTAAAATAACACCTGCAAGTGGAGTACAATTCTTGAAAAATGATCACTTTACATTTGAGATATTAAGAGCAGCATTAGCTTAATAATGAAAAAGAGCAATCTTTATAAATAGATAAAGATTGCTCTTTTTTATATTAGAAAGGAGTAAAAAATGAATGGATATGAGTTGGTTAGAAAACAACCTCAACAAGATAGTGAAATAAGCAAAAGACTTCCTTTAACAGGCGGAACTGTAACAGGATTGACTTCATTCACAAAAGGTATACAATCAGGTACTTCAGTTAATTGGAATATACTTGAAACTGGCATTGCAACATTTAAAGGTGCTAATATTCATAATGACCTTGTAGTCAGCGGAACTTCAACTGGTAGAACTGGTGTTGGTGGAGCTGTAGCATGGGTTTTAAGCAATAATGGAGATGCAAAATTTAATGGAATTATTAGAGGAAAAGGCGATACTTTGCACCTAAATAGAGGGAAAATTCTACTTCCTCAAGGTGGAAATACTCAACGTGAGTGTGATTATATAAGACTTGGTGAAATGTTCATGGCTGGATTAAGTAGTATACACTTTGTCACTACAGGTGGCGATAGAGGAGTCGTGTATGCCGGAAACTTTAATGTGTCGTATCGTTCAAGCATTAATTCACGTTCTACTAAAAAAATCAATAGTGTTTTTGATATATTAGATAGTATTGATGTTATCGAAGATGAAGATGGTTTCAAATTAATACAAAATAATAAAGCTAAAAATATAAATAACTACAATAAATGTATTACTCCATTAACAGATGAAAAGTTATATGAAGATGAAATAAGCGTAAATATATTAAACACGCTTTCAGTTCTGTGGAAAGCTAATCAAGAATTAATAGAAGAAAATAATAAACTAAATGAAAGATTAAGCAAAATAGAAAATAAATTAAACAAAATATTGGAGGTAGAGTAATTATGAATTTCACAGTACACGCAGGACATAATCCAGACAATAAGGTAGCTTGTGGAGCTATAGGATTAATAAAGGAATCAACAGAAAATAGAAATGTTAAAAATGAAGTCATAAGATTACTAAAAGAAGAAGGTCATACAGTATATGACTGTACAGTTGAAAATGGTACAAGTGTATCAGATATAGTAAATAAACAAGTATCAAAAATGAACTCTTATTCAGATATAGACTTACATATATCGATTCATTTTAACTCAGGAGCAAATGATAAGACTGGAAATGGCAAAAGTACAGGAGTAGAGGTATTAGTTTATAATACATCTGGAACTAAGTATGATACAGCTAAAAGAATATGCTCAAAAATAGAAGGTCTAGGATATAAAAACAGAGGGGTAAAAACTAGAACAAAATTAGGTGTATTAAAAAATAGTAAAGGACAATCACTGCTAGTAGAATGTTGCTTTGTTGATGATAAAGATGATATAGACTTATATAATTACAAAAGCATGGCCAAAGCTATAGTAGAAGGTATATTAAATAAAACTATATCTGTATCAGTACCTGCTCCTATACCAGTACCTAATGAAGAAGTATACTATAGAGCAATTTCAGGAAGCTTTAGTAATAAAGAGTATGCACTTAATAGAAAGTCTAAATTAGATAAAGATGGATTTAGTGGTGTATTTTTAGAAGCATTTGTAAAAGATGAAAAGACATGGTACAGAGTAATAGCAGGATCATTTAAAGATAAGAATTTAGCTGAGCAAAGAGTAAAAAATTTATCTGCTAAAGGATATGATGGTGGTTTTGTAACTGCATTTAGAAAATAAGAAACTTGAATACAAAGGAGCAGAAGATGTTATGTCAAAAATGCACCCAAAAAGTGATGCAATTTATGATCCTAAAACAGGTGAAATTTTAAAATATTCAGAGTTATTAAAAGGAAATAAAGTTGTTATGCCTAGTGGATATTCTATGCATCCACAGTCTGGAACTTTATTAGCGTATGATGGAACTGAATTAGATTTAGTAGAATTATTATTAGGTTCTGGAGGCAGTAGCCCAACTAATGTAAATGCTATGACTAGTGTTAGTATTTCAGCAAATGGAGATAGTTATGAGTTTAAAAACGCTAGCTCGGTGGTAGTTGGGACAATTCCACTTGTGACGGATGGAGATATAGACAATATATTAAACAGTCTAAATTAAAAAATATAAATAAATAAAAAGTGAGGAAATTATTATGGCTAAAACAAAAAGAACAGTAGAAGAAGCAGAAGTAGCAGCTGCAGCAAATAGCGATTCTAAATTAATAACTCAAAGTAAATTAAGACATTTTGCGAATGGATTTTGGAATAGGATAAAAACGAGATATGATGGAACTTTTAAGAATGCTAGTATAAGTGATAGTAATGGTGACGTTAAGAAATTAACATTTACAAAGACTGATAATAATGTTCATGAAGTAGAATTAACAGATTATGTTAGAATACAAGATAGAAATGCTTTCAAACAAGATGTTTCAGTAGATAATGTTTCTATTGAAAGTAATAGACATATAGGTGATCCGAATAGAAATACAAGTAACAATAGAAGTCTTGGCTTTAGAGGTCTTACGAGTAATTCTTTTGTGGATGGATATGTATCAGACCTTGTTATTCTTGTTGATAGCGATGCAGCTACTGGAAGTTCAACGACTTGGAAAGTTTGGGCAATAAAAAAGGGTGAAACAAGAAACGGAGATGTTGTAAAAAAAATAATTCAGCAAAATGGAAGCAATGATATACAAACAAATGTATTAAGTTTCAATGATAATGGTACTACGAGAAAGTGCGTAATGATACCTATCAATGAAGAATTTGCTGAAGAAGTATATTTTATTGTTAGAAGTCAAAATACTAAGTGTAACGTATGTGAAAATATAGATCCTAAATATCGACCAGATGTTATAAATATGAATGATAATCAGCCACCTATAACCCCGGGTTCAACAATAGATTGGAATTCAGGTGGCATTACAGATGCCAATACAGCAATAATGTATTTGATAGGAAGGGAGAGTATCGGTTCTTTATATAATAAAATAAAAGCTCTTGAAAAAGATAGTGGGTTATATGTAAAACAAGAAGAAACGACTGCAACTGGTGGAAATGGAAAAGGAGGTAAGGTAGTTAAGCTTGATGACTCAGGTAAGTTAGATAAAAATATGTTACCTTCTATTGCTATAAATGAGTATTTTACAGTGACAGAATTTACTCATGACAAATTGAATGAAATAAAAGACCGATTTGAAAATGGGGATGTCGTTGTAGTAAATAACAGTACTAACATTAATCATGGTAAAAAATATTTATGTATAAAAAAAGACGACACCACTTCTACAAATTTAACGGATGCTTTTATAGAATTAAACTCTAAAGATGGTTCTGTCTTATCTGTAAACGAAAAAACTGGAGCAGTAACTTTAGCACTTGAGGCCGCTGCCGATAAATTAAAACTAAAAATAACTGGTGCCGGAGGAACTACAGATGCTGTTGAAACTGCGGTAGATATAATTACAGATACTGAGATAGATGCAATAATAAGAGATCTTCAGGATTAATTAAGAAAGGATGTTGGCGGACTAAGTTCCGACCTATTTTTATATATGACAAAATTAATAAATAAGGATAAATTGAATAGTTTTACCAACAAACTATGGAAAAGAATTACTAAAAGTTTTGTTAGTAAAACTTTACACAACAATGTTACTGGAGAAACTATATTTTCAAATGGTCATGTTGAAGGATCTATATTAAGACTTTTTTCAAATAAGAATCCAAACATGTTAATTGGCAATGGTGGTTCATGTTTTGGAGTTCCTTCAACTTCAATTAATGCTGGTGTGAATGTCGGTAAAATTGCGATGGCAGTAGATCCTAGCTTAGAAGTGGGAAGTACAGTAAGTAATGTTGTTGCGTTAGCTGTTAAAAAAAGTAATAATACTGTAAAAGAAATTATCGTGGAAAATGAAACGGCTACAGTATATTACAACAATAATGCAAATTTAAACGCTCAAAAAATTATATATATAAATATAAATAGAAGTTTTAATGAGGAAGTCTATTTTTTAATTGGCTGTGATAGAATGTTATGGGCTACAGATACTTACCCTATAACTAATGCATTCGGCGGTTCTGTGCCTGCTGTGGGAACTAGTTTACAAATAGCAGATTATCATTACTCAGGAAGATTTATTATATTCGCATCAAGAACAAGTTTTGAACAACTAGTTGGTATATGTAATGATAGTGTAAGTAAAACAAAAAATAACATTTTAAGTGGAAAAACAATATTGCAAGATGCATACATTCAAAATGGAGATATTTATTCAATAGACAACTCAAATGCTACTGATGATACTTATTCCACAACTTCAGATACTATATATTCAGGAACTGCTAATAAAGTTATTCCAGCTAATAAAAATGTAACTTCAATAGTTGTTGCTGTTCGCAGTTCTATGAATGTTGGTACAGTAGCAACAGGTATAAATGTCGGAGTTGTAAGGCATGATACAAATGAAATTATAGAATATGTACATCAAAATTCAACTGGTATTGTATATGAAAATACATATTCTCAAATTAATGCAAGTAGGATCGTAAATATACCTATCAATAAATCATGGGATCAAAGTGTTTATTTTATCATTGGTGTAAATGGTATGCTTTGGAATTCACCACATAGAAGTCTAAATTTAGATAGGGTAACTGGAGGAAACAGCCTGCTGTCAGTAGGTCATAGAATCAGTAACTTAAATCGTACAAATTACATTGGTAGAATTGTTGTTTTAGGAGATGTTGTAAGCTTAAACACTCTAAATAATAAAGTAGATATATCTCAAGTAGGTAATGAAGCTAACAAGATACCTAGAGTTGGCGATAATGGTAAATTGCCATCAAATATATTACCTGCAGAAGTTAATGGTGGAGTTCGTACTGTTAATGGAATATCTCCTGTTGATGGAAATATAACTGTATATTCTGATAATATACCTATCTCTAGTAGTAATTCAAAAAAGATAAGTCAAGTTTTAAATGAAAAATTAGACTCGTCAGAAGTAGCTAATAATGGAAATAAAGTACCTAGATTAGAAAATGGCAAACTAGTTTATAGTATCCTTCCAGATACAGTAGTTAGAACCGATAAAGAGAATGTTTTCAGAACTTATTGTCCTAAAGTCAATAGAACATTTACAATGGCAAGCTTTAACGTAGAAGATTCTGGCAATAGAAGATTTGAAGTATTTCAAAATGAAAATAGAGCAATTAAATATGTATGTAATTACTCTGCTAAATTTGATAATAGAACAACTGTAACACATTTAATAGTTCCGATTAAAAACGCTGTAGTTGGTGATGTTGTAAGTGCTACATATTTTGTTATAAATAATGATAATCGAGTTATCAGAACTCCAGGAGGTCATATAAACCGTACTGTAGAAGATATAGATATGCTAGGGTGTAAGTGTATAAGAATACCAGTTGGTGAAGCTTTTAATCAACGAGTAGGATTCGGAATATCAGTTGTTTCTAAAAATGTTAACGGCAGAAGTATTGGTATGGCTTACGCCAATGATCCAAGATATAGTTCAAATGTTTGGGTTGGTAATACTCCTAGTAATGGTACAAGTATGACAGACACGAATAGAAATTATGTATTTCCCTTTAAGGTTGGACATGAAACAACTTCTGAATTAATTACTAGATTTGAATTAGAAAAAGTGGCTAATATATATCCAAGAATAATTGGAGAGTATAGAAGTTTATCTTATGATGCTGGTGATACATTAGAAGAAGGTGGGAATGTATGGCTAAAAGCTAATGGACAATCAATATCCAAGGAAGATTATCCAGATCTTTATGAAAAATTCAATAGTACGAGAACTATTGACGAGGATACAGAGATTACAATACCTTTGATAGAAAATCAAATAGGATATTATTATATTTGTGCAAAAATAAATTAAAAAAGGAGTAAAATTTATGGAATTAAGTGTTTTAACTGAATCAATAAACTCAGTTGGATTTCCAATCACTATAGCTGGAGTATTCGCCTGGTATATAAATAAAAGAGATAATCAAAGAATAGAAATTGAAAAAGAAACAAAAGCACAAGAGATAGAAGAAAGAAAAAAACTAATATTAACTATAGAAGAGAATAGAATAACTAATCAGGAACTATTAGCTACAAATAAAGAATTATCTGAAACTAATAGACTTTTATGCTCTGAGATTAATTGCAGAATGAACTTAATAGAAAATACATTATTAGAAATAAATCAGAAAGTGAGTTAAGTGAAAAAAATTAAATTATTTTAAGTTATATAAAAAGTAGTAGGATTCACTTCCTACTACTTTTTATATATAATCATTAGCAATTAAGTAACACCATATCACTCCAGCTACAACTAATATAGTCGGTGCTATTAATAATCCGTATCCTAAATAATTTAAGTTCATAATATCACCTCAATAAATTTATTTCCAAAATTTATAAAAAATATAATAAGATTTCAGATATAATAAGTATTAACTATTTTGTTGATAACTTGCATTTTATTGTTGATAAGTTGTATATTTTTGTTGATAAGTTAGTATTTTCTGTTGAGTCAGCTTTTATAACTGACATATACCTATTAAACTATTGAAAATACTATATGGCATAAAACTAATACTTTTATGTCTTTGTGAAATCAATTTTTTTGTTCATAAATTAATAAATGAATATAATGTATGTGTTTAGATTTATTTTTCATTTATTAATTTATGAAAATAATGTATGTGTTTAGATTTATTTTTCATTTATTAATTTATGAAAATAACGTGCTTAGTAAGACTGTTAACAATTTATTTTATTTTAGTAAATGGTTTTATGTTATAATATTTTTAGAGAAATTATAATCTAAGAGTGATGATTTCTATACAAAAGAAAAAACACCTACTTTCACGAAAGAAAGGAGGTGTAAGTATGGAAATTTTAAAGTTATTATTAAATAACTCTGATGCTATAATCATTAGCATCATCGGAGCATTTATTTATGATAAATTAAAAATCACTCTTACTGGCAATAAGAGTGATTCTAATAAATAAAAACATGTATTTATAGAAATCATACTCTGTTCCATTAGATTATAATTTCTCTTTTTTATTTCTATATTTTTATTATACTACAAAACGTATAAAAATAAACACTATATATTCTAATGTATTTTTTCATATTATTATAATATATTTATACTATTCTTGAGTTTCCGATTTAACAATTGTTATTTTGCCATCTTCACAAACTACATCAATGAACTTATTTTCTTCATCGATTCCTAATTCTCTAACCATTGTTATTGGAAGAGTTAGTTTTGCACTAACTCCACCATTTCCACCTTTATTAAAATTTACTTTTAATCTTTTTTTACTCATTTTTAATCTCCTATAAAAATATTTGTAGAACTATATTTACTATTGCTAATGCAATTGATATTTTTAATAATTTATTTGTATCGTTCATAGTACATTGTGGTATAATGAAAGAAAACTTATATACTTAAGGGCTTTCGCCCCTAAGTATTAGAAAAACTTATCTAGTATAGTATTTACTATGCTAAGTATTTCTATCAAAAGAAGAATTCGAGCCGTCGCAAGTTCTGTGTTCTTCTTTTTTTTCTTTTGTTTTCTTCTATTTGCCACTTTCTTCACCTCCCTTTCTATATTTATATTATAACATAACCGTTACGGTGAGTCAATATATTTCAGTTAAATAATACTATTTTTTTAATAATTTTTATTATTTATAACTCTGCTTATAGTTGCTTTGCTCCAGCCTGTTTCATTCGATATGTAACTATAACTTTTACCTTCATTTTTTAATTTTCTTATTTTATCTATATCCTTATCAGAAATTTGTTTCTGTTTACCTTGAAACTTGATGTTCTTTCTTAAATTATCATTTTCTAAACTTAAAGACTCAATGATCCTATTCTTTTCTTCTAACTGTTTCTCATAATATGAAACCATTTCATTGTATTCTCTGATATATTTACCAGTCCAATTATAATCATCCTTCTTTAGTTTCTTAAGCAATGTAACACCTACTTTCATAGTTTAATATACATAAGAAACATTTCTATATAAGAAACATCTAATCCTTTTTTACAATAGAAAAAGACTAGAATTAATCTAGCCTTTTAAATTTATTACAATATATTGTTGCATCTTTACTTAAACAATAAACCTTACATCTATTTTTACATTCTTCACAAGTCTTGCTTATGTATAATTCATTCTCTAAAATTTCAAAATATAACTGCTCCATATTATAGTGTCCATCCTATGAAGTGTTGTAAAGCCCAATTTACTACTTTTAGCCATGCTATAGTTGTAACACCTATTATAGCCATTGCTGCTAATGAAGCTATACATATTATAACTATTCCAGTAATCGCACCCAATCTACCATGCTCCTTTTCAAGTTGTTCTAATGCTAATATTCCGTTTACTATTAGTTGTTCCATTTTTATATCTCCTCTATTGTATTTTTTTATCCAATAGAGTATACTTATATTATCGTTAAGTTATACGGCATACTCTATTGTATGTTGTTCATAAGTCAGTAGTTGGTCGCTACTGACTTTTTTGATTTATTGTTCTAAATATCCTTCTGCATTTCCAAAGAATTGAGAATCCTCATCTAATTCTATTTCTGATGCTATTCTATCTTTAATTATACGGTTATATGTTTTATAACCTCCACCAACACCTACTACTATGTATCTATCAAGTTCCCCAAACTTATTTGTTATCTTATTTGTTGTATCGTATACTATAGGATCTATTGAACTTAAATAATTTTCAAGCTTATATTTCTTACCTTTATATTCAATTTCTTCAATATTATTTTTAAGTAAAGAATCTATATATTTGCTTGATATATCCGCATTTTCTACTTCATTGAAATGTTTTGCTATCTCTAAACCATAGTCAATAACACCTTTTGGTATAGTTAAAGTATCATTTGGATAGTACATTTCATCATCATAATCATATGAGAAACTGCAAATATCAGTTGTTCCTCCACCAACATCTATACTTAGTATATCTTGTTTGTTATCTCCGATACTTTCGATATTAGAAACAAAAGCTGAATATCCTTCTACAAAAATTTCTAATGATACAAAAGTAACCTTTTTAGCTATACCATCAATAGTAAACTCAAATTGTTTTCCAACAGGGAACATACTAGCAAAGTTACTTTTATAAGAATCATTAAAATATTGTATAGGTGGAAGCCCTAAACGTAAATCGACTTTTAATTCTGATTCATTAGGATATAATTCATTTATCATAACAAAAGTTTGTTCTAAAAGATGTTTTCTAGAGTGCTTTTGAACATTATTATTAAGTTCTCCAACTCCTACAAATATTGTATTTCCATCAAACTCAACCTTTTTTGCTTTAGGATTAATAGCTTTATCATACTGGATTCTATTAGGAACTTTAACCCTAACCTTTTTTCCTGAAACTTCTTTTACAGCTTTTAGCATACTATTTCCTAAGTCTATTCCTACACTAACAAATTTCATACTCATTCCTCCAATTTTCTAATATTAAATTTTAAATGTGCTTATCTAAATCCACCAACTTTAGGTTTACTTTTTTTAGCAGATTCTTGTTCTTGGTTTTGCTCTTCTGATTTAACAGGTATTGTTATAGTTCCGTTATTCATAGCCTCCCATACAAGCTCCTTTATATAAGCAGTAGGAGATACCTTGCTATCTAAAAAAGATTCTATCGCCTTTTCTTTATCGTTATTTTTGAAAGTTAAAACAATTCTACTCAAGTTTTTCACCTCCTTTTATAAAACTTGTTCAACCTTAATTAAATATTACCAAATTTTATAAAATTTTGCAATATTTATTTTATAAAATAATTATAAAATTTTATTAAATATTGTAATTAAATACAAAGTTTTATAAAATTTTATAAAGTTATTTTTTTATAAAACTTTGCAATATTTTGTAATTAAAATAGAAAGGGAAGAGCAGAGGAATATTATATAGTTTCCTCATACTCTTATTTTGTCCCAGTGTTTTTTCTACTAAGAAGTATTGTCGAGTTATGCAATAGAGAAAAAAGACTAGTTTAAATCCTAGTCTTTTTTTCTCTATATTTTATTATTAAATCATTTAATGCTTCATCCATTAATTTAGAAAAAGGTATTTTTGTATCATCACTTATTTTTTTTGATTCTTTTAATATATCTTTATCAACACTTGTACTAAGTCTCTTTCTTGTAACTAGATCCTTATTTCTTATACTTGTCATAAATTTACCATCCTTATTACGTTCTTAAATTATTTATACTATTAACAGCATTTATTATTTGACTTCTGGTCATTTTTAATAAATCTTTTTTAGTAAATCCACTATTTAATAGAATTTGCATATAACTATCATCATGTGATATAATATTATTATCAAAATTATAATTATCATTTACATTGGGCTTATCTGTTGCAGCAGTTAAGTCCTTTTTATTTTCATGATCATAAAATGGAACTTTTATTGAATAATATTTTTCTGTAAATCTAAAAATTGTTTTTTCCACATTATCTTCTATCACTGTTTCAAATTCAATAAATCCAAAATATTTATAATTCTTCATTTTTTTCTTATAACTATCTGTTGCTTTTTCATAACGTTCGTTAAAATTAAGTGGTTTAATTCCTAATTTATATAAACATCTATCTTTTATAGCATTTTTACTGACTTTTAATATTGGCATATCTGTTAGTATTTTGCTCCAACTAATCCAATTCCATGACTTTCCGTTTTTTATATGTTCTTTCATATTTCCGCTACATTTGAAATCTTCTAAATATTCTAGTAGAGCAATATCTACCATATCAATTCCGTCATATTTCATTAATTCAGATTGTAAATATTTACCTATGTATAATCTCATAATATCACTCCTTTTAAATGTATTATAGCACTTGCGTAAGTTTGCGTCAATTAAAAAATAAATACATACATAAAATTTGCGTAGCATATCTATATATAATTTATCTATTTTAATTTAACTATAATAAATTAACTATCGTTAATTTATCTATTGTAGTATCTCAAGATACTGGGGGGTGATATCTCAAGATACTGG
>JABLTN010117403.1_pt1 | contig 38297 bp, 18 predicted proteins | sample 7160141 | NCBI WGS metagenome assembly JABLTN01 (sample SAMN14651226, study PRJNA627086) | human gut metagenome | isolation source: feces | host: Homo sapiens | reverse complement strand
GGGGGGAATTTTGCCTCCAATGTCTCTTGAACCGAGAGTGCCTCTAAAGGCAGCCCAAAACGTATCAGGAAGAGAGTTGTGGGGAGCCATTGTAGGCGACAATACCTGGACTGACGACAACAAGCATTATGGACTCTACAAATTCAATGCTTTAAACAATATCGGCATCGAGCCTATTGGACTTAACAACAACATCGTGCCTAATGGTGGTGGCGCAATCATTGGCGACCGGTTGTATGTAGTAAACTATTTTGAATTCCTTGGAAGAGTATTCGTTTTCTTCTATCAGTTTGATGCCGACACTTATGAGCAGATAGGAGACGCTGATATCATATACGATATGTCTCTCATCGCAACCGAAACCGCAACAGCAGAAAACGGTACTATCTACGGAGCTTTCTACAGTGCTGACGGCAGTAAAATAGAACTCGGTATAGCAGACTATGAGAACAAGACCCGTTCTACTATCGGCACGCTGAACCACATGTATGTTGCACTCGGTATCACTAAAGAAAACGTATTGTATGGTGTGGCTACAGACGGTGACTTCTACAAGATTGACGTTTCAACTGCAGAAGAGACCCTAATCGGAAAAACCGGCATCAGCCTTGTTGACAACGATGCAGATTATTATTTGCAGAGCGGTGAAATCGACCAGAAGGACAATACTTTCTATTGGGCATGCGTTGACAATGAAGGAAACTCAAAACTCTACACTATCAACCTGACAACAGGTGCTGCAGAATTCGTGGGAGAATTCACTAACCAGAACCTCGTTACTATGCTGACTATTCCTGAGATTATCGCTGATGGTGCTCCTGCAGCAGTAACGGATTTGGCAGCAAACTTTACCGGCGGCAGTCTGACCGGAACTGTTTCATTCAAGTTGCCTACAAGCAACGTAAAGGGTGACAACCTTACAGGCGACGTGACATATACCATCACCGAGGGTACCAACATATTGAAGACTGGCACAGGTACTCCTGGTTCAATAGTTACGGAAAGCGTGACAATTGCTGAAGACGGAAACAAGCGCATTGTAGTCACAACTTCCAACTCTGAAGGCAAAGGACTGAAGACAAAGATCAATCAGTATATCGGCTACGACATTCCTAAGGCGGCAGAAAACCTGAAACTCGACATCAACGAAGAGACAGGCGACGTAAACATTACATGGGATGCCGTTACAGAGGGTCTCAATGGCGGATACATTGGCAACATCAAATATGATGTGGTACGCTATCCTGGAGAAACAGTAGTTGCCAAGGGTATTACAGAAAACTCTTTCTCAGAGAAGCTGAACGACAAGACACTTACAGCCTATACTTACGGTGTGAAGGCTTACAACGAAAAGATGACCAGCGCTGAAACAAGAACAAACTACATGCTGTATGGTGACCCTATCGTTCCTCCATACTTAGAAGACTTCCAGAGCGAAGAATCCATGGCTTACTTCACAGTCATCAACTGCAACAATGACAAAGGCACATGGTCTTATTATAAGGATCGCGACGGATCTGCTATGGCCAGATACAATTACAACTCGGCCAACGCTGGTGACGACTGGCTCATCACTCCTCCGCTCAAGGTCGAGAAGGGCAAGATCTATACTGTCAAGTTCAAGGCAAGGTCTAATTCAGCAGCCTTCATAGAGAGACTTGAGGTGAAATATGGCTCAACAAAAACAGTTGAGGGCATGAAGAACGTGATTCTGGAGCCAACAGATCTTCCTGGCGACGCATTCCATGAATACACCAAGGAGATTACAGCTTCTGAAGACGGCACACTGTATATCGGATTCCACGCAATCAGTGACCCCGACGTACTCTATCTCAAACTCGACGACATCAGCGTAGGTGTAGGTATGCCAGATACAGCGCCTGATGCAGTCAGCGAGTTGAAAGCCGAACCAGCTGCCAAGGGAGTCAAGAATGCTACCATAAGCTTCACTGCTCCATCTAAGGCTATCAACGGAAATGCTCTCACCGGCAATGTGACACTGAAGATCAAACGCGGAGACACAGTCATCAAGGAATTGAAGGACGTGACTCCAGGCTCTAAGCAGTCGTTCGTGGATGTTGTTTCAGAAAACGGCTTCAAATCTTACAGCGTGACTTCTTCAAATGCTGATGGCGAAGGACGTTCTACAGAACCTATAACTATTTATGTAGGTATGGACTATCCTAACACGCCGGAATTGAGCGCTGCCGACAACATTTCTTCTATCAAGGTTTCATGGACCGACTCTGACACGGGTGTGTATGGCGGTTATGTTGACACTGAGGCAGTATCTCATAAGTTCTATACTCTCAAGCAAACCTCACAAGGCATCACACCTGAATTAGAGGCTGAAATCCCTGTCGGAACAAACTCATACGACACTGCCATCAACACAAACGAGGGCGAACAGGCATTAAAGCAGTATGGCGTATCTGCAGTAAACGAAGTGGGAGAAGGAATGATTGCCGTTACACCTACCGTGATCGTAGGTAGGCCTTATGCCATTCCGTTCTTCGAGAGTGTTCCTAATGCAGAACCTACATACGGCATGTGGTCGCTCGGAAGGAAGAATTTCACCATAGGTCTCAGCAAGGAATCTTCTGACGGCGACGGTGGATGCTTCGCAATGCAAAGCAATGCTGCCGATGGACAGGGAACTCTTGGTTCCGGCAAGATCAAGCTGACAGGTGCCATTAATCCTGTGCTCATATTCAGCCATAAAGCCAAGGCTGGTTCAAACGCCAAGATCAAGGTTTACGTTAACAAACCAGACGGCACCTTAGAGGAACTGAAGACTATCGACGCAGAGAAAGATGCAGGCAACTGGAGTCGCGAGTATATTTCTATAGATTCTAAATACACTTCTTTGCCATACATCGTCCTGAAATTTATGGTGACTGCAAATGAGAATGAAATGATTTACCTCGATGAGATCTACGTTCGCGACGTATACGAAAGCGACCTCACTCTGAGTAACATCACTGCTCCTGATAAGATAAAGAAGGGAGAAACTGCAAAGGTTGACGTTGTTGTAACCAACTTCGGCAGCAACAATGCTGATGACTACGCAGTGAAGCTCTATGCTGGCGACAAGCTCGTTGAAAGCAAGGAAGAGAAGGGCGAACTTGCCCCGTTTGCTACGAAGACATACACGTTCAACTATGCTTCAAGCGTAATGGACAACAACAACACCGTTGAACTGAGGGCAGAGGTGGATTACGACTACGACCTGAACCCAGACGACAACAGCAAGTCTACCACTGTGGCATACGACATCTCTAACAAGCCACGTCCGGCAACAGTAAATGCAACTGAAAACGGTGACGGCAGCGTTAAGGTTACATGGTCTGCAATAGTTGAAGAACCAATGACTGTAGAAGACGGATTCGAAGAGTGTGACTCATGGGCACAGGATACTTTCGGAGATTGGACTACTTCACTTGGTTCTACACCAGCAAATGCCAAAAATGGAGGATTGTTCCAGGATATCAGATATCCTGGTCAGGGCGACAGATTCTCATTCGTAGTAGTGGATCCGCTGACAAACTGGATTACTCAGGATTATCTTGACGAAATACCATCGCTTAAACCTCATGCAGGAAGCAAGTATCTGGCTTCGTTCTATAAGTACAATTCTGACTCTCAGACTTCAGAATTCTACGATGCAGACAACTGGCTCATCAGTCCGGCTCTGAGCGGAAACAAACAGACTGTCTCATTCTGGGCATCTAACACCAATTTGCCAAACTCTCCTTTCCCAGAAACATTCGATATCCTGTACTCGAAGGAAGGAACAGACATCAGCAAGTTCGTGAAGATTGGCGAGACCCATACTGCAAGCAAAGGCGAGTGGGAAGAGTTTACAGCTGAGCTTCCAGAGGGAGCAACACGCTTCGCTATCCATCACAACACGGCAAAAGAGACCAACTATCTATTCCAGATTGATGATATCAAGTACGAGACTGGCATTGGTAAGGTAACTGGCTACAAGATATACCGTGACGGTGAGTTGCTGAAGACGGTAGATGCCGACAAACTTGAGTTTACTGACGAGACAGCAGAAGGTGGCAAGACTTATGTATATGCGGTGGCAGCTGTATTCTCCGACGGCGAGTCTGAGGCTACTATAGCAACAGCTATCACTACCGACATCGAGTCTGTCGAGAATGTAATCAAGGCTTCTTCTTACGATGTCTACACTGTTGACGGTAAGCTTATCGGAACAGGATTGAAGACTCTGAAGACTCTGAAGTCAGGATCTTACATCATCAACGACCAGAAGGTTATCATCAAATAAAGCTCTTGAGGCATTATTGATGACCATAATGTAATAAATACCACATCCGCCCCAAAAGACGGATGTGGCATTTCCTAAATCCTTAAAAAATATTTTTATATTATGATACACAACCTAACCAAAAGGACACTATGTGCACTGGCAGTAGCAATGTTCGCATTATTGCTGGCCACTGACACGGCAAACGCCAAACCACGTACCGCAGCGCAAATGAAACAAGCTGCAAAGTTAATCTTTGCCAAACACGGAAAGATGGGAAAAGCGGCATCTGCCAATATAAAGGTAAAGCAAATAGTAAAAAACGACGGTTACGTTATCTACAGTCGTGAAAACGGAGAAGGCTTTGCGGTAATAGCTACCGATGATGTAGCTCCCGAAGTGCTTGGATACTCTGATTCAAAGATAACTGCAGACATAACAAACGAGAACTTCCTCTGGTGGCTTAGAGCTGTGAACAACGTTGTAAAGCATGCCGCCAAGACCAATACCAAGATAAAGAAAGTGCCAAAACCTGACCCAAACAAATACGCTGCTTCGGTTGATGCTCTCTGTACATCAAAATGGGGACAGGAGAAGCCTTATTGGAACCTGTGTCCGATGGGCAAAAAAAGTAGATGCCTCACTGGATGCGTGGCAACGTCCACAGCCCAGGTGTTCTACTATCATAAAGGTCCGAGAAACGGTATGGGAACAAGAACCATATACTACCCAGCAAACAACACTGCAGGAACACCAGTGACTGCCGACTTCGAGAATGACATATACGACTGGGACAATATGCTGGACGTTTACACCCCTGGATTATATACAGCGGAACAGGGAAACGCCGTGGCTCTTCTGATGAGAGACTGCGGAGTGTCAGCAAACATGAAATACGATCCAGAAGCCAGCGGCACTTCACATAAAGAGTGTACTGAGGGTCTGAACAAATACTTCGGACTGACAGAAGCCACGTATATGTACCGCGACGATCATTCTGATGAAGAATGGATGGAGATGATTTACGACCAGATTACAAAAAAACTACCTATTATATATGGTGGCGATGACTGGAAGGGTGGACACTCTTTCGTTCTCGACGGATATGATGCCGAAGGACGAGTACACATCAACTGGGGATGGGAAGGAGACAAGGACGGCTTCTACGATATAGACTTGCTGAATCCTTCAGGCTATGAGTTCTCAATCACTCAGGATGCTATAATAAACATCAAGCCGGAACGTGCAGAAATTCTCAAGACCGACAATGTAGAGATGGCAAAGGCAGGCACCCTGCAATCACTTATTGACGAAGAGAACTTCTTCAAATATGACACTTTGAGGATAAAGGGCGAAATAAACGGAACCGACCTTAAGACCATCAGAGCAATGGCAGGACGAGATGAATACGGAGAGAAGACCGACGGCAAACTGAGAGTACTCGATCTAAGCAAAGCAAAGATAATAGCTGGCGGCGACGCATACCTCATGGAGTCGGGTTCTCCTTTGAAGATAAGCAACGACAACGTACTGCCCAAGAAGGCATTCTTCAATTGTATATCTCTGCGCCAAATCATTCTTCCAGAGGGAATAAAGAGCTTCGGTACTGGTGCTCTTGGAGGATGCAGCAGACTGAACACCGTTACTCTCATACCTGCCGAGGATGCAGACTTCAAGATTGTTGACGATATCTTGTATTCACTCGACGAGACCACAATTCTCGGTTCTTTGCCAAAGGTTAACAGTGAACTCAACATATCCGGCAAGGTAACAAGGATTGACGACTTCGCCTTCTCAGGAAGAGCACGTGTTCTGAAACTGACATTGGGCGAACAGCTGACTTCTATCGGCGAGAGAGCTTTTGGAGGCTGTGAACTGCTGAATGAAATCCGTGTAGTAAACAAGACACCTTTGACTGCACTCGGAACAAGTGTATTTGAGGATGTGGACAAATCTTCATGCAAGCTGTATGTACGTGCTGGAAACACGGACAAGTTCAAGAGCGCTTCACAGTGGGGAGATTTTATAAATTTCGTAGAATTCGGTACAACTATAAAGGCACGTAATGCAATCCGTCTGTATGGCGAAGAGAATCCTAAGATGGGTTACTCTATAAACGGAGACTACGTTGAAGGTACTCCTGTCATCATCTGCGATGCTACACCGGAATCACCTGTCGGCAAATACCCTATCCGTATCGAGCCGGGTACGATAACGGAACCGGCTGTAGATTATGAAGAGGGCTTCCTTATCATCAAAAAAGCTCCTCTCACCGTTGGTGTGGAAGATGCAGTACGCGAGGAAGGACAGGCTAACCCGAACTTCAAGCTTACATTCGAAGGCTTCAAGAACAACGATACAGAAGTGGAAGCATTCAAGGAACTGCCTGTAGCCACTTGCGAAGCTGACGAGAAATCACCTGTCGGCACTTATACTATTGTTGTAAGCGGTGGTGATTCAGAGAACTACAAGCTGTCGTATGAAACAGGAACACTGACCGTTACCGTTGCCACAGGAATTTCTGTTGCTGACAATATGGAGAATGCCCAGACATTCGACATCTACACCATTGACGGACAGCTGCTCATCAACAACGCCAAGAACCTCGGCGGACTGAACAAGGGCGTATATATCGTGGCTTCTAAAGACGGTGGAAACATGAACATGAAGAAAGTTATCATAAAATAATCTTTGTCCGCATGTCTTTTACATGCTGACTGATTACAAGTTGAAAGACTTGCCTATTTTAACCCCCAAACGGTCATTAGCCGTTTGGGGGTTATCTATATCTATACTGTGATGTTTTCTTGATTTTCTAAAAGTATCCTGTTGTCGGGATTAATTTAGTGCACACTTAATCCTAATGACAGTTTGTATTAAAAATGAGAACGACGCTTGCCCCATGCGAGCAGAATTACAGCCAGATGGCTGTCAAATTGTTTCCTCATCCATTCCTTCTAAAACTTGTACTTCACCGTGGCCATTGCTTCTCTGCCCCGCAAAGGAAGTGAGAAATAACGGTAGTTGAAACCGGTGAAGGAGGCGTCAACATATTGCTTGCGGTTCAGGACGTTGTCAATACGCAGACCCAATTCCCATCTCTTGGATGGAGTATAGAGCAGCTTGGCATCGGCAAACAGGATGGAGTTATACTCACCCTTGGATGTCTCCAGCAAAGAGTAATCGCATGACACCGTAAGAGAGAGACGGCTGAGGGGCGACACCACAAGACTGAAATCGTTGAAAAGGCTTTTCAGCGTCTGACTGTTGCTGTTGGCATAACGGTCTTGCCAGGAGAGGTTGAAGGTTGACTCGTTGGTGACCTGCAGCCACGACAGATCATACCATCTTACCAACAGACACGACGTGGCGACATTCGACACCACACGCTGCTGCAGTCCGTTCTGCACCACCGGCAACTCATTGCGACTGTAGCTCACGGTGCCTTGTATGGCGACATGTACCTGTGTGAAAGTCTTCTCCGCCCGTGTCTGTGCCATGAGATAGCGTGTGGTGGCAGACTGCCACAGAGGAGTCAACTTTGTGAGGTCGTTACTGATATCATAGGCAAAACGCCAGTCGGAATGGCGCCACGACATTGTGGCAAGGAGGTTCCATGTGAACATGTTCACGAAATCACCATAATTTATCTTCAGCGACGCATTCGACGACCGTGCCCACCCCATGCGGTCTGGGGTAGCGGTGAGAGTGCGGTAGTCAGAGCGGTAAGTCTGCGGCGTTATGATATCGTCGTCAGCGCCTTGGAGCATTGCCCCGGCGATGGTGAGTCGCCATTGGGGTGAGAAATTGTGGTTCCAGCGCACGGATGGCGAGAGGTATGTCCGGTTGACATGTCTTCCACCTAACCGCCAAGGTATCGTTGCAGCATAATGGTTTATGGGACAATCCACCACCAGTATATCCCTGGAAAAACGCATGGTGTATGAAGGGGCAATGGTGTTGAGCAGACTGCTGTTGCCGTTGTCGTCGGCAGCGTCAATCCTCACCCTGTCTGAGAGATATGAGAATTCGTATCTCAGGTCGAGGATATGGCCAAACAGTGGGAACGACGTGGAAATGCAGTTGGCTGTCTTGAAGCGGTTGAAACCGATGCGCTCACGGATGTCATAGACTCCCCCTGCATCAGTCGCCGCCAACGTCTCGCTTCGGCGGAAGTAGAAGAGCGTGGAACCGATGTTGTAGGTATGCAGGCCGGAACTTATCGTCATCGCCAACTTGTTTTGGACGTATGACGGATGGCGTGTCACCTGCTGCCCCACCTGTCTGCCGTTGCTATAGATGTCGTTCTGACCCGTATGATAAGAGAGGGATGCCGACAGCTGGTCGAGGAGATACACTTTGGGGGCGTTCAGCTCGTATCTGAACTTTGGGGCGATGGTCTTCTCGCCCACCTTTATGCGGTTGCTCTGCGAGAGAGTGGCGGTATGTGCTCCGCCATAGAGATAATAGGTACTGTCGGCAAGGTTGTCGGCAGTGGAATAGAGGTCGATGTTAGTGCGCAGTCCGCCATACCGCCCCACCCTATGCATGTGGTTGAATCCGACGGAATACGCTCTGTTTTTGAGATAGCGCTGCTGCGGTATCGGCGAGAGGATGGTTTCCATAGCGTTCACGCTGTTGCGCGGCAATGCCACGTAGCCTTCCAGGTCGCTCACATTGATATTGTTTGATACGGCATTGCCCCTGAGGTCTTCGCCTGTGTTGTTCATCTTTGCCGTGAGGAGCAGCTGGTTCTTGGCGGCGATGTTTATCACCGACAGGTGGTTGTTCCATGTGGCATCCTCGCCATATCCCGCTCCACCTTCCAGTTCTCCAAAGGGACGCATCTTGTAGCCGCTCTTCAGTTTGATGTTGAGCGTTGCCCTGTCTGACGGAACCGTAGACTTCAGTGCACGGATGGGCTGGTCGTTCTCCATCACCTGCACCTGTGATATCGCCTCTACGGGGAGGTTGCGCGTTGCCTGACTGTATCTGTTGCCGAGGAGGTTCTGTCCTTCTATATTAAACTGGTTTATTGTTTCGCCCTTATAGAGTATCGTACCGTTTGACGACACCTGTATCCCGGGCATCTTTTTCAGCACATCCTCCAGATAATGGTCGTCCTTGCCCTGAAAGGCAGACACGTTGTATTTTATTGTGTCGCCAACCTGCTCCACAGGTTTCAGCCTGACGGTGACTTCCGGCAGTTTCGTCGTACGGCGTATTCCGTCTCCTTCATTCTGAGCCTCAGCGGCGATTACGCAGAGTGAGGCGGCACACAGCAGAGTGGGTATTCTTTTCATCTATTCGAGTTCTATAGGGTTATAGGGGCGTCTGCCTGTGTCACCTGCCTGCGGAGTGAACACCGCACCCGGGTTCTGCAACTGGAAAGCTTTGTATATGTCTGCCTGTTCGTTTTCCACGGCCTTGCGCACTTTGTCACGCGTAGTATGCAGGATTTTGTTGCCCGAATTGAGATATACGGGCACTCCCTTCCTGAGGTTTTCCAGTCCATTCAGCGTGAAGCGGTAGTTGTCTTTTGTGTCACAGATACTGAATATCAATCCTGGCAATCCTCCGAAGAGGTATGGTCCTGTATGCAAATCAAACGTAGGGGCATACCATGCCGTCCAGTCTCTACCGCCGAAACGGCACACGGCTTTTCTGCATGCCACATCGCATATTGTGGTGTCGCCTTCTACAGTCTGCCAACTGATTTCCGGAATGGGCTGGGTGTACTGGTATGTGTTCACGTTGTTCACTTGTATGATTGCCACATTGCGACTGCGGTCTATCACCAATGGATATTCGTATGCCTTTCTTTTCATCAGTCCCATATTCATCATGAAAGCTTCCATCGGTGGGCGTTTGGCAGCGGCGAGCGAGTCGTTGATGAAATCTGTCCTGTCGTCAAAATAGTCAACGAAGCCCTGTGCCTTGTCGCCCACGAGCAGTATCGTCTGACCGTCCGTCCTCCCCCTGCTGAGAGAGTCTGGCCTGTATGAGAATTCATAATACACCTTCACGTATGCCGTGTCATACACCGTTTTCTCCACAGGTTTCAGCGGTGGCAATGAACCGCCATGCACAGACTGCGAAAATGCCGAACTCGCCACTGCTGCCAGCATCATGAATAAAGCCGTTATCTTCTTGATTTGCATATCTGTTAGTTTTAATTTTCTTCTGATTGGGAATATAAGATTATTGCAAAAATAGGGAAAATTTATGAAATGGAACAAAGAAGCATTGATATTAGCAACTCCTTTAAATTATATTACACTTAAAGAGCCGTTTACAGTTTTATCTTGTTCTCATGATCACGCATTATTTCGTTTTCAAGCTCTATTTTTTTCTTATCGTTCTTTCTAAAACTCCACCTGAATAAAATCCATGGAGTAAATGTCTTTTTCGTTAAATATGCGACACTCCTGTATTGACCAGTACTTATCGTGGTTTTACTACGCGGATTACCAATAAAGCTTGAGCATCCTATTGACAGCAGGATATCTGGAGTGAAACTATACGAAAGTGTGAGACTGCTCTCTGGATTGTAGTTTTTGGTCCTCGAGAATTCGGTGTGTATGTAATTCTGATAAGAAAAAACGGTTCGTGCTTCTATCTTTCCCCATTTTTTGCTCAACATCAACATACCTGAAAAATGTTTTTTTGCTCCAGCCGTTGTATAATAACTGACGTTGTGAGCTAAATCCATCATTAAAAACAAACCTCTGATACGCCATGACATATAATACTTCAACTTCAGTGAGCGATAACGCCCCATATTCCCATATGTAGTGAGCAGCACACCATCTCCTTCTTCAATGTGTACAGGCTCAATGATGTCGTTTGATATTCCATAAGACACACTCGTATTAAGATACAAGCCGCCTATAAAATATGACGAATTCCATCCGAAAGAATGCGTTTCAGAAGGCATAAGGTAAGGATTTCCATGACTGACAAGAAGCGTATCGGCAGAAGTATTGTATGGAGAAAGCATTGCGACAGGCGGTGGTGTGTTACTATATGTATAGCTGAACCGTGTACTCAAGCAATTAGTTATATTATAATACAAGCCAAGAGAGAGACGCGGTCTGAAATAACGGTGAATTATACTGTCTGATTTCATAGAGACATACTCCATTCCTGCTGAAGCATCGTATGTCAGTTTTCGCAACAACATCCCTGTGTATCCGGCAAATACGTATTCATTCAAACGGTGATGACTGAATAGAAAATCTTCAATGCCAATGTTCTCAATCCTGTCATAAGAGTATTGCGTTTCGTTCCCGATTTCCAGACTCCCGCCATTGTCAAAGTCTTTAGTAAAGTTCATTGTCAATGTAAGCTGTTTGTGCCTATTGTCATATTTCTGAGTATTCAAGTCCTTATTCCCATTTGCATTTTCTTCCAGACTGTTAGTATTTTCAGCCCGATTATCTGAATATACTGCATACGTTTCCATTTCTGCATCTCCAGAAAAGAGGTGCTTATGGTATGCTGTTGCCGAAAACAGATGGGAACTATAGTCTGATGTACTGCCACGGGAAATATCATGGTGATTCGATTCACCATTAGAAGTATTATTATTGGTTTCCCTATTTACATTTCCTTGAATATATGCTGCAAAATAATCTTTTTCCGAAATACGCCACTTTGGCATCAACGAATAGTCATAATCTACTTCTTTACCTTTCGAATCCCCGGAATAGGACTTGACCAACATTGGCGATACAAGATTATAATTATTCTCTTGCTTACTATGGCTCACACCGAAAGAAGCATCACCGTAAAGAGAAATGTTACTGTTACCGACTTCAAACTTCGGTATAGCAAAAAAGGACTTCTCTGGATAATCGGCATGGGCAGTCAACTGTGCATAAGTATATATCGAAGTTTCCTTTAGTTTTATATTTAGAATACGTTTTACTCCTTGCCGCATATACTTTGCGCCAACCACATCGATTATCTCCACAGACTTGATGCGAGACGGATCAATAGGACTTATTCCCGAATTCACTCTAATTCCGTCTATGAGAATCATCATCGACTGACCATCAGAAGAACGAACGGTTTCATTTACAGGGTCACTATAGATATATGGAATTTCTTGCAAGGCAACAAAAGGGTTTCCGCTCTCCTTAGCCTTCTTCGACAAAATGAACACATGTCCCCTTGATGAAGCATAACTGTTTTTACCATTTACAACAATACTATCAAGCATTATATCTCTCGTTTCAAGTATGAAATTATGGGCCATATCCCTATCCACCAAAACCGAATCCTCTTCACTTGCAAGTCCGACGCAACTTGCAACCAAGAGATATTTCCCTTGAGAAACCTTGTCAATGGAGTATTCGCCATCAACATTAGAACGTGTCAATGCTTCAAGTTCCCCATTCTGATAAAGGGATATTTGCGCTCCATTTACATGTGATCCATTATCGTCTATCACTATTCCACGAACAGAATATTGAGAATAAACAGATATCGGCATTAATGATAGTATAAATAAAAAATTTATTATTCTATTCATCCACAGATTCATTTTGATTCATCATTTCCTTTTCAAAACATTACAAAGGCAAAGATAATGTAAAATCAACTCCATACATAATAAAAAGCAAATTATTTTCTGCAAGCTATATAAATCAGTACTGAGACTTCTCTCACATAACATCAGCCATTGAGGTGTATCATTGTCTTGCCAAACAATGTAACCACCATTGACAAATTGGACCGGCATTTGATAAATGGTTCGTTATGCCATACAGATGTCGTTTTCAAGCAACATTTTATATATCAACGACATACGCTGCATTTTACATTTAGTAAACAGGACCGGCGATAGCGGAATGAACACAATTTATCCCTTTTTTCTTGTTTATTCCGAAATTCATTCATAAATTTGCTACGATATTGAGCAGAATACTTTAATAAACCTTATTTTAATATGAACATAACAGAAAGATTTCTCAACTATGTGAAGTTTGACACACAGTCGGCTGAAGAGAGCCAGACAGTGCCAAGCACCAGTAAGCAACTGATATTCGCCGAATATCTTCGCGACGAACTGAAGGCAGAGGGATTTGCCGACGTGGAGATGGACGAGCAGGGATATATCTATGCCACTCTCAAGGCGAACACCAAGAAGGAAATTCCTACTATCGGATTCATCAGCCACTACGACACATCACCAGACTGCAGCGGCAAGGACGTGAAGCCACGCATCGTGAAGGCATACGACGGCGGCGACATTGTGCTCTCTGAAGGTATCGTGTCATCACCAAAGAAATTCCCTGAGCTGCTTGCCCACAAAGGAGAGGACCTCATCGTGACCGATGGTCACACTCTGCTCGGTGCCGACGACAAGGCTGGTATTGCTGAAATCGTGCAGGCCATGTGCTGGCTGCGCGACCACGACGAGATAAAGCACGGCGACATCCGCATGGGCTTCAACCCCGACGAGGAAATCGGAATGGGCGCCCACCACTTCAACGTGGAGAAATTCGGATGCCAGTGGGCATACACCATCGACGGCGGAGACCTGGGCGACCTGGAATACGAGAACTTCAACGCTGCCGCTGCCAAGATAAACATCAATGGAGTAAGCGTACACCCTGGATTCGCCAAAGGCAAGATGGTGAACGCCAGCATGCTCGCCACTGAGCTCGCAGGCATGATGCCTGCCGACGAGAGACCGGAGACCACAGAGGGCTACGAGGGCTTCTATCATCTGCTGGGCATAGAGAGCAACACCGAACACGCCAAGATGTCGTATATCATACGCGACCACGACCGCAAGAAATTTGAAGACCGCAAGAAGTTCATCGTTTCTGTAGTAGACAAGATGAACGAGAAATACGGCGAGGGAACGGTGGAGATTGCCGTTAACGACCAGTATTACAACATGAAGGAGAAGATCGACCCGAACATGCACGTCATCGACATCGTGTTGAAGGCAATGGAGCTTTGCGGCGTGCCACCAAAGGTGCAGCCGATACGTGGCGGCACCGACGGAGCACAGCTCTCGTTCAAGGGTCTGCCTTGTCCTAACATCTTCACCGGCGGCGTGAACTTCCACGGACCATACGAGTTCGTGAGCATCCAGGTGATGGAGAAAGCTATGCAGACAGTGGTGAAGATATGCGAGCTCACCGCTGGATTCAACGACTAAAACAGGAACAAATCCAAATCGGTCATTAGGTTATGACCAATTTAAGATAAAATGAAAAAGCGTAACCGTTTCTGTATCGGTTACGCCTTTTTCATTTCTGCGATTAACAACAAAGCTTTTTCCCTACAACATTTCGCAGAATTCCACCTTTTCCCTGTTTGGTCCTTCTATTGTAAAGAACTTCACGCCGTTTTCCCAGAACGGAAGGCTTTCGACCTGTAAGCCAAGTATCTTGAAACAGTTTGACGATTTCATCTCATCAAACAGTTTATCGATATTTTTCACATCAATGGCTATATGGTCAATAGCTCCATATTCCATTTTTGCATTATTATTTTGATAAGTTTCTATCACAAGATTGTGAAGTTTGAGAAATGCAACCTCTTCAGTGCCATTGACAGTACGCAATGCGGTTTCGAATCCCAAACTTTTATAGAATTCTATCGTCTTGTTGATGTCGTTGGTCGGGATACCGATATGCTGTACCCCTGTAGTAAAATCCTTGATGTTCATATTATTTCATATTAAAAATTGATTATTTCTGCCCCAAGTTGGAAATAGCTTTGATTGCTCTGTGGGTTCCACATTCCATTGACATATACAGGAATAGTGTAATTCCCCAGTTTCAGGTCGTGACCTGCCCGTAGTGATATATGTACGATTCCCGCCTTGGTGCCGAAGAAATGTGCATCTTCTCCGGCTTTGTTCAACGCGAAGCCTCCACCAACACCCGTATCAACCTTCCAACCGTTGTTATTGTATAATTGGCATTCTGCATAAACGAAAGTGGAATACTTCTGCTGTGTATTGTCGCTGTTGCGGTCGCGGCCAAAAACAACGGTAGACCAGCTCAAAGCCAACGGAATCTTCTTTTTATCGAAACGATACCCCACTGTCATATCAAGAAAGCGTCCTGTTTCGTGTGCAGAATAGTTCCAGTATTGTTTATTGTTGTATGTCGCGCCCGGTGAGAAATTATAAGTATCCCAAAGGTCAAGATGCCATCCACCGGCTTTTAGACTCAAGTAGTGGTTGAATTCCTTGTATGACCCTTCAGAATTCACACCGCCCCACAGTCCTACAGTGACATGGTTGTCAGCCATGGAATAGTTGAAATCGGTAAGAAGCACTATTCCGTCGGCCACCTCCATGCCACGCCAGAGATGATTGTTCTGCAGTTTGGCATTGAGATGGAGTTGTGCATGGACAGAGTCTATACACCAGCCAAGTATAAGAAGAAAACAAAGTAGCCTTTTCATCTGATGTCAGGAATGCGTTATTCAATCAAGGTATTCCTCTGGCAGCGTAGGCATTGCTCCGTTTTGTGTGCATACAAACGCAGAAACGTCTACAGCCTTTCTATGTGCTTCGTCCGGGGTCTTGCCTTTCAAGATACTCGCGATAAAGGCACCGGTGAAAGAATCGCCGGCACCGACAGTGTCGACAACTTCCACATGTGGAGTATCAACGAATGAAACATGTCCCGGAGTAAATACATAACTACCGTTCACGCCACATGTAAGGATGAGCATTTTAAGATTGTATTTGCCCATCAACAACCAGCACTTGTTTTGCAAATCAATGCCTGGATATCCGAACAGGCGACTCACCATTATCAGTTCCTCGTCGTTGATTTTCAGAACATCGCATCGTTTCAGACTGTCGGTTATTATTTCCTTCGTAAAGAAGCCCTGCCTCAGGTTTATGTCAAAAATCTTATATGTGTCTTCTCTGTCGGGCATAAGGTCGAGGAAGCGGTGAATGGTACTGCGTGACACCTGGCTGCGCTGTGCCAACGTGCCAAAGCAAACAGCACTACAATGTCTTGCCAAGTCTTCCAGCACCGGAGTAAAAGGGATATTGTCCCATGCCACATTTTCTTTTATGTCATAACACGGAATACCGTTAATGTCGAGCGACACCTGGACTTCTCCTGTCGGATAATCCACTTCATCCATCTGGTATTTAAGATTATGTGAGTCAAGCTCATTTGTCAGTTCCCTCCCCTGTTCGTCTTTGCCAATGGCACTGACAGCACAGCTGTTTATACCGAACTGTGACACATGATAAGCGAAGTTGGCAGGAGCACCGCCTAATTTCTTTCCTTCGGGAAGCATATCGAATAATGCCTCTCCGATTCCAATTACCAATTCTTTCATATTCTTTAAAGTTAATAGTGACAGATTCTTTGTCTCTCCTTTTATGAGACATCATCCCATGATTATGTTCTGTTTGTACGCTGCAAATATATGATTGATTTCTTGGCAGGACTTCCATTTCAGCTCTGTATTTTATTGGGAACGTTACCGCAAACGTTTCCAAAATCTGCAATCGTTTTAACCCTAATCAGTCATTAGGCCGTTATAACATTCTTTAATGATTGCTTGCTGTCTTTTATAAGGCGCCTTTTGCTTGTTTAAAAAAAGCCATACGTTAAAAAATGAAAAAGAGAATACAAATATATATATATAATAAAAATAAAAAATTATCTTTGGCTTCTATATAACGACAGCACTATGAAGCATATAACAATAAAGGACATAGCTAAATCACTTTGCATATCGGTATCCACAGTGTCACGGGCGCTTACTGACGACAAGAACATACGAAAGGAAACACGGGATATGGTCATGGCTGAAGCCAAACGGCTTGGATATAAGCGTAACCCGGTGGCGATGAACCTGAAAATGGGTCGCTCTAACACGATTGGAGTCATTGTTCCGGAGATGCATACGCCATATGCAGCACAAGTAATCAGCGGCATACAGGAAGTATTGTATAAGAAGAACCAGAAAGTAGTGTTGGCAGAAAGCGACGAGAATGCAGAACAGGAATATGAGAACCTGAACATGATGGAACAGTTCATGGTGGACGGATTGATTGCGAGCATGTGCAGCTACAGGAAAAACACAGACAAGTATCAGCAACTGGCAAAGCAAGGTATGGCCATCGTCTTTTACGACCGCATACCTTACGGGATGGACATGTCACAAGTGCTGGTGGACGACAACAACGACTCCTTTTTCATGGTAGAACATCTTATCCGTCTGGGGCGTAGACGAATCGCCTACATTCAAGGCCCCAGCGATATATACAACACAAATCCGAGAGGACAAGGGTATCGTGAGGCAATGGAGAAATTCAAGCTATATGATCCGGAACTGATTGTGCGAACAGGCATGACATTCAAGGATGGAGCCGACGCTATAGACCGTCTGACCAGCAACGGCATTGATTTTGACGCAGTATATGCTTTTACCGACACCTTGGCCATAGGAGCCATGAACCGTCTGCAGGATATCGGTAAGCGGGTGCCTGATGATGTCTTCGTTGCAGGATTCTCTGGTACAGAACTTTCCACTATCGTTTCCCCACGCCTCACTACTATGGAACCTCCTCTTGAGGAAATGGGAAAGAAAGCAGCAGAAATGGTGATGGAGAAAATAAACAATCCGGAAATGGAATGCCGCAAAGTGATACTGAAGACAATAATGAGGAAGAGAGAGTCTACGGGAGAAAAAGAAGACTGAAACGATTTCAAACGTTTGCAGATTTTGGAAACGATTGCGGGAACGTTTGCAGGATTTTACGCCACCCGGTTGTATTGACATATCACGATTAAGCCATACATTTGCTGCCAGAAAACAATTTATCAAACGTAATAACTTGAAATCTATGGCAAACAATGTTAATGGTTATTCTTATGACCGCAATCAGGTAAAGGCAGGAATACTGCATTTCGGAGTAGGCAACTTTCATCGTGCCCACTTGGAGTACATGACAAACAATCTGCTTGAGAACACTTCACAGCAGAATTGGGGAATTTGCGGAGCGATGATCCTTCCGTGTGACGAACATCTATACCATGCCCTGAAGAAACAGAACGGTGAATACACACTGACTGTATGTGGACGTGATGACAGTATCAATGTTTACAGGATAGGATCCCTCGTCGAACTATATTGGGGCATTGAGGAACAAGAAAAGATCCTCGACAAGATTGCCGACAAAGACATCAAGATCATAACCCTCACCATTACCGAGGGAGGATACAACATCTCACGCCAGACAGGAGAGTTCATGCTCGACAATGAGCAGGTGGCACACGATCTGGACAATCCGGAACACCCCCAGACGGCTTTCGGATATGTGGCAGAGGGATTGCGTCGCCGCAAGGCTGTCGGCAACGGACCGATAACGATCCTGTCTTGCGACAACCTGCAGCATAATGGAAATACGGCACGAAAGGCATTCATGACTTTCGTGGAGCATCAAGACAAGGAACTTGCCGCATGGATGAAGGAGAATGTGACATTCCCCAATTCAATGGTAGACCGTATAACCCCAGCCACACGTCCCGACGACATCGAACGACTGAACAGACAGAACGGCACAAGCGATGAGGCTCCGGTATATTGTGAGGATTTCATACAGTGGGTTGTGGAAGACGACTTTGCCGCCGGCAGACCTGAATGGGAAACAGTAGGTGCCCAGATGACCGATGACGTTACGGCATTCGAGAACATGAAACTCAGCCTGCTGAACGCTTCACACACACTGCTTTCTTATCCTTCATTCCTCGCCGGCTATCGCAAGGTTGACGCTGCCATGCACGACGAGAGGATAAAGAAGTTTGTACGTGCCTTTATGGATGTGGACATCACGCCATACGTTCCGGCACCTGCCGATACCGACCTGGAAGAATACAAGCAGACCCTCGTAGAGCGTTTCGGCAACCGCATGGTAAGCGACCAGGTGGCACGCCTGTGCTTCGACGGCGCCAGCAAGTTCCCTGTATACGTGATGCCTAACCTTGAAAAGATGATTGCCGACAATGCCAACGGCAAAAATGTGGAATTCAAGCGTGTGGCGTATCTGTTCGCAGCATATCGCCATTATCTGAAATATCATACCGACGACAACGGCGAAGTTTTTGAAGTTGCCGACCCATGGCTCACGGCAGACGACTGGAAACTCATAAAGAGCGACAACGTGTCTGACTTCCTTGGTGTTTCAGCATTTACCAGCACCAACCTTGAGGATGCTGCCGATTTCGCAGGTCTATATGAAAAGATGGCATCTGACATCAAGGATAATGGTGCCATGAAGGTTTTAGAGGAAAAGATATTGTAAGCAATGACCATTCTCTGGAATTCAAGGGCTTATGTCCTGAATTCCAGAGAAATCAAGTATCAACTTAAATATCACTAAACAATGAGAATATCAATAAAGACCGCAGGTCCGTTTCTACTCCTGACATTCGTGTATTTTATTGTAGGATTCCTTACCACAGTAAACGGACAGTGCCAAGGCCCATTGAAGGTTGCATTTTTGAGTGAGGTTACGGAAAACAATAATTCTCTGACTACGCTCATCTCTTTCTCATTTTTCCTTGGCTACCTGCTGAACAGTTCAAAGACAGGGCGAATGATGAACCGATTGGGATACAAGAAGACTCTTATACGCTCAATGATGGTTATGGTCATAGGAGTCGCCTTTTATCTTGCCTCAGCGCTGTGTGCTGAATATTGCAGTGATGTAACAATAAATATTGGAAACGACAAAGTGCCAATCGGCTATTTTGTTTTCTTGTTCGGATCTTATACAATGGGTACTTCTGCCGCAATGCTCCAGGTAGTGATCAATCCATATATCGCTGCCTACCCGTTGCCTGGCACCCAGGCTGTACAGCGGATGAACTTCACTTGTGCCATAAATTCAATAGGCACTACGATAGCACCGTTCTTTGTCACCGCAGTAATGTTTTCCGGTGTGCCTCTTGACAGAGTCTCCGCCAGCCAGCTCACATTGCCATTCCTTGTGATGATGATTGTCATTGCATTCACCACATGGACTACATCAAAAGCAAGTCTTCCTGACATTGAAGGCACAAGAGAAGAAGTGTCCGACAAGCCCCGTCGCAGTATATGGTCGTTCCGTCATCTCAGATATGGAGTCATCACCATATTCTTTTATGTCGGAACAGAAGTCGGAGTGGGCAACAATATGAATCTGCATGCCATGGATTTGATGAAGCAGGGGTATGATTTGTCCCCGGCCCTTCTTGCCACTCTCTATTGGGGCGGTTTCCTGGTTGGAAGAATGGTGTCGGCAGGATTGAAGAATGTCGCACCACGTCCGATGCTCATCACTGTAACCGTGGCGGCAATAGCTCTGATGACAACATCACTGATTACTGAAAATCTGTGGCTGATGGCAGCCGTCGGACTTTTCCATAGCGTTATGTGGAGTTGCATATTCACACTTTCGGTCGACGGATTGAAAGAATACACATCAAAGGCTTCGGGCATTTTCATGATGGGAGTTTTTGGCGGAGCCGTTTTTCCTGTACTTCAAGGAATGCTTGCCGACAGTATGGGTTCATGGCAATATACGTGGTTAATACCATTGTGCTGTGAATTCGTGATACTATGGTATGGTTTGATAGGATACAGAAAAGCTGCAAAAGACCAAATCGGATAATTCCTTCTGCCACATTTTTGTTTATACTGATTATAGTTCGTACCTTTGTGCCATAATCCATATTATGAATTAAATACAGATATGACGCAAACAGTATGAGCGAATTACCACACCTTATAAAAGATCTTGCCCTTATTCTCGTTGTGGCGGGAATAGTGACTATTATTTTCAAGAGGCTGAAGCAGCCACTTGTCCTCGGATATGTGGTTGCCGGCTTTCTGGTAAGTCCCAACATGCCCTACACCATGTCGGTGGTTGACATCGCCGACATCCACACATGGGCAGACATCGGAGTGATGTTCCTGCTCTTCTCGCTGGGACTCGATTTCTCGTTCAAGAAGATTCTCAAGATGGGTTCATCGCCCATCATTGCCACGTGCGCCATCGTGTTCTGCATGATGGCGCTGGGCATCACCGTGGGACACGCCTTCGGATGGGGACGCATGGACTGCATATTCCTCGGCGGAATGCTCGCCATGAGTTCCACCACTATCATATACAAGGCGTTCGACGACCTCGGACTGCGACAGCAGCGCTTTGCCGGCATGGTGATGAGCGTGCTCATCCTTGAAGACATGCTCGCCATAGTGATGATGGTGATGCTCTCGGCATTGGCATCGGGAGCCAACCTCGACGGCGGACAGATGCTGGGCAGCGTGGTGCGCATCGGATTCTTCCTCGTCTTGTGGTTCGTGGTGGGCATATTCGCCATTCCGTGGCTGCTGCGCTCGTCGCGCAAACTGATAAACAGCGAGACGCTGCTCATCATATCGCTCGGTCTCTGCTGCGCCATGGCAGTGGTGTCTACACAGGTAGGATTCAGCAGCGCCTTCGGTGCGTTCGTCATGGGTTCCATCCTTGCCGAGACGATAGAGGCAGAGAAGATAATAAAGCTGGTGGAACCGGTGAAGAACCTCTTCGGAGCGATATTCTTCGTCTCCGTGGGTATGCTCGTCGACCCGAAGATTCTCGTGGAATACAGTGTGCCGATTCTCGTCCTCGTGATGACAATCCTCATCGGACAGGCCCTCTTCGGCACCTTCGGTTTCCTCATCAGCGGACAGTCATTGAAGTCTGCCATGCAGTGCGGATTCTCCATGGCTCAGATCGGTGAGTTCTCGTTCATCATTGCCTCGCTCGGACTGTCGCTCGGCGTCATCGGCAATTTCCTCTATCCGGTAGTGGTGGCGGTGAGTGTCATCACCACATTCCTCACGCCATATATGATAAGACTCTCCACACCGACCTACAACAAGCTGGAGAAGCATCTGTCAAAGGACATCATACATATACTCAACGACTTCGCCATCAGCCGTCCCTCCTCTGCCCCGCAGGGCAACTGGCGCAAACTGCTGATACAGCTGTTCAGAATCACTCTGGTATATTCCATCCTCTCCGTAGCGGTGATAACGCTGATGTTCACCTTCGCCCTTATCCCGCTCCGCCAGATACTGCCCCACTGGTGGGCAAACGCCACATGCGGACTGATGACGATTACCATGATAGCGCCGTTCTTGAGAGCCATGGTGATGAAGAAGAACCACAGCGAGGAGTTCAAGGCGCTGTGGCAGGAAAACTGGATGAACCACGCTCCGCTCATCGTCACCATCATCGTGCGCTTCATGATAGCCATGGCTTTCATATTCTATATCTGCAACTATCTCACCCGCTTCACCCATGCGCTGATGATAGTCATCGCCGTTACAATGGTCACACTGATGGTACTGTCGAGAAGACTCAAGAGGAGGAGCATAGAGATGGAGAGGATGTTCATACGCAACCTGCGGTCGAAAGACATCGAAGCACAGGTCTACGGACACAAGCGTCCGCTCTATGAGGGCCATCTGCTCGACAGAGACATTCATATCTCCGACTTCGACGTGCCGGAGGATTCACGATGGGCTGGCAAGACCCTGGCGGATATGAAACTGAGGGGGCGGTTTGGAGTGAACGTGAGCAGCATTCTGCGCGGCACCCAACGCATCAATATCCCCAACGGCGACAATCTGATATTCCCGGGCGACAAGCTGCAGGTGATTGGCGACGACGACCAGCTGACTGCCTTCGGCAAGGCATTGCGAAGCGACCTCCACCCCGAAGATCCCGACATAGAGAAGAGGGAGATGAAACTGCGCCAGCTCGTGATATGCCGGGACGGGCAGTTCTTCGGCAAGACCCTCTCTGAGAGTGGCATCCGCGACGAATACAACTGTATGGTGGTGGGTATGGAGGAAGGCGAAGAGGCTCTCTCGCTGCTCACTCCCGACCATAAGTTTGCTGATGAAGACACTATCTGGGTGGTAGGTGAAAAGGAAGACTTGGAACGGCTGCAGAAGGCCAACAGGATGAAAGAGGATTCCAATTCTTAATCCTTGATTGCCTTGCAGATGAGATTCTGCTGACTTCAGCCCATCCTGTCATATATAGCCCATCACAATCTTCCCCTTTCTATTTTAAAAACACCAATAAAAGAGAATAATAACAAGAAATGAATCCAAAGATCAGAGGTACGATTTGCGGCATCCTCGCCGCTGTCAGCTATGGCACTAACCCGCTTGGTGCCCTGAACCTTTATGCCGACGGTTTGAACACCAACTCGGTGATTTTCTATCGTTACGCCTTCGCCACACTGATTCTCGCAGTGATGATGGTGGCACAGCGCAAGTCGTTTGCCGTGACGCTACGTGAGATAAAGACGTTGGCAACGCTCGGCACACTGATGGTGGCATCGTCGCTGACATTGTTTTTCAGTTTCAATTTCATGGATGCCGGAATCGCCTCCACCATTCTGTTTGTATATCCCGTGATGGTGGCAGTGATAATGGCTGTGTTCTTCAAGGAGCGTGTCACGGCAGTCACCGTAGTCTCCATCATCCTCGCCCTTAGCGGCATCAGTCTGCTATACAAGGGTGGCGACGGAGCGACACTGTCCACCATCGGCGTACTCTTCGTCATCATATCGTCGCTCACCTATGCCGTGTATATCGTGGTGGTCAACAAGTCGTCGCTGCGCCTGTCGTCGGTCAAGCTCACGTTCTATGTGCTCTTCATCGGCACGTTCATCCTCATCGGCTATTCCTTCGTAGGTCCCGACGCCCGGCTGCAGCCACTCACCTCCATGCACGAACTGGTGTATGCCTTGGTGCTCGCCGTATTCCCTACGGTGATATCACTGGTGCTCATGGTCGTTGCCGTACACGACATCGGCTCTACTCCTACTGCGGTGATGGGAGCCTTGGAACCTATCACGGCGGTTTGCATCGGCATATTCGTCTTCGGCGAGGCTTTCAGCATGCGTCTCGGCATCGGCATCCTGCTTATTCTGACTGCCGTGATTCTCATCGTTACGGGCAAATCTCTGCCTACGCAGCATATCACATACGTATTCTCCCACATCGGTCATAAGATGAAGAAGAAATGGAGATGGAAGAGTTGAGCAGGAACCATCATGACCATAGAACCCATCCTGACCTTCCCAAAGGGCAACCCATCCTGACCTTCCCAAAGGGAAGGAACCTATAGGCAAATGACGAGCTAAGAATAAAACAAGGAATAAAACCAAAAGCCGTGTTGACAATGCTACAGAGAGTGTAGTTGTCAACACGGCTTATTGTTTGTCCCCGAATGGCATAATGGCCGATTGGGGATTATCCCTAATCACGATGATAGGGGTATCCCCCACTGGCATCATGGAGTGTCCCGATGTGCCAGTTGAGGGATGATGGATTCAGTATTACTTCACAGGAATTTCCTCAAGAGTCTTCACGAGCAGATCCCAGAACATAGGAACTGTAGGAATCAGGCAACGCTCGTTCTGAGTGTGTGGTGAACGGAGTGTCGGACCGAATGAGCAGATGTCAAGACCCGGATATTTGTTCAGGATCATGCTGCACTCCAGACCTGCATGTACCACCTGTACTGTAGGCTCCTTGTTGAAGAGTTTGCGGTAGATGCCACACATCTCCTTGATCAGCTCGCTGTCTGGGTTTGGATCCCAGCCGCCATACTCGCCGCTGAACACCACCTTCATGCCTGCCATGTTCAGGCAGCTCTCGATAGAAGCGCCGATCTCTGCCTTCACGCTATCGCTTGAGCTGCGTGCCAGGAACTTGAATGCCACGTTGCCACCCTCGATGTTGATGATAGCGAAGTTTGATGATGTTTCCACGATTCCAGGGATAGACGGGATGTAGCGCCATACGCCGTTGTGAACGGCATAGATAGCGTCAACGATGTTGTCCTGTATCTCCTGTGGCATCTGTGTTGCAGGCAGCTCCACATCCTCTACCACTACTTCGATACCGTCCTCTATACCCTTATATTCAGCGATGAAATCCTCCTTGAAGTCAGCGCAGAGAGCCATGAAATCTTCCTTGTTCTCCTTTGGCATCGTGAGCACTGCCGTAGCCTCAAAAGGAATGGCGTTACGCATGTTTCCTCCGTGCCATGTAGCCAGACGGGCCTCGTCATCGGTGATTGCCTCGCGAACGATGCGCACGAGCATCTTGTTGGCGTTTCCTCTGCCCAGACCGATTTCCAGACCAGAGTGTCCACCCTTCAAACCCTTCACGGTCACTGCAACAGCGATGTCGGTCTTGTCGGTCTCCACTTCCTTATAGTCGAGAGTTGCTGTGATGTCCACACCACCGGCACTACCGATGATGAGCTCGCCTTCGTCCTCTGTGTCGAGGTTCAGGAGGATTGTTCCCTCGAGTTCGCCCTCCGGCAGGCCGGTAACACCAAACATGCCTGTCTCTTCATCAGCGGTGATGAGAGCCTCCAGCGGACCGTGCTTCAGCGTGTTGTCCTCCATGATTGCCATGATGGCAGCCACTCCCATACCGTTGTCGGCGCCGAGCGTAGTGCCCTTTGCTCTTACCCACTCACCGTCGATCCATGTCTCGATAGGATCGGTCTCGAAGTTGTGAGTGCTCTTGAGATCCTTCTGTGGCACCATGTCCATGTGGGCCTGCAGAATGGCAGTCTTGCGGTTTTCCATACCAGCGGATGCCGGTTTGCGCATCACGATGTTTCCGGCTGCATCCTGGAATGCCTCCACACCAACACGTTTTGCAAACTCAAGCAAGAACTTTTGCACTTTCTCCAAATGTCCTGATGGGCGTGGCACTTTTGTCAGCTCATCGAAGTTTCTCCAGATGCACTCTGGCTTCAGGTTTCTGATTTCACTCATAGTATTTAAAGTTTAGGCTCCTCCGGCATCGCATTCTTCGTGCGGAGAAGCGTGGTTGTAAAAAAAGTCGGTTTCGTTATCTCTGCGCCATACTGTCCGTTCCCTCCCTTTCCACTATTTCCGAGATGGCTTGCGGACGGGCTTTCAGCATTATCATAGCCCACACTCCGAGCAGCACGACGAGCATCGTCTGTATGGTGTGCACGATGAGCACAAACGAGAGTGCCTCGTCTGCCGTGATGGCATTGGGACCGAGGGCTGCCGAACCATACAGCAGCAGCATCGTCTTCACGGCGAAATGCCATGGTCCGGCTCCGTTTGGCGTGGGCACTATCACTGCTATGCTTCCCACCACGAAGGTGGCGAGGGCGCATGTCACTCCCATGCCCGAGGTGAAGCCGAAGCAGAAGAACGTGAGATAGTAGTGAAGGAAGTAGCTCACCCATATTCCGAGTGTCAGCACTATGAAGAGCGGTATGTTCTTCACGCTCTTCAGCGAGAGCATTCCCTGCCAGATGCCGCTGAGCGTTGCCTTCACCTTATTGTATATCGACAGGCGTTTGAGCAGGAAATGGAGCAACACCAGCACTGCCACGGCGCAAATCGCCGTCACCACATATCCTGTGGCAGAGAATTTTGCCTGTATGGCGTCGATGCTCGTTCCGGTGCTCAGAAAGAAGCTCTCGAAGATGCTCATCTGCGCCAGCAGCGTCACTCCCGTCACTATCATCACGAGCAGCGTGTCGATGGCGCGCTCCGTGACCACCGTTCCCAAGGCTTTCGGAAACGACACTCCGTCGCATTTCTTCAACACTCCGCAGCGTGTAAACTCGCCCACCCGGGGTATCACGAGACTTGCGGCGTATGACAGGAAGATGGCGTTGACGCATGTGGAGAGGCGTGGCTTCTCGCCCACCGGCTCCAGGGTCTGCTTCCATCTTATGCCTCTGAAGAGCTGTGCCGTGATACCGAACGGCAGCGACAGCAGCATCCATGTCCAGTCCATGTCGTGTAGCATCACTTTCTCTATGCGTTTGAAGTCGAAGTCGCGATACATCCAATATAATATCACTCCTCCGAGCAACACGGGCAGCACGAATTTCAGAGCTACATTGCTTATCTTTGTTCTTTTCACTTATATTCTCTTTCCTTTGACATTGCAAAGATAAACTAAATCGTGAGCAATACAAAATAATTTATTTATTTTAAGTCCAAACCTGTCATTACACCGTCTATTACCGTTTTGGGTTGAATTACGAAGTTTCGCTCATCTTGTTCTTAAGAAACTGGTAATACCCGGAAATCAACACAGGGAATCAGCGTTACAGCATCTGTATCTCATACACCTTATCTTATTAATAGAATATCACCAACAAACCCTAAAAAACTTACTGTTTGTCGATAAAACGAACAGTATATGTAACATTTTATCATTTTTCTTGCAATATATCCGAAATAATCATTACTTTTGCAATACGAAAACGCACACAATATGCGAAACTAATCACAATAAAAACGAAAAGATATGAGAAAGACTTTACTAACAATGGTTGCGATGATGGCAACAAGCAGTGCGATGATGGCACAGAATGGGATAACTGAAATTCCTGACCCAGAAGGTGTGCAGCTCATGGGCACAACATTGTCTCCAAACGGCAAATTCTTTGGCGGTGTGGGATATGGCGTCAACGAGGCATGGATATACGATATGGAAAGCAAGAAGTTTGTGGCTTTCCCTGCCGCTGACACAGAAGCAGACGTACAGATCAAGTCTATGGCCGACAATGGCGTGGCTGTGGGATGGAGCGGTCCTGCCGCAACATTCGATTTCGCAACAGAGCAGTGCACTCAGTACGGCGAGGACGGACAGTATACTTTCATGGGTATCAGTCCGAACGGAAAACTGATTGTTGGTGCTCACTACGACGGTGATGACTCCGAGGGAACACCTTGTATCTTCAACGAGGGCACTCCGGTAGACCTGCCGCAGCCTTCTGACAAGTTCCTCGGCGCTACCAGTTCCGGTGCTACTGCCCTGTCGGTTTCCAACGACTCCATAATATCCGGATATTGGGTTGATGATATGGCTACACGTCCTGCCCTGCTGTGGGCTCCAAACCGCGACGGAAAGACATTTATGCCTTATCCTTTCTCCCGTCCGTATTTTGCGGCTACAACGGAATCTACTTTGCCATTCACCATATTCAGCTGCGACCAGACAGTGATGAGCGCCAACGGAAAATACCTGGTGATAAACTACGAGCAGTATACCGCTGACAGGGAAGTCATCCAGAGCGTGGCACGCTACAACACAGAGAACGATTCTCTGGAGATATTCACTCCTAATGCCCAAAACGAGATGTTCGTAGATCCAGGAAGTCAGGTGTTTGGCTGCGCCGTTTCTGACGAAGGCACAATCATCGGATTCTATGGCGGACTCTACGGACCGCGTCTGGGATTCATCTGGAAGAAGGGCGACGAAAGCATCAAGGCGCTCGCCTCTGAATTCCCTAAGGCTACTCTCCTTGCCGACTACGACAACGGTGCATTCAACGTTCCTTCTGCCATCTCTGCCGACGGACGCTACATCGCCGGATTCGCATACAAAGAGGATCCTTCTTCTGATGAGCTCGGCGGCGGATATGTGTCTTGGGTTCTCGACACTCAGTATGACGACACCGACGCCGTGGAGTCTGCACCATCTGCCGACGGCGCTGCAAACAAGGTTGTGGCTCGTTTCACTGCCGACGGCAAGCAGGTTCAGAAGGACGCCAAGGTGCGTGGCTTCAATATGATGCTCATGAGAAACGGAAAGGCTATAAAGTCTTTCAACAGATAACGACAGCCGCCATATCGCGGAATGACTGATTTTCCCGGATATGGCAGCAGCCGAAAAACAATACGAGGGGCGGACTCACAGACGGGGTCCGCTCTTTTTTTTAATTGATTGTCTTGTGATTTCACACAAATTACGCTACCTTTGCCTTGAAGAAGAAAACAAACGAAAATACAAGACAATGAGAACATCGAGATTCCTACCCCTATTCATAATAGCAGCAGCGATATTCACCATCACGGCAGCATGCTCATCCGACAAGAAAAGCGACGACAAACCTGCTGTGGTGAAAGACGAGCGCATACCCGGCGACTCCACATTCTACGGACTTGCCTGCGAGGGATGCACCGACTCCGTAGTGGTAGTGCTGCCTACCGACGACAGCGACCCCATAACGTTCAGCATCATCGACGCCATGCAGTCCCGACAGGTGTTCGGCAGACCTAAGATCGGCGACCAGCTCGCCATCGTAATAAACAAGGAGGACAAGAGGAAGGCGGACATCGTGATAGACCTCGATGAGCTGAAGGGCACATGGGTGTATCAGGTAATGCCGAAACTGCGCAAGATGCCCCACATCGCCGGTATGCCGCAGCCAAAAGCCAATCCGGAACGCGACTCCATGATACAGAAGCTGATGGTGCCGATAGAACAGGGATTCAAAATCAAGAAGCAGTTCACGATGGATCCCGTGGGACTGCGTTTCAAGCAGACGAGTCTGACGGGCGAGAGCCCCGTGGAATATCCACAGGCGGAATACTACAAGGAGTGGCATGTGCTCAACGGCAGACTGGTGTTCACCGAGGGAACGATAGACACCGGCAACAAGAAGCGCCGCAAGCTGAAGCCTCAGAAAGACACCGTGGAGATTGTACTCATGATGAAAGACAGTCTGCAGCTGAAATTCAAAGACGGCATAAAGGCATACTACCGCAAGAAGTGACGGCAAGGCGCTGACGCATAGCGTCTTACAGTCATTACATGTTTTATGTTACATATTTTATGTAATGCAAAGATACACCTTTCGTCAGACTGTTGCAAGTAAAAGCCAAACGATTTTTCTTCGAGATTAACCCCCGAACGGTCATTAGGCCGTTTAATGTAATATTCTATAACTGCGTCAAAGTCCCTGGCTCTATGCCGCCACAGCATTTCATTTCCGAAAGACAACATCTTCCGGGCCACCAAACCGTAATGACATCAACCACCATAGCGTCAGGAAAAAACATAGACAGCATCGGGATCGGAAACACTGCCCTCTGCTGTCTATAAAATGTGTTTTCCATAAGTATTAGTTTTCGGAAATATTAATCTATCCTAACGACATATTATTTATATAACTATCCCTTTTTTATCATCACCTATGATTCACTCATATTACTTTACCTTCTTCAATGTCTATTTATATAACTTTACCTTTTATGATTCACTTATACTATTCCTTTATATTATCCTACTATTCCTTTCCATTTTTAAACATATTATATATTGTTCTAAGTTATTCTTTATCCTTTCCATTTACATCCTTCCAACATCTTTTCTCTTTAACCCAAATCGGTCATTAGGGCTTGCATGTATTTTGATTTTTTAGAAGAGTGGTTTTTAACGGCCTGATGAACGTTTTGGGGTTAACCAAAAGACCACCGTCTCTTGTCACATCGCAAAGATATGCATACTCTCCGAATAATCACAATTTTGTCAAGATTATGGCTTCCAAATTCTTGAATTTGTACGCAATACTGCATAAACAGGGCGTTTTACGAGGGTTTCGCATCGCGTGTTCCCTGATTTTGTAATCATAATTTGCCTATTACAGTAACTTAACAACAAGACGGAGTAACCAGCATCTCCCCAACGGTGGAGAACGAGAGGGGGCTGAAGTGATTGGAAAAAGCGAGCACCATAGTGCTCCAAATCCTGCTAAATCCAAAACCATAATCCAAATATCACTGACGAAATATTTCAAAAAAATGGATCCGTGAAGACCAATCCGTGTTCCTCGGTGATATCAGTGTTTCATTTTTTTGATTTGTGTCCCTGCCGAAGGCTGGGGACACAACGCCAACACGGAATATTTAGACAAAAACCAAGATAAACAGGGATAAGCCACAAAGCTGATGAAGTTCAAACTTAACTCCAAGCCAATACTAACTACTCTTAATATTGTCATCAGCCCCCACCTAACCTCAAACCCATCCTAGCCTTCCCTAAGGGAAGGAACAGATTACTCTGTATCTGAACTTCAGCCAATCACTTCAGCCCCCTCTCGTTCTCCCCCGTTGGGGAGATGCTGGTTACTCCGATTTATGGTAATCCGCTGATAATCAAATAGTCAAGAGTAACTAGTCCCTCCCCTACGGGGGAGGCTAGGTGGGGGCTGAAGTTCATTGGCTGAAATGATTGGTATAGTAACTTGTTCCTTCCCTTTGGGAAGGCTAGGATGGGTTTGAAGGTTAGGATGGGTTATCCTTCGGGGGAGGCTAGGTGGGGGCTGATGGCAGTATACGGAGTAATAACTGATTTGGCTTTTTAACTGATTTCTTAGTTGACTAATGGTTATTGGATTATTATCAGGATTTCTATGGATTTGCGAGTGCTTGTGGCACTCCCTTTTGCTGCCCAAATCCACAACCTAAAAAAAATCATACAAAACACTTGCTTCACATCTTTATATTTAATAATTTTGCATATTATTAGTATTTTAACCCAAACTTCAAATAATAACAAAAAAAGGACAAAGAAAGCTATATCAAAGAATGTAACCTATGTCGTGGAATAAGTGAAGACCTATACCCACAGATAAAGGAACCAACTCTATCGCATATATAATTAACATTTAAAACATAACATTATGGAACTACATCGCATTTTTACTATCGCGTTGACAGCCCTTGCCGCCATACCAACAATGGCACAAGACCGCAACAACGAGGATGAAGTGGTAAAGGTAGATGCCCGTTTCTCTGCCTACAACTACAGAGAGGGAGAGGTTATCGTTAAGTTCAAAGACCAGAGCGCCGCACAAATCAATGCGCCACGCCGCACAAAGTTCAGAACATCGGGCGTCAACAGCATCGATGCCACACTGCGCGAACTCGGCGTCTCTGAGGTAGAGGCACTGATGCCGCTGTCTGGCAACCAGCAGGTGAAACGCCTGGCACGCAGCGTAAACGGCAAGACCGTGGCTGCACCTGCCATGAACCGCATCTATCTGATGCACTTCGACAAAACCAAGGTGCGCAACACAGAAGAGGCTGTGGCGAAGTTGGCAAAACTTGCCGACGTTGAATACGCCGAGCCTAACAGAATAGTTTACGCCCTCGGCAACACAGAATCACAAGCCGGACTAAGCAAAGCTCTGAAAGATGCACAAGAGCAACCTAACGGGGGGGGTAAAAATACAAGCTACGACGACCCGCTCTTCGGTCAGCAGTGGGGACTGCAGACCATGAAGTTGCCCCAATTGTGGCAACAACCTATCATAACACAAAAACGACCGATAATAGCAATTCTCGATACGGGTGTGGACATCGATCACCCTGACCTCAAAGCAAACATCTGGACTAACACCAAGGAGTCAGAAGGCGCCGAAGACTATGACGACGACGGCAACGGCTTCAAGGACGACCTGCACGGATGGGACTTCGTAAACCAGACCGGGCGCATTGGCGACTGGAACGGTCACGGCACTCATTGCGCCGGCATCGCTGCTGCCGTTGGTGGCAACGGCATCGGTATCGTTGGTGCCAACCCCGACGCGTTCATCATGCCAGTGACGGTGATGCAGAGCGACGGCACCGGCGACGTGGCAACCATCATCAAGGGCATCGACTATGCCGTGGCTAACGGTGCCGACATCATCAGCATGAGCTTCGGCAGCTATGGCGAATCAAAAGCCGAAGAGCAGGCTTTGGGCAGAGCTTATCAGAAGGCTGTGCTCGTGGCAGCGGCGGGAAATGATCGTGGTTGTTTAAACCATTACCACTTTTTTAAATACGATTATAAGCCTATGTATCCAGCTGCATACACCTTTGTGCTAGGCGTTCAGGCAATGAATGGCGAGGGCAATATTACAGACTGGAGCAATTATGACGACAACGGACCTACCTATTCGGCGTGGGGAGAAGACAAGCTATATAACTATGAGCTGCTTGCGCCTGGCGCAAACATCGAAAGTACATACCCCGGGGGCAATTACAAGTCGCTGAACGGAACGTCTATGGCCACTCCGATGGTGGCTGGCGCATTGTCGCGTCTCATACAGTCAAAAGAATACGCAAACAAGGAATATCTCTTTGGCGACCTTATCAATGCTTGTTCATCAACGGGTGGACTCGACATCTATAAGGCTTTCTCCATAAAGGATGAGGACCGCAAACCTGAACTCTCTTTCGTGACCTACGAGATGGACGACAGCACTAATGTCGGTGACGGCGACGGCAGACCTGATGCTGGCGAGATTATCGACTTCTATCCTATCGTGCGCAACTCATGGGGCAAGGCTAAGAACATCAAGTTGTCTATAGAGCTTGGTGAGAACGAGGATCCGCAGATTGTGGAGTTTATAAAGAAAGAGGCTGACTTCGGTTCGGAACTGAGCGCATACGGCAAGGGAAAGAGCGCCGAACCTCTGCGCATAAAGATCAACGACAAGTGTGCTGACAACCGTCATATCCGCCTTGTCATCAAGGGTACGTGCGACGGTATGGAGAAGGAAATAACTCAGGACATTACACTCATCGTAGAAAACGGTGTGGAGATTGGCGGCGTCATAAAGAAAGATATGACGCTTTATCCTAACGTGCATTACATCGTAACAACTAATCTTGCCATACCGGAAGGTGTCACACTGACTATAAAGCCGGGAACGAAGTTGGAGTTTAAAGGAACATACTTTAAAAATAAAGGTACTATAAATGCAGCAGGAAAGCCGGATAGTTTGATTGTGTTGGAGGGGATGGACAAGAATTACAGCGGTGCCGATATTAATTTATCTGGTTTTAGCTATACCGAATTGAAAAAATCTAAGATACATGAATGTCATGGAAACTTTAATAATGTTATTATTAATAATAACTATATGTACTATATAACAACCTCTATTCATAATATAAATAATAATGGTTGCAATATCTATAACAATACTATCTATTCTAATGTATCAGGATATGATGGTTTTGAAAAGTCAAACATTATCAACAATTATGCAGATAACCCCGCTATATGCCTTATTGGATTAAGGCAATTTAACTCTTCTAATATTTGGAACACTGAACATATTGGAATCCAAGCAGATGCAACCGTTTACACTACCGACACTCCAAATTATTTCGGTTCTTCCAAAGAAGCCACTGTAAGGAAAAGCATCCTTGACATCCACAACAACTACGGCACCACCGAATACGACCTCTCCAACATGCTCACGCGTCCGAATGCCGATGCTCACGGCGTAGTATGGAAAGTGGTAGTTGATGGCTACGATGCTCAAGACGAGTTTGACATGCTGCCGCCATTGGGCGTCGGCAAACATAAGTTTGAGGTTTATTTCAACCGCCCGATGCGCACCAGCGTAACGCCGATGGTGGCAATGGGTGTGCGAATGCCATACACACAGATTCCTATCGCAGAGGAGGGGACATGGAGCGCTGACAGCACCGTCTACACAACTTACCTGACCATAACAGGAAAGACCGGCGCCGACGGATTGAACCGCATTTATGTGGACGGAGCGAAAGACAACGAGGGCTTCGAGATTCCTTATGAGAACACCCGCTTCAACGTGAACGTGCAGACTGCCGGTTCGCTGAGCACGGGCTTTATGGGCGAGGCTGGTCTCGGCAAGGTGACGCTGTCGTGGAACGACGTGCAGAACAGCTTCGACGACTTCCTTGGCTACAACCTTTACCGCTATACCGACAAGGGCGACACGATAAAGGTGAACAAGCAGCTTCTCGACAACGAGACGCTCGAATACGTAGACTACGACGTGGTACCGGGAACCACATACTGCTATCAGTATAAGGTGATAACTACAGACCTTAAGGAGACCGACCCATCAAATGTTGTTGCTGTCACTCCGATGACCTCTACTCTCGGCGATGCCAACGGTTCGGGCAAAGTGGACGTTGCCGACGTGATAACCACCGTAAACTATGCTTCTGGTCAGGAACCGAAGCCGTTCATCTTCGAGGCTGCCGACGTAAACACGGACCTGCAGATTGACATCCTCGACGTGGTGGGCATCATCCGCACCATTCTCAACCCTAATGCCGACGTAAGCTCAATGGCAATGGCTACGGCTACATACACCGTGGAGAACGGCATAGTATACGTAGACTCACCGGTGGACCTCGCAGGTGTGCAGATTCAGATTGCCACAGAGAAGGGAAGCGAAGTTACCGCCACCGGCGAAATGGAGGGCTTCGAGCAGGCTTCGTCATGGCTCAGCGACAACGACTTCATATACCTTGCATACAGCATGAGCGGCAAGACTCTCACTGCCGGCAAACATGCCATCCTGAACATCGGCAACGCCAAGATTATGGACATCAGACTGAGCGACGCTGCAGGAAAGAACGTGGAGGCTAAGGCTGGCGAATTGTCAGGCATCACCCGTCTGGGTTCTGACGTGATGAACGTGTCGGGAATATACACACTCACGGGAGTGAAATTGTCAGGACGCAGCAGCGACCTCAACAGACTGCCTGCCGGCGTTTACATCGTTGACGGCAAGAAGGTGGTGAAATAACCGGTCTTCATAATGAGACTCATTTAATTTATTACTTATGAAGAAAAGCATCATCAAGCATCTCCTGCTTGTATGTATCATGATATTATCGGTGGCGGCACGTGCCGCTGCTGATAATATCATAGACATTGGGTCGGTGGAGGGCAAGCCTGGCGACATCGTGGAGCTACGGGTGGGGCTGACCAACAGCGACAACGTGTCGTCGGTGCAGGTTTCGATACCGATAGACTCACGGCTCGAACTCGTGGAGAACTCCGCCATGACCACCGACAGAACGAGCAAGCACAAAGTGACGGCAGGTGTGAAAGACGGCAAGCTGAACATCTTCGTTTATTCAATGTCGATGGACGCCATCGCTCCGGGCAGCGGCGACATCGCCACCGTGCGGCTGAAGTTGGGCAACGCTCCGTCGAGCATCACACTGAGTGCAGACAAGGTGGTGATAACTGACTGCGACGGCACTACCCTACCGGGTGCTGCCGCCACCGACGGCAGCGCCACCATATTGTGCGCCAAGTCTGAATACAGCACACTGGAGATTGACTATGGCAGAGTGCCTATCAGAAGTTCGTATCAGCAGACGGTGAGGGTGAGCAACGTGGGCAACGCTCCGCTGATAATCAGCGGACTGCAGTTCAGCGCCACGGAGTTTTCCTGCAACGAGTCTTTCCCGATAGAGATTGAGGCTGGCAGCAGCAGGGAGTTCACCATCAACTATGCCCCCGTGGAACGTGGCGGCATAACGGAGGAGGTGAAATTCCTATGCAACAGCATCTACAAGCTGAACACGGTGAAGCTGAAGGCTCTGCCTTTTGCCGTGAACGAGCTTCATGTGGAGAATGCCGAGGGCGTGGCAGACAGCATCGTCACCGTGGCTTTGCGCATGAACAATATGGACGATATCACGGGATTCCAGTTCGACTTCAATATGCCGGAGCAACTGGAGTATGTGGACGGCAGCTTTGCTCTCTCCGCTCGTAAGACGGACCATCAGATGGGCGCTTCGATGGAGGGAAGAACGCTGCATGCACTTGCTTTCTCACTCAGCGATTCGCCATTTACGGGCAACGACGGTGTGGTAGCCACATTCAAGGTGAAACTGAACGGCAGATACGGCACTTCGCTTGGAGCTGCGAAAGCAATGCTGACGGCAAACATAAAGGGAAAGCTCACGGATGTGTTGTCGGACAAATATGAAGGCTACATCAACATCCTGAGTCCAAGCATCTATGCTACCGACGAAATTGACCTCGGACGCACTCCTATCACACAAGTAGCGAAAACTTCGTTCCGCATAAACAACTATGGTTCGGCTCCGCTGCGCATAGACCGCATAGTTTCAAGTTCGGAGCATCTGAAGGTTGGCGCACAGCTTCCCATCGTCATCAAGCCAAATGAACAAACTGGCGTTGATATAATGTTGGACGATGTGGAGGAGCGTGACTACGACGAACTGATACAGTTATACACCAACGACCCCGACCGCAGGCTACATAACATCAAGGTTAGGGCAAACAGATACTCGCCTAACTATATCACGCTCACGGGTGCTGATGTGGAACCAGGCGACACGCTGCGTCTTCAGATTGCATTGTCAAACAATGACGTGGTGAACGGTCTGCAGTTTGATGTGGATTATGACACAAGTTGTTTTGACATTCTCGACAAATATGAGTGGTCGGATAGAGCGAAGGGATTCACGGCAACGAGCCGCAGCATAGGCAAAGGCAAGAGGCGTTATTTCTGTTATTCGCTTGGCGGCGGCGAGATTGCCAAAGGCGACGGCAATGTGATGACGATATTACTGCCTGTGAAGAAGAATGCTGCTTTTGGCAACTATAACATACAGATCAGCAACATTCTGCTGTCCACTCCAGGGCTGACGAACAAGTATTCGGGGGCTGGCAACAATGCGGTGGTAAATGTGGTGAAACCGGTAAGGACCATTTACATCACAGACTCAGAACATGGTTCTGTGGAGGGTGGCGGTTCTTACGACCTCGGTGCTATAGCTACTCTGACGGCAATTCCCGACGAGGGCTACAGTTTCGACTCATGGTCTGACGGCAATACCGACAATCCCAGAACCATCACAGTGAACGGGGACATCCGCCTCTCTGCAAAGTTCACCCCTAATAGTTATTCGTTGAAATATGTAGTTGACGGTAAAACGTTCAAGACCGAGACTCTTGAATTTGGAACTAAGATTGTGCCTGAGGCTGAGCCTACCAAAGAAGGATATACCTTCAGTGGTTGGTCGGAGATTCCAGAAACAATGCCGGCACACGACGTAACCATCAACGGAACATTCTCTGTAAACTCTTATACTTTGAAATATGTAGTGGATGGAGAAGTATACAAGACCATCACTCTTGAATTTGGAACTGCTATAACTCCAGAGGCAGAACCGACCAAAGAGGGATATACATTCAGCGGATGGTCGGAGATTCCGGAGACGATGCCGGCACATGATGTGACGGTCAATGGTTCGTTCTCTATCAACTCCTATACATTAGAATATATAGTGGATGGAGAAGTATACAAGACCATTTCTCTTGAATTTGGAACTGCTATAACTCCAGAGGC
>JABLTN010058171.1_pt1 | contig 38300 bp, 30 predicted proteins | sample 7160141 | NCBI WGS metagenome assembly JABLTN01 (sample SAMN14651226, study PRJNA627086) | human gut metagenome | isolation source: feces | host: Homo sapiens | reverse complement strand
TCGTCGACCACGGCGCCTACGCCGGCCATATTGCCGCCGTGCTCGAAATACTCGGCGGCAGCCATGCCCATGGCCCACGTGCCCGCATAGCCTACGCCGGCCTTCACGGCCCAACCGACAGCAGGCACAAGACCTGCCACCTGACGCGCAACCGTGCGGCACGCAAGCCCGCCGCCTACAACGGCCGCAAGCTCCTTCACTCGGTCGGCCGAAAGCGGCTGTCCGTACGCAGCGGCGATTTGGATGACCATCTTCGTCTGGTTCAGCGTCATAATGGGGAAATCAGCGCCGGGAATGAATATCACAAGGCCAATGCCTGCATTCTGGAAAGCCGTCGAACGAACCGATTCCATCGAAAGGGGCTTACGCACGAAATCGAACGCCTGTGCGAACGCAAGACGCTTCTCGCGAAACGCTGCAACCACCCACTCGCCCATCTTTGTGCGAAGCTGTTCATGGTAAGCGGCGCACATCGGCAACGGTTCAAGCGAAAACGGGTCTTCGGGGTCGACCTCGCGACCCGAAATCGCGCCTTCTTTCGTAACAACGAGCGGCTCATGGAGTGTAACCACACCGTCGATTTCAGGGTTGGGAGCAATCACATCGGCTGCATCGATGGGGTGGCCCGCCGCTTCAGCAGCACCATTCACGCATTCAGGAAGCGTCGTGACGACCATAACGGGAATGCCTTCGCCATGAAGACGAGAGACGATTTCGCCGATTTCCGGCGTGAAACCGGCAGCAATAACCGCCATATCGCTGCGAGCGTCAAACGCGATATGGGCGTCTTCGAAATAGTTCACCGAAACGCGCGCTTGCAGACTCGCGCTCGCGAAACTCGAACGCACGAAAGCCGTAAGGTCGTCAGGCGCGGTATCGTCGAGCAAAACAGACACGCACAAAGGCACCGAACGAGCCGCCTCGACATCAGTGGCCTCTTGCAATACGGCCATCACATCAATAGGCATCTTGGGCATTTTCGGCATATCAATTGCCTCCTCGCATTTCGGCCTCAGGCCTCATGGTTCTCATTTCAAACCATTATAGCGGCACCTCGGCGCTCGATAGAGAAACCCACAACAAGCGACAAGGCGTTGCCTCGACGTTGACCCGCCCTTGGTCAAACGTCCCACAGTCCTATCCCTTATGCGCATATACGCTGCCAATAAGGCCGAGCAGCGCGAAGTTCACCATCATGAACGACGATCCGTAGCTCATGAACGGCAACGGAATACCCGTAATGGGCATAAGTCCAATGTCCATGCCGATATTCTCGAGAATCTGGAAGAGCCACATGCCCACAATGCCCATCACGATGAGCGTCCCGAACAAATCGCTCGACTCGCGCGCGATGCGAATCGACACCAGAATGAGCGCCAGATACAGCGCGAGAAGCACCAGGGCACCCATAAAGCCGAACTGCTCGGCAAGCACGCAGAAAATGAAGTCAGTCGCCGATTCCGGAACGAAGCCCAGGCTCGACTGTGAACCATTGAGCAGGCCTTTTCCGAAAAGCCCGCCCGACCCGATAGCAATCATAGCCTGATTGAGGTTAAAACCCGTACCCGTCACGTCGGCGCTCGGATCCAAGAACACGAGCAAGCGGTTGCGCTGGTACTGCTTCAGCAAAACATAATCGCCCGTCGCGTTCTTCAGCACCTCGTCAATCGCGAACACCGCGACAATCAACCCCACGAACACGCCAAGTAGCACGATCAAATACTTCCAGCGCGCGCCGCCCATAATAAGTGCCACGGCGCCAATGACCAAGTAGACCAAACCCGTTCCCAAGTCGGGCTGCGTCATGATGCACAAAAACGGAATCGCGATATACGCGAGCGCTCTGATGAACTCGCGCGGATCGTCGAGCCTGCCGCCGAACTTCGACATAACGGCGGCATCGAGCAAAATCACGGTGATTTTCGCGAATTCGCCCGGCTGCAGCTGAATGCCGATTTTGACCCAGCTTTGCGCGCCTTTGCTCTCGACGCCAATGACGGGCAAATGCGGCGACAAAATGAGCACCACGTTCACGATAAGCAGAAGCGTCGTGTAATTCGCAAGGCGCCGATAATCGAAGGAATAACAGATGAGCATGGCGACAACACCCATTGCCACGCCCATGAGCTGACGCGAGAACGAATAGTTCTCGTTCGTTTGAATCGCCGACCACACCACAAGCAGGCCGTAGCCCAAAAGCGCCACAACCACCAGCACCAAAGGAACGGGAACGGCATCAATGGCGCGTTTCGGGCGGCCCGACCCGCCCAACGGCGATGCGCTGACATACTGCCCCTTCGGCGTGCGCACGCGGTCAATTTCGTTGAAACCAGCCATTTAGTCCACCCGTCCAGCGCCCGTTCCGGCGTACTCGATAATCTCAGTCACTTCTTCGATGACAGCAGGATCACCCGAAATTGTGCCGTCGCCAAGCTTGATGCAACCATCCATAACGGCGGCGGCAATAGGAGCCGCAGCATCGGCGCCCGCGCCGCCTTCGGTAATAACACATGTCACGACATACTTCGGATTGTCGTAAGGCGCATACATCGCAAACCACGCGTAACCATCGTGGTCGGCCCATTCGCCCGTACCCGTTTTGCAAGCGCATTGGTAATCGTATTGCTTGAGCATAGTGGGCAGGCCGCCATCTTCTTCAGCAACGCCGCGAAGCGCGTCTCGCATGATCTCGAGGTGTGCTTTCTCGACATCGGGCATCGTGCCCTTCTTCGGCTCACGCGAAACCACTGTCTCACCTGAAGAATTGCGCACTTCTTTCAGAAGATTCGGCACAGGAAGCGTTCCTGTGGCGATACCTGCATAGCCCACGGCCATTTGCAGAGGCGTCACGAGCACGTTGCCTTGGCCAATCACCATGTTGGTCATATCGCCCGGCTGCCACTGGCCCTCTTCGGGTGCGTTACGGAAGTATTCCTTTTTCCATTCAGGCGTCGGTATAACGCCCTGCGCTTCGTCGGGAAGCTCGATGCCCGTCTTCGAACCTAGGCCAAATTCCTTGATGTAGTTTTGCATGGCATCGTCGCCGATTTTAGAGCTCGCGTCATAAAAGTTCTTTGCGATTTCGTAGAACACGACGTCACACGACACCACAATACCGCGTCGAAGGTCAATTGCGCCATGGCCCGTTGTAAGCCAGCATTTCTGTGCATACGCTTCGCCGAAACCCGTCCATGTACCCGAGCAATTCCACGAAGTCGAAGAACTCGCGAACCCATAATTGAGCGCGGCAAGGCCGGTAAATGCCTTGAATGTCGACGCGGCCGGATACTGGCCCGCAATACAGCGATTCATGAGCGGCGCGTATGAACTATCGGAATTGTTGTAGCGATCCCAATTTTCTTGAGACACACCACCAACGAAATTCGTCGGATCAAACGTAGGGAAATTCGCCATGCAAACCACGTTGCCCGTATCGACCTCCATGGCCACAACAGCGCCAGCCGTGCCTGTGCCGCCACCTATAACGCCATTGGGAGCGATAAGCTCTTTAAGCTTCTGCTCGGCAATCGATTGCACACGCGCAGAAATCGTGAGATACACGTCGTTGCCCTGGCTGGCAGGCGTTTCGCTTTTCACCTCATGCACCACGCCATCGGCATCCGTCACGACCACGCGTTCACCGTGCGCGCCGGAAAGGTAGCCGTCGTATACCGACTCAACGCCAGACTGGCCGACCTCGTCACCGCTTTCATAATCCATTCCCGCAGGCGGATTTTTCAAAACGCTGTCGGAAACCGTGCCGACATAGCCAAGCACTTGGCTCGCGAGGGCTTTATACGGATATACGCGATGCGTGCGCTCCTGCACATCTACGCCAGGGAATGCATCGGGATGCTCAGCGATGAACGCCACGTCGCGGCTTCGAGGCGACGACGACACCTCGCGCTGCGCCTGAGCGCCTCCCGACGTATCTTTGATGCGCTGACGCACAACGGCATAGGGCAAGCCAAGCAAGGCGGACAGGCGCAAAAGCGTCGTGCGATCGTCGGCCACATCGGCGTCGGCCAGCACGGCGGGACGCGTTTTATTGTCGACCATCACGATGCCCTGCGTATCGAAAATACGACCGCGCGCGGCAGGCGTTTTAATGGTTGTGTACTGATTTTCGTTGGCAGCTTCCACGTACTGCTCGCTCGAGAGCACCTGCATGCTCCACAACTTCGCCGTAAGGCTGCCAAACACGGCTGCAATGAGCACGCCGATAGCCATGAAGCGCGATTTCAATCGCTCGCGCACACCGCCGGTCGCAGCACCCATGGGAGAACTCGTGCCCACCGAAGACGAGCCTGTGCGAGTCTGGAATGGCGTGGCCGAGCCAATCGACGTCACCGATTTCGGCACAGAACTGCCTGGCTTGATATTGCGAGCCCTAAAGAAAACAAAAAGCGCCACGCCTGCAACGACGATAACGACAAGCGCGGCCATGATAGCGTAAACCATGCAACACCCTTAGCGAAGACGAACGGTCGAGGAAGTTGGCGCCTTATGGGAAGGCGCTGCCGCCGCAAACATGTGCGTCGTGATGGGCAGCACGATAAGGGCCATCGCGCAATCGTAGAGCGCGCAAGGAAGCGCACGCTGGCCGAGCGCTTCGATAATCGACACATCAACCGACGAAATATAAAAACCCGCATAGAGCACTTCCACCAAAAGAAAGCACCCCATGGAAATAGCAAGCGAAGCGCCAAGCGTATCGTTGCCGAAGAAGCCCGCCGCCCGGCTCGTAAGGAAAGCGGTAAGCGTATAGAGCCCGGCGCACAAGCCAACCGTCGATGTTCCCACAAGGTCCATGGCAAGGCCGGCGAAAAATGCCATTACGAGCACCGAATCGCGTCGCAGAAGCATGGCGGCGATGCCCACGTAGACCAGCACGAAATCGGGCATGGACCCCAGGATAACCAGATTGGGCACCAGCACGATTTGCAGCACGACAGCGACTACGGCACCTACCACAAGCAGCACCGACTCACGCATGCCTACGCACCGCCTTCAGAGGAATCGTTATCGGAAGACGAGGCATCGCTCGTGCCCGAAAGGTCGCCTTCCGAGCCCATGTTCACAACGACCGTGAGTTCCTCCAGCGGATCGGCGGAGCTGAACGGCTCCACCACGATGGTTCGATCCGACGTGCCCGCAGCGTTAATGACGTTCACGACCGTACCGAGCGCCACGCCGCGGAAATACGAGCCGCCGAGGCCCGAGGTAATGACGGTATCGCCCACATTCACTTCGGTCGAGGTATCGAGGTCTTCCAGATACAGAAGGCCCGCGATGGAGCCGCGCACCACGCCTTCGGCGCGATTCGACTGCAGCACGACCGAAACGCCCGACTGCGGGTCGGAAATCAAACGAACGCGGCACGTAAGCGGCGAAACCTCGATAACTTGGCCCACCAAACCGCTGCCGCCAATAACGGGAAGGCCGCACTCGACGCCGGAAGCGGAGCCCACATTGAGCGTAACCACGCGATTCCAGGCATCGGTCCCTTTGCCGATCACGCGACCCGTGACACCCGAAAAATCGTATTTATCGGACAGGTCGAGCAAACCCTGCAGTCGCTGGGCCTCGCCGCGGTATTCCTCGAGCTCGGCAAGCTGGGCTTTGAGCTGCGCATTCTCGTCTCGAAGCTGCGTGTATGAGGAATCGGAAGCCGTGGCGTTTTGAATCGCATCGCTCGCGGCGTCTTCGGCATAGGCAACGCCCACACCCACAAACTGCAAAGGCGCTGCGACCATGCCCGCCCCCGCCTGCACACTGTGCACGGGACCGGAAGACGTTTCGTTGGAATAGACGCCCGACAGAACAGCGGAAACAATAAGCAGCACAACAAGAAGCGCAGCGCCGCCGATCGTCTTCGATGAGTCATTGAGCATTTGTTGTTTTCGGGCCATAGGTGTCTAAAGCTCGCTTCCTTCTATAAAACGATGCGCCGAGCCTGTTGCAGCCCGGCGCAAAGTGAATCCTATTTCTTGCGCCGCCGTGCGCGGACGCCAATTATTTCGAGCGCATCAGCGTTTGCTTGAGCGCCGTCGGGGTCTCAAGAACCTTCAGGCAGCCCATGGCAACGTTCGTAAGCGCCGTTTCGCTCGTCCAAACGGGAATCTCGAGACGCGACGTGAGGTAGCGATCGAGACCAGAGAGCAAGCCGCCGCCGCCCGTGAGCAAAATGCCATTCGAAATGATATCGCTCGCAAGGTCGGGGTTGGTTTTCTTGAACGTTTCTTTAATATGCACAACCATTTCTTCAATGGGAGGCTGAAGCGCAGCACGAACGTCTTCCGACTGAATCGTAACCTCGCGAGGCTGTTCGGTAACGACGTCCTGGCCAGAAATAATCATGTCTTTCTCGCGGCCATCTTCGAAGGGAAGAATAGAACCGATTTTGATCTTGATGATTTCGGCCGTGCGCTCGCCCACCTTGATGCCGAGCAAATCGCGCAGATGCATGGCGATCGCTTCGTCCATCTTGTTGCCCGCCAAGCGAAGCGACGAAGACGTCACGATGCCGCCAAGGGAAATAACGGCAACTTCGGTGGTACCGCCACCGATATCGACCACCATGGAGCCGGTAGGTTCGGTCACGGGCAGGTCGGCGCCCATAGCGGCAGCCATGGGTTCCTCGATGAGGTATGCCTGACGAGCGCCCGACTGAATGGCGGCTTCGAACACGGCGCGCTTCTCGACCGAAGTGGCGCCGCACGGAATGCAAATAACAATGCGGGGCTTCGCCTGCCACGGATAGCGACGCTCAATGGCCTTGTTGATAAAGGCCGAAAGCATAGCCTCGGTCACGTCGTAATCGGCGATAACGCCATCGCGCAGCGGATGCTCCGCCGAAAACGCGTCGGGCGTGTGGTTGATCATTTGCTTGGCTTCATGGCCCACGGCGAGCACGCGATGCGTGCTGCGCTCAATGGCGACGACGCTGGGCTCGTTGAGCACGACGCCCTCGCCGGTTATAGCAACAAGCGTGTTCGCCGTGCCCAGGTCGATTGCCAAATCGACCGAGGAAGCACCACCGAAACCGCCGGTAAACTTGCTGAAGAAGTCCATAAACGACATAGAGAGTGTCCTTTTCCGCTTCGTTTTCTCTACGTGTGATAAGCGCGTCGACAATATCGAACATCGCGAATATACCAGCTTGGTATTCTATCACGCGAAAGAGCAGTGCTCGCCGCAGGAGAAAGATGCACATAATTCGATAATGCAGGGCACCCATAACATGTCCCGCCGAAGTGCACGGCGAACAAAGCGATTGCGCCCCGAGACGCCAGGCACCCCAGGGCGCAAACAAAACCATGGCGGGGCTTACAAACGAATCGCCCAGGAATTCGTTGCATCAATCGCCTGCGCGACTCGCTCAATAACCTCAGACGAGGGCTCGCTTTCAACGTTAAGGAATACGAGTACCTCGCGGCAATCGGCGCGCTTGCCAATAGCCATAGTCGAGATATTGATGCCCTCTTCGCCCAAAATGGTGCCAATGCGGCCTACCTGGCCAGGCTCGTCGGCATACGTAAAAATCAGAGCATGGTCGCCCGGCACCACATCGAGTCGATAGCCCAAAATCGAAACAACATGGACCTCTCGATGCGCGCCTGGCACGGTTGCGGAAATCTCCAAGCCATCGGCCTCCATGCTCACAATGGAATCATAGCCACGCGAATCGCTCGCCTGCTGGGCCTCCATTTTAATGCCGTGGCGACGCGCCGAAGCATCGGCGTTTTCGGTTGACACGCTCGCCTGACCCTCACGCGACAGCATGCCCGAAAGCGTCGCCGCTGAAAGCACCTGCATATCGCCCGCACATGAGCCCGAGGCGACAATAGAAAGCGCCTTGGGAACTTCGCGCGCGAGCTGCGTGAGCACGCTTCCGCACATCTGACATGCGGGAATATAGGCGGCAGCGGCCTCGTCGACCTCTTTGGAAACCATGTTCACAACCGTCGGCACCACGAGGCCCTCAAGGCCGTTGGCGACATAGCGGGCAATATTCACGCCGGCGCGCATTTGCGCTTCAAGCGTATTGGCTCCCAAATGGGGAGTGAGCACCGCGCGGTCGAACTCGGCGAGCGGCGTTTCCGCGGAAGGCTCGGCCTCGAGCATATCGATGCCGCACGCAAAAACGCGGCCGGCCGCCATAAAATCGGAAAGGGCCTTTTCGTCAATGACGCCGCCTCGTGCCGTGTTCACAATGACAACGCCATCTTTCATCTGGGCAAACTGTTCAGCTGCAAACATATGGTACGTGCCGTCGGTACGAGGAACGTGCACCGTGATGAAATCGGCGATGGGAAGCACTTCGTCCATGGAATCGAACAGCGCGACGCCGAGCTGGCTTGCGCGAGCCGCCGAGCAATACGGGTCGAAGCCCACAACGCGCATGCCAAACGCGTGGGCGCGCTCGGCAACGAGGCCGCCAATGCGCCCAAGACCAAAAATGGCAAGCGTTTTTTCATAGAGTTCGTGGCCCATGAAGCGGTCGCGGCTGAATTTGCCCGCATGCATCGCAGCATCGGCGGCGGGAATTTCGCGAGCCGCCGAAAGCATGAGCGCCATAGTGTGCTCGGCTGCTGAAACGATATTGCTCGTAGGAACATTGCATACGGGAATGCCATGCTCGCTTGCGGCATCGACATCGATGTTGTCGCACGTCACGCCAGCACGGCCGATAATCTTGCAATTCGTTGCCGCCTCGATCACCTCACGCGTGACCTGGGTGGCGGAGCGAACGATAAGGGCATCATAGGCCCCGACGCACTCGAGCAGCTCGTTCGGGGACAGGCCGAAGCGCTCATCGACTTCGTAGCCCTTCCCTTTCAAAATGTCGATGCCCTCGTCGACGATTTTATCGGTCACCAGAATCTTCATTGCGATTCGCCTTTCACCGCGATCACGCCCGCACTGCGCGGTGCGCATTTCGTTATAAGAGATTCGTCGATTATACCCACGCTTCCTTTCGAATCGCGAAACCTTCGGCAAGCGAGCACAGAGCATCTCGCGGGCGGCAAATTGACGATTCGTGAACATCGATCGCGTTCGCTTGCGCCGCGCCACAGCATTTTGCTAAGGTTGCCCGTCGCAATGTTTCAAGATTACGCCAACATATATCGGCACGTGCGCCGCATCGAATCCTTCCTCGCCGAAGAAGGAGCGCCTACGCACGCCCCCGCGGCCCCCTCGCTTTCCTCAATGCTGATCTGAGGCCATCCCCAAATCCCATAGATGTGCCGTTTCCGCATAACGCGGTTGTCGCATCGCGCTTCTTTTCATCGCTTCACAGAGCGATATGTCCTTTTACGCTCAAATCCCAAACGAAGGAGACCTTTTGACATCCAATCAAGCTTCCGGAAAAACAACCGCACGACAAATCCGTATCGTGGGAGTCGTGGTGTTCGGCGCGTTTTTAGCGCTGCTGAATCAAACCGTCATGTCGCCCGCGCTACCCGCAATCATGACCGACTTCGGCATCGATGCCTCGACGGCACAATGGATCATGTCGATTTATCCACTCGTGAGCGGCATCATGGTGCCTGTTTCAGCATTTCTGATTGACAGGTTCTCGACCCGCGTGCTCTTCTTCGCCGCCACGGCAGCATTCGCCGCAGGAACCGCACTTTGTGCAGCAGCGCCTACATTTTTCCTGCTCATTTGCGGTCGTGTGCTGCAAGCGGCCGCCTCGGGCGTGCTTTTGCCGCTTGTTTCCGTCGTCCCGATGCTCGTCTTCCCCGTTGAAAAACGCGGCACCGCCATGGGCGTTGCGGGCATCGTGATGTCGGCCGGCCCCGCCGTTGGCCCTGTGCTTGGCGGCGCGATCATCGACGCCTACGGCTGGCGCGTAACACTCGGCTGCATCGTGCCACTCGCCCTTGCCGTGCTGCTCTGCGGCGTATTTTTGCTCGAAAACGTCGGCGAAGCAAAGCGTCCCAAGCTCGATGTCGCATCAATCGCGCTTTCCACCATCGCATTCGGCGGCCTGCTCTACGGATTCTCGAGCGCCTCGACGCTTGGCTGGACGAGCATCGCAGTGCTCGGCACTATTATTGCGGGCATCGTATGCCTTGTCGCATTCGTCAAACGCCAGCTTACGCTCGAGGAGCCGCTGCTCGATTTACGCTGCCTGAAATCGAGCGACTTCGCCGTTGCCGCCATCGTGGTGACGCTCATCAACGCGGCGTGCCTCGTCACCAACACTCTGCTCCCCATTCTGCTCCAAACGGCCATGGGCGCATCGGCGCTCGAAACGGGCATTGTCATGCTGCCCGCAGCTGCAGCCGGCATTCTCATCAGCCCTATTTCGGGTATCGTATTCGACAAGTTCGGCCCGCGCACGATTTCCGTGGGAGGCCTCGTGCTTATGACCGCAGCGCTCTTCGCCCTGTCTCGCATGAACGCGAACTCATCCATCGTGCTCGTAGCCGTGCTTTGCGCGGCTCAAGCCGTGGGGCAATCTCTCGCGAACATGCCCGTAAACACATGGGGCGTCAATGCGCTTCCCAATGACAAAATCGCACATGGCAACGCAATCGCCAACACCGGTCGCCAAGTTGCCGGCGGTTTGGGCACGGCGCTTGTCGTGACCCTTATGACGAGCGTCACCGCGAGCTCCCTGGGACAAGGCATGGCAACCGAAGCCGCAACGGCGGCAGGAACAAGCGCCGCATATATGGCGTGCGCGGCAATTGGCCTGGTCGCGCTTATCTTCGGCGTGTTGAAGATACGCAACCCGAAACGCCAAGAAAGCGTGCACGTTCTCGAAAAGAACGGCGTCAAGGTAAACGAATAGCCGCAAAGGCGCTTCGCCAGACGCCTGAAAAGCTCTCAAGAAAGGCATCTGGCACCAGTACCGACGCCAGACGAACCGCCAAAGCCTTGCCCGCGAGAAGCGCTATCGCTTCGCTGCAAAAGACCCCTCTACAACGAAACGCCCAGGCGCAACAAGCGCCTGGGCGTTTACTTTTACAGTGTTTTTTCATTGGTGCTTCTACCCGTGAGGCATTTGCCCCACGAAACAACGTTCGTTTGAACACGGTCTTACAATCCTGAAAACCGAGAGGCGCGTTCCGCCTTAGGCCACAACATTTGGCTTGCGCGCTGTAAGCACACGGGGTCGTCCAGCCAAGTCATCGACAATGCGAACGTCGGTAAAGCCACAACTCTCGGCAAAAGTCGCCGCCGCATCAAGGCAGGTCTCATGAAGCTCCACGGCAAAGCCGCCGCCAGCCGCAAGGGCACGAATCGCCCACGTCGCCAAGGGCCTATACAAATCAAGGCCATCGCATCCGCCGTCGAGCGCGAGTTCGGGTTCATGCTCGGTTACCTCGGTCGGCATGTCGTCGAGCACCTGCGTAGGAATATAGGGCGGGTTGCTCACAACGAGAGAAAGCTTGCCCATAAAACGATCCCCCACAGGCGCGCCCAAATCGCCCTGAAGCACGGCAACATGCTTTTCCAGGTCCAAAGCTGCCACGTTCTCTTTCGCAAGAGCGATTGCCTCGGGAGCAATATCGCAGGCTAGCACGCGCGTTTTCGGGTTTTCGAAAGCAATAGAGCACGCAATGCAGCCCGAGCCCGTGCATATGTCGGCGACATACAGCACGTCGTCACACGAGCTATCGGCCTTTTCGTGAGAAGCCTCGATTGTGGCATCTGCGACGCGCTCGGCCTCGTCTCCAACGCCCCTAGCCCCATCTTGGCCCGGCAGCGCTCCCTCGACCACACCCGACGCTTCAAGATTCGCTTTCGCTGCGGCTTCCGCCTGCAGCTCCTCAAATTCATCCACCGTGAGGGTTGAATCCAAAGCACGGCGACGTTCGGGGGCGGGCAAAAGAGCCAACGCCTCGCTCACGAGCACTTCCGTTTCGGGGCGCGGAATAAGCACGCCTTCGCGCACTTTCACGGCAATATGTCGGAAGGCCACCTCGCCTGTGATGTATTGAAGCGGCTCGCCCGCGCCCCTACGCGCTACCCAATCGCGCAACGTAGTGCGCTCATCAGGCGAAAGAGGGCGTTCGAAGTTAACATATAGCTCGACGCGACGCATATGGCACGCCTCGCACAAAAGCCACTCAGCCGAAAGGCGTGGGTTTTCATCGCCCTTGCGCTGAAGGTAGCCGCGGCACCAATCGAGCGCCGCCTGAATGGTCCACACCTCGTCGGACATTTCTCTCTTCTCTCTCTTCGCGGAAAGGCGCCGCGCTCAGCAACAAATAAAGAAGTACGAGCCCCGTCGTGCGTCATAAGACACGCCTGGAACGTTGTGCCGTTGACGTATGACGGGGCTCGTTCGACGGGATGCGACTCTTCCTTACTCGGTCGCCTGCTCGAGCTTCCTTGCGCGATCGGCAGCCTGAAGCGCCGTAATCACGTCACCCAAATCGCTGCCCATAAGCACGCCCTGGTAGGTGCCATTGTAGCCAATACGGTGATCGGTCACGCGATCTTGGGGAGCGTTGTACGTGCGAATCTTCTCGGAACGGTCTCCCGAACCAATCTGCGCCAGACGCTCAGCGCCCTCGGCCGCCTGCTGCTCGGCAAGCATTTTTTCGTAGAGGCGCGCACGCAGAACAGCCATTGCAGCAATCTTGTTTTGCAGCTGCGACTTCTGGTCCTGAGACTGAACGACAAGGCCGCTGGGAAGGTGCGTGATGCGCACAGCGGAGTCGGTCGTGTTAACGCACTGACCACCCGGACCGCCTGCGCGATACACATCGATGCGCAGATCGTTCTCATTGATGTCGACCTCGACCTCGTCGGCTTCAGGAAGCACGGCGACCGTAGCGGTCGACGTGTGAATGCGACCCTGGCTTTCCGTCTTCGGAACGCGCTGCACACGATGCACGCCGCTCTCGAATTTCATGACGGAATAGACCTTGTCGCCCTTCACCTTGAACTGAATTTCCTTATAGCCGCCAGCATCGGAGGGGCTCACATCCATAGTTTCGGTCTTCCAACGCTGCGAATCGCAGAAGCGCAGGTACATCTTGTACAAATCGCCTGCGAAAATGGCGGCCTCGTCGCCACCGGCAGCAGCGCGAATCTCGACGATGATGTCTTTCTCATCGGCGGGGTCGCTCGGGATGAGCATGTACTTGATTTCCTCTTCAAGCGAAGGAAGCTGCGCTTCGGCGGAAGCGATAGTTTCCTGGGCGAGCTCGCGCATGTCGGGATCGTCGAGCATTTCCTTCGCATCGTCGATGTCGTCGCACGCCTGAAGGTATTCACGAGCCTTGGCCACAAGCGGGCCCTGGTTGGAGTATTCCTTGGTGAGCTTGGTGTATTCAGCGTGGTTGTTCAGAATCGCCGGGTCGGAAAGCTTGTTCTGGAGCTCCTCGTAGCCAGCGATGATCTTCTCGAGCCTGTCTCGCATGGTTCATCCAATCGATTGATATGCCGCATAGCGGCCGCATGATTTGCGTATAAGTTGCCAAACGAGAATACTATCACGTAAAACGCCCGCTCACGCGCTTTCCACAGCGAAAAAGGCTCCTATTTTCCGAAATTGAAAGGAGCAAAGAACCACACGACGCGGCCGAGAATGCGCACGGAATCGTTGCCATTCTCGGCAGCCGAATATTTCTTCTTTTTGAAACGTGGGTCATAAGAGTTGGGAACGAGTTCCACGGAACTCTTATAGAAGTTCACGATTTTGACGGTCGCATCAGTTTCACCGACGCGCACAGCGTATATTTTCCCGCTGACCCATTCCGCATCGGGGTCGATAAGCGCAATGCATCCATTCGGAATACAGCGATTCATCGACTCGCCCGATACGCGCAGCAAAAAAGAATCTGGATAGGCATTGTAAATGTGCCCCGGAATTGGCATGGTTTCATCAACGTCAATCATCTCAATCGGCGTTCCTGCGGCAATCGCCCCATAAAACGGGACTTGAACCACATCAAGACCCCTTGCTCGTTTGAGCGTTTTGCAGGCATATCCACATTCTTCACTGAAAATGTCGTCGTGGGAAAGCTCGGGGAAGGCCTCGAAAAACTCGCTGGCATTTACTTTTCGGGGAAGGCTCTTGCCGTCTTCCCACGCAGATATCGACGTCTGGGAAACTCCAAGAATATTGCCCAGCCCTTCTTGCGAAAAGCCCTTGTGCGCGCGAAATGCCTGAATATTTCGTCCAATGAAATTCTCCATAGACTCCCCTTTTCAACTGCGAATAAAAGTCTAACAGGTTGAATAATGGGCATAATTGACATGGAAGGATTACCAGTTAAACTGGTAACTACTTATGCTTTGAAACACGAATGGAGATGGGCATGAAAAGCTGGATGCAGCAAGCCCGTGAAGCGGCGGGGCTTACTACCATCGAATGTGCCAAGGCGCTTCTCCTATCAGAAAAAGAGTATCTCATAAGGGAAAACAACCCCGGCATGCTAACGATTGACGAGCTCGTGGCGCTCAGCTTCGAGCTTAACGACGAGAGCCGCCGCATCATCGTCGAGGGCGTTCGCAGCGCGATTCTGTAGGATCCTCCACCTTTTTCGACAAAACCAACCACCCCTTTCCGCGTCACGCACCACAAACGCACGAATCTGTCCGCCAAATTGAGTCAAAAAAGGCGTCTGAACAGCAGATTTATAGGAAATAGAGTATACTTTTCCTCAGTTGGAGGGCCCTGAGCCCCATGGCCACGGAATGTGGAGGTGCGCAATGTCGAACAAGCACGAATTCAAAACGATTGTTGTCCCCTACGACGGTTCCGACCAAGCGAAACACGCCTTTTCGATGGCATGCGACCTTATCGGCGACGACCCCGATGCCAAGCTCATGCTGTTGCACGTCGTGCCTTCAGGCATGGTCGGCACAATGGACAATGCCGAAGGCAACACCATCGATGGAGTACCGTGGGGCTTGCTCGATTACGAAACGTACAAAGACGTGGTGAGCGCCGCCCTCGATCGCGTGAAAAAGGAAGTGCTCGACAGCCTTGGCGACAGCGTTCACGACGAGCGTATTACCGTTGAAGCCGTCGCCGATACCTCGCCTGCGGAAGCAATTGCGAAATATGCCGCGACGCACGGTGCCGATCTTATTGTTATGGGGCGCCGCGGATTGGGCGCATTGCGCGGCATGCTCGGCTCGGTAAGCTACGGCGTGCTCCACAGCGCAGAAATGCCCGTGCTCACCGTGAAGTAGCCCGACCTGCCTATACAACAAAGGCTGCAACACGCCCATAATGCAAGGCTGGACGCCGTAGGGCGCCCAGCCTTTTCATTGAGGAAAGCCCGAAACGAAAAGTGCCCGAAAGCACGTTTCCGCACATTCGGGCACCCGTTCTTCCAGCGTTGTGAAATCAGAATGGCTACGATGCAACGGCAGCATTCTTCGCAGCGACCTCGGCAGCATTTTCGGCAATCGTGCCGTCATTCATATCCATCACTTGAGCAACTTTGCTCGCGGCATCCGACGCGGCATCAGCCGCGTCGCGAGCAGGCACGAACGCCATCTTTTTCGCAACCTCGGCGATGCCCGACGCCTTCACGACAGCCTTGAACGGTTCAGGAGCCTCGAACATAGATCCGTCGGCGTTGATGGGGGCGATGATTTCAACCTCATAGGCACCCGGGTCAATTTGCACGCGCGTCGATGCGTTCAATGAGAGCGCAGTGCAGAAATCCACGGCTTCGCCAGCGTCGCTCGTGCCAGAGATATGAGCAATGGCAGGCGATGCCGTCTCGGCGTCATATCCCTCGGCAGAGATGCGCATGCCAAGCGTTCCCTTTTCTGCCGCTGCCTGCTGCTCGGCAGTGGGCTGTTCGTTTTCGATGGCCTGGGCGGCATCGGCCATCGACGAATCGGAGCCCTTTTCCGCATCACGGGGCATAAGCACGAAAATAATCGCGGCAACGAGCACCACGACAATAAGGCAGCCAACTACCACGGCGGCTTTTTTCTTTGCAGGAGTGTCCACGCACTCGCGAGGCTCGTCCGGTGCCTGGCTAGATTCGTTGTTGTTTTTGATTTGCCTATCTTCAACCATTGCACGCCCGCCTCTTCATTGCCCAGGCAGAAACGCATCGCGCTCACGCTTACCGAGCCGACGCCTTCCTGCAAAACTTGACTATTGTACGTCCGCATCGCGAGGCACGTTCCACGCTTAAAGATTTGTCACATGGTTCTCATCTATTACGCGTACTCCTACGTCACGTAACGCAGCGGCGGCAATGCCCCACCCCTCGCGAAGCGTTCCGGAAAAGGTGCCGTCAAACACCGTTCCGCATCCGCACGAGGGACTTTTTGATTTAAGAATCGCGACGCGAGCTCCGCTCGATTGGGCCTTTTCGACAGCGATGCGCGCGCCCGCCTCGTACTGCGCCGTGCAATCAATCCCATCAATGGAAATCGCACGCACGCCATCGGGCGTTTTGCGCAGCTCGCACGGCGCATGAGGCACCGTCAAGCCGCCCTCGACTTCAGGGCACAAAGGAATCAGGGTGTGACCAACATCGGCAAGACTGCATACCGCTTCACAGCGCTTCGACCCACCATCGTAGCGGCACGAATGTCCAAGCAAACACGCACTCACGAGAATATCCACCGATTGCCAGCCTTTCATGGAATAAAGGGAACGTAATTCGGCTCATGCGTCACCGCAGCACCCGGTGAGCACCGCGCATGAAGAATATACGTCGCCATCTTAGCGCAAGAAAGGACGGTGGCATGACGCCGCAGCACCTCAAGCGCCCCCAGGCCAAAGCGCTGGCACCCGCCCCGCCTATTGCCGTGCATGGCCGCGCACAGGGAACCCTTACGCAAAGCTGACAAGCGCTTCGCATTTCGGCAAAGACAGCCGCATGCCGCCCATCGCAGGCCCCGAGTACGATACAATCTCAGCATCAGTCAACAAAGCGGCAGCAATCGCCAAATCGGCCTTGTTGATTCCCGCTGAAATGCCCTCCCTGAAAGGAAGCCATCATCATGAACTGCCCGAATTGCGGAAAAGAATCTGTCGAAGGCGCGAAATTCTGCGAATCCTGCGGCGCGCCGTTGGTTTCCGAGGTAAGCAAACCCGCCGCCCCCGTTCCCCCCGCTCCCGCATCGCCCTTCAATGCCCCAGAGCCGTCGATGCCCGTCGGCACCAACACGGCACAGTCGAGCGTGCCCCAGGCTCCCGCGCAAACGCAATCGGGCTATGCGCCTTACGAGCCGCCCGCGCAGCCATACGGCACCCAAAACGGCTATGCTGCTCCCAATGCCAATACGCAGCAGGGTTACTACACCCAGCCCGGTCCCTCGCAACAAAACCCCTACCAGAATGCATACCAAGCACCGTATGGACAGCCTGCGTACCAAGGCGCATACGATGGCGCGATTTACCCAATGTCCGATTCCGATCGTACATTGCGACTCATTAATTTCATCCTGTGCCTTGTTTCGACCATCACCTGCGCGCTTTTGATCATCCCTCTCGCATGGATGCTTCCCATGACGATCATCAGCTGGGGAATTTACAAGGGCAAGAAGCGCAACACCACCGCGTTTGGCGTGTGCACGCTCCTGTTCGTGAACCTTATTGGCGGCATCTTGCTTTTGTGCTCGCACAAAGACCAATAGCGACAGCACCGCAGCAAAGCTCGAACAACCCGAAGTTCAACCTCAAGAAAATGGCCCGCAATGGGCCATTTTTTTCATATGTGGCCGTCGCGCCCACGCGTTCGCTTGCCGTCGAAGCACGAAGACCGACCGATACGCAAGAAACCTCAAAAAGGAATTCGACAGCTCGTGTCCTAGCGTTTTTGCAGCACCACATAGCGATTCATCGCACCGCTCTTTCCGTCGGCGGAAAAACGCGCAACTTCTCGCGCCTTGCCCCCTTCACACGCAGCGGCAACAAGCGCATCGATTTCAAGCTCTTCGAAATCATGGCAATAGCGCCACAGGCCAGGTTCGTTTTGCCACCCAAGGAAGTAATCGCCTGTTTCAAGCTGAGACGTATCGAGCCCAGCAGAAGCGAGCTCGCTCTTCGCCTTTGAATTCCACGCTTCAGCCTTTTTCACAAACTTCTCGTCGCCCATGAATTGCCAAAACGACGCGCATACAACGCCACCCGACGCTGTCTTCTGAAGAAGCGCATCGATGAGCCGCACGCGAAGCTCGAACGAAGGAACGTGATGGAAGAACCCGAAGCATCCGACCAAATCGCAAGATTCAGCATCGATTGCGTGCGCCAAACCAACGCCGAACGCAAGCTCGCCAATGATGTCAAGATTTTGAAAACAAGGAGAAAAGCCCTCGCCACCGAGCAGATGCGGAACCAGCCCCGCGCAGTCATCGACAGCGAAGTAGTCGATGTGGCGACCGCGAAGTTCTTCGCGAAGAAACGCGGCGAAACGCATATTGCCGCACGCTACATCGAGTACGCGAACGGAAGCGCCCCTTCGGATCGCCCCAGGCTGCGCAGTTGCGCAGCCATATAAACGCACGTCCGGGCCGTCGCATAAACGCACGGCGCCACAGTCTTGCACCGCTTTCAAACACGAGCGCCAACCAACCCACGGGGCGTTGCGCGATGCAGAAAACGAGGGTGCGCAGCGCGCATAGAAGTCGTTGTTCACCTGTCGCAGAAAATCGATTGTCGTTGCATCCAATGCGGTTCCTCTGAAATAACGAGAGCTCACGCTCCCGTGTTCTTTGCCAAACAAAAGCGGCGCTTCTCACAAAGCGCCGCTTCAAACAATATCCTACGAGCAATGCGAGAATCGCGCTTCGCGTACACAAAGCGCCCTCGCCCGCCAAAAACTCAGCTCAGCCTACTCGACAGCGTTAGCCACGGCGGCAGCTACGACCTCGACCGCACGCGGATCAAACGGCTCGGGCATGATGAAGTCTTCGCAAAGTTCCTCGTCGCTCACGAGCGCAGCGAGCGCCTCGGCAGCGGCAAGCTTCATTTCTTTGGTAATGCGCGTCGCGCGGGCCTCGAGGGCACCCTTGAAAATGCCAGGAAACGCAACCACGTTGTTAATCTGGTTCGGGAAGTCGGAACGACCCGTACCCACCACGCGAGCGCCGGCAGCGCGCGCAACGTCGGGGAAAATCTCGGGCGTGGGATTGGCCATCGCGAACAGAATCGCGTCCTCGTTCATCGACTGCACCATTTCGGCGCTCACGATGCCCGGAGCGGAAACGCCCACGAAAATGTCGGCGCCTCGCATGGCGTCGGCAAGGCCGCCCTTTTCGTCGTTGAGGTTCGTCGTGGCGAGCATTGCACGCTGCGCGTCATTGATTCCTTCGCTCGTCGAGGAAATAATGCCGCACCTATCGCACAGAAGCAGATTCTTGAAGCCGTAATCGAGCAGAAGCTTCGCAATGGCGATGCCAGCAGAGCCAGCACCGTTAACGATGACGCGGCATGCTTCCTTCTTCTTGCCCGTCAGACGCAGCGCATTAATTACGCCGGAAAGCACGACGATAGCCGTGCCATGCTGATCGTCATGGAATACGGGAATATCAAGCTCATCAATCAAGCGGCGCTCGATTTCGAAACAGCGAGGCGCGGAGATATCTTCCAGGTTGATGCCGCCAAAGCTCGGGGCCAAACGTTTTACGGTTTCGACGATTTCGTCGACGTCCTGCGTGTCGAGGCACAAAGGCACAGCATTCACGCCACCAAACGCCTTGAACAGCGCGCACTTGCCCTCCATAACGGGCATCGCAGCCAAAGGACCAATGTTGCCCAGGCCAAGCACGGCCGAACCATCGGAAACCACAGCAACGGTGTTCGCCTTCATGGTGTATTTATAAGCATCGGCGGGGTTGTCGGCGATTTTGCGGCACGGCTCGGCAACGCCCGGCGTATACGCCAGCGCCAGATCTTCGCGCGTTTTGATGTCCATCTTCGGAACGGTGTTGAGCTTGCCCTGCCACTGCTCGTGCAAACGCAGCGATTCTGCAGCGATATCCATGAAGAATTTCCTTTCAACCCGCGGCTCCATGCCGCAAACGATGCCGGCGGTCCTGGCCGCCAAAGCTAGCTTCGGCGATTATACCCGTTGCGGCGCACGCCCCACGCTCCATAACGACAAGCGGCGCAACATCTGCGAAAACGGCCCATACAAAAGGCCCCGCATAAAGCGAGGCCTCTATGAAAAAGAACGTACGCTAGCGCCTAAGATGTTATTGCTGAACCTTGCTTACAAAAAGCGAGATAACACGCTACGCATCTTTTGCCACCAGCGTTGGAACAGCGGAGGAACGACGAAGTCTATCCACGCCTAATTCGTTCCGCGCATCGTCTGGCCGCCATTAGGGTGGCACTGGCCGCAGGTATCAACCTGCTGGGCATGGCCCTTGTGGCACTCATTGCAATTCAGCTGGCCATGAGGGGAATCGTGCGGATTGTACGGTTCCAAATCGGCAGTCTGCTCAGCAAGCGCCTCATAGCTATCGCCGTGACACGATAAGCATGTGTCATTGTCAACGTAATAACGATCAGCCAGGCCCAAATTATCGGTATCGCCCGATATCTGGCTGCCGAGCTCGGCAACCTGGGTATTGATGTCGGCCTTATGGCAATCGAGGCATGTCGTGCCCTCATTTGCACCATGCCAATGAGCAAGACCGGCTCCGTTCGCGCTATCGGTACCGTAATAGTTGTCAACATGCTCGCTCATGGAACTGTGGCAAACCGTGCCGCAGAAGCTCGGCGTATTGTGCCACGCGAAACCGCCAATGCCAGCAACCACAAGCACGGCAACAATAACGCCCACAACGACCGGCCAACGTTTTTTACCGACCTTTTCCGCCTTCACCGTTTCAGCCTGAGCGGACTCCTTCATTTCTTCAGTCATTTAGTTCACCCCCTGCGCAGCGGTCTGGCCCGAAACGTAACCAAAGGTCACGCAACGGCCAACCGACGGGCCGAAAATATGGCGCGGATAGTTACCCGAGAAAAAGCCGCCCGACGCACCGCCCGCAGCATACAAGCCTTCAATAGGCTCGTTGTCATAATCGAGCACGCGGCAGTGGTAGTCCACGACCAAGCCCGACACGGTCGCCAAGATGGACGACTGGTGCTTAATAGCGTAATACTTCTCGCCTTCGACCTTGGTGGCTTTCGCCATGGGGCGGTTGAACATCTCATCTTTCTTGTTGTCGACAAACGTATTGAACTGCGCAACTTCAGCCTTCAAAGTATCTGCAGGCACGTCCATCCATCTAGCCAGCTCGTCAAGGCTTGATGCCTCATGCGCCCAATCCTTTTCGATATAAGGCTGCAGTTTCTCCAGAATGGCATCAGCGTTTTTGCCGAGCTGCGTAGTAGAGGCCACGCGGAAGGTTTTCGTGCCGTAGTGAGCCTGGGCCGTAATAGCGTTGGATCGCGCCTGGAACGGCAGGCCCTCGCTGCAGAATCGACGGCCCTGCTCGTTAATCATAATGCCCTGCGAGACAAGCGCCGTAATACCCAGATTGCTCGCATAGAACGAATCTGGGCTGCCGAAGTCGAAATTCATAATAGCCGCGGGCAGCGGATCCATCTGGCCGCCTACAGCTAATCCCATCAGCTGGCCATCGCCCGTCGTGCCCTCATTGGGGCACCAGCTCGCGCATGCGGCAATGTCTTCGGCGCGGCACCACGCCTTGAGCATGGCGGGGTTCGCGTCAAAACCACCCGTCGCCAGCACAACGCCCCTCGAAGCGTTCACGCGGAAGTAACCATCTGCATCTTTGCAAATAGCGCCCGTCACGCGACCCTCATCGTTTCGTTCGAGCTGCACAGCCGCCGTGTTGTAACGCAAATCGGCATTCTCACGCTTGCCAAGCGTATTTGCCAGGTCAGCAACAATATAAATACCAGCGCCACCGGCATTTTTCGTCGTCGTTTCGCTCCATTGGTCGCACTTGAATTCAATTTCCGTCTGGGGGACATCGAAATTATGCGCGTTCGGATTGTTGGCTTTGTAGAACTCGACGATACCCGCTTCGCCCTCATCGAACTTCTCCTGCAGCCAATCGGCAGCCTCGCCCGAACGGTCCGCCCACAGTTTAATGGGGTCAATGGGAACGCGATAATAGGCAGCATGGCGCATGCGGTCCATCATCTCGGCCTTGTCAACCTCATTGCCAGCCGCCTCCATCACGCTGCCGCCAACGACGCCCATGCCCTCGAACATGCCGCGGCCCTTCGACATCTTTTCAATGCAAAGCACGCGCGTCTCGCCATCATCGCTCGCCGCTAGCGCAGCAACCGATCCCGTAAGACCACAGCCGCATACCAATACGTCGGTTTCCTCGGTACGCACAATTTCGTTTTCCGCGATATTGCGCATCTCGAATGCGACGTTGCCCTGACGCACGATGCCGCTCTCGACATCGATCACGGGCACGTTGCGAGTTTTCACCGGAAACGCATCGGTATACAAGCTCTCGTTAAAATCGCCGCAACCGCCCTTGTTCTCAACGGCCACGCCGCCCTGGGCATTGTCGCTCGAGCAACCAGCAAGGCTCAACGCCCCACCAGCAGCCGCAGCGCCAATCAGGCTCAAGCCTGCCGCGCGCATAAAGCCGCGACGGGAAAGCCCTTCAGTCCCTTCTGCCAATGTTCCTCCCTTGATCAATTCGGCATCGCCCGGCTCCATTCCGCAACGACGCCTCTTCCTTCGCATGCAAAGTACGCACCGACGGCCTTGACGAATTCTCAATACAAGGCCGTACATAGTACGGCTTTACAACAAGACGTATCTTAGTACGCTGTACGGAGTATTTCAAGACTACTGTTTGAAGACGTTTCGAATGATTCGATGAGCGCACAATGCATTAACGCAACTTATGGGAAGAATGAGGACAATCGCTCCTTGGCCGTATAACAACGCGTTAGAATTCAATCAGAATGAAGCCCGCCATCAAAAGCGAGCGAAGCAAAGACCTCTACACCATCCAAGGAGCGTCTGTGGCCGAGAAAACCACCAGCGAACAAGCCAAGAATTGTACGAGCAAATCAAAGCCTGGCATGGAACGATCACTTTCGCAAGGGCAGGTGGTCGATGCGGCATTTCGCATGATTGACGAGCACGGCTACGGAAAGTTTTCTATGCGTGCCTTGGCCGATAATCTTGGCATGGGAACCATGAGCATCTACACCTACGTTCCATCCAAGCAACAACTTCTCTTTCTTGTTATTCAGAAAATGATGGACGAATACGACAATGCCCCCGTTCCGGGAGAGTTCTGGGAAGACACATTGCATCGCACTTGCGAATCGATTCTCACGGTAAACCTTCGCCACCCTAACATTCGCATTATGCAGCTTCAAACGCAGCTCAACCCGCCGCAACAGCATCAACGAAGCGTCTATTACCTGCATGCCGATCAAGGCATGCCGCTCAAGGTGTATGAGGTCATGTATGGCGTACTGCGCTCGTTCCTTACCGGCTTCATCGATGTCGCAGCGAAACGCCAACTCGAACTCGAGGAACAGGGCGACGATTCCAATATGGGCGGCGATTGGTCGCGCATCTCTGCAAACGACACCGAGCTCGAGCGCTTCCGCCAAGGTATCGACTTCATCATCGCCGGCACGCGAACATTTGCCGCGCCCGACCCATGCGACTGGCGCACCCCAATCGACCCGTTAAGCTGGACATGGGGTCGAGGGGAGTAGCCGCCCATCTATCGGAACCGCTCGATGCAACAAAATGCTCGATTTTCGCAGGTTTTAGAGCCGCCAGCACAAGGCGAGCGAAAAGTTAGGCGCGAATCTCAGTTCCAAGTCTTGAGCATTTATGAGCTCCGAGCGGCAATTTGAAAAACCTGCGCAAATCGCGGCTTTTTGAAAGCGCCGTCGGTGTGAATCGGAATCGCATCACACCTTCCGTTACAATTCGCGTATGGAAGATTTCATTTTGGACATACTCGCTCGCATTCGCGAGCTTGGGCGCGCGCTCGCAGCAAATGAGCTCGAAGATATCGTACGTGCCCACAACCAGGGAATTCGCGAAAATAAATCGCACATCTCAAAGCGACGCGCCCTGCCGTTTTTTCTGAAGGTGCGCGAGAGCGACCCGCAGCGCTGGAGCTCGTGGAATATTTCGCCCAACGAAGACGCGCTCCTGCTTCAAACATTGCGCATGAAACCCCGCCGCACCGCATCGGGCGTCGCCACCATTACCGTCATAACCAAGCCATGGCTCTGCTCGGGCGCGTGCATCTATTGCCCCAACGACGTGCGCATGCCGAAAAGCTATTTGCACAACGAACCCGCATGCCAGCGTGCAGAACGCAACTGCTTCGACCCCTACCTACAGGTGTCATCGCGCCTTCGCGCGCTCGAGAGCATGGGGCACGTAACCGACAAAATCGAGCTCATCGTGTTGGGCGGCACATGGAACGATTATCCCGAAAGCTACCGCATCTGGTTCGTGCGCGAACTGTTCCGTGCGCTCAACGATGCTGAAGAACACGGCTCAGCTCACGACCGCAACGGCAGAAGCGACAATAGCAACGACGACAGCGCAGCCGCCGATACGGGCGGCCGATGCATGGCGACGCTCGACTTCGCCCACCAAAACGAAGCCGAGCGTCGCGCGTTCTACGACAGAGCGGGCATTTCGCATAACCCCGAAACGCTTGCCCGCGCATGCGCCAAAGCTCAACAACGCGTATACGAGGGCAAAGAATCGCACGCCCAGGCGATTCGTGAACTCTACGGTGAGAATCACCCTTGGCAGCACGTATCGACCATGCAAACCGCAACGCTCGACGACGTTTTCCGCGAGCACGGGCGCAACGTAAACGCTGCGCACCGCAACGTGGGCCTCGTCATCGAAACGCGCCCCGACTCAATCAATTGCGAGTCGCTCACCCTTATGCGCGCGCTCGGCTGTACCAAAATCCAAATGGGCGTGCAAAGCCTCAACGAGCATGTGCTCGAAGCGAATAAACGCCATACCTCGCCCGAACAAATCGCGCAGGCATTCGCGCTCTGCCGCCTTTTCGGCTTCAAATCGCACGCGCATTTCATGGCGAACCTGCTTGGGGCCACGCCGGACGGCGATGCCTCCGATTTCCGCACACTTGTAAGCGACAAGCGATTCTTGCCCGACGAGGTGAAAATGTACCCCTGCGCGCTCATCGATGGCACGGGGCTCATGGCGCACTATGCCGACGGCACGTGGCGGCCCTACAACGAACGCGAACTCGTGGGCGTGCTTGCCGACAACGTGCTCGCAACCCCGCCTTACACGCGCATCTCACGCATGATTCGCGATTTCTCATCGGGCGATATTGTCGACGGGAATAAGAAGGTCAACCTTCGCGAAGTCGTGGAAGCGCAAGCCGATCGCTTAGCCGCACAAAACGACACACCAATCCAGGAGATTCGTCATCGCGAACTCGCGGGAGCGCAGACGGAAATCGGTGAGCTATCGCTCGTCGATTTCGAATACGAAACCTCAAACACAAACGAGCATTTCCTGCAGTGGGTGACGCCCGAAAATCGCATCGCTGGCTTTTTGCGCCTCTCGCTCCCCTGCCAGCACGAGGTCGAAAAGTTGCAAGAAACCGAAGGCGCCTTCCCTATCGAAGCCGGACAAGCCATGATTCGCGAAGTGCATGTATACGGAAAAGTCGCCCAACTTCACGGCGAGGGGCAAAATGCGCAGCATCGAGGCCTCGGAAAGGCGCTCGTCGAACGCGCATGCGAGATTGCGGTCGATGCCGGCTATCGAAGCATCAACGTCATTAGCGCCATAGGCACGCGAGGCTACTACGCCCGCCTCGGATTTGAACAAGCCGGGCTTTACCAAAAAAGATCTCTGGGCAAATAACGTCTCGACGCTTCGAGCGTCCTCACGCCAGGGCCATGCGCGCCAACTTCCTGCAAAACCGCGCATACCACTTCGCAACCCGCAAGGGCTTTAGCAGAATTCCGATCAAATATAGAAAACGGGCCGTTCCATCTGGAACGGCCCGCATGGTATTCAGGCGATTTACCTCGTTTAGGCGAAGTAGCTCACGCCGCCCTCGAAGAGCGGTTGATACTTATCGCCCGGTACATTCTTGTACAAGCCAGCGCCACTGCGCTCAGAGTGACCCATCTTGCCGAAGATGCGGCCGTCGGGGCTCGTAATGCCTTCGATAGCGAGCACCGAGCCATTCGGGTTCGCGCCGAGCGCCATGCTCGGCTCGCCCGCGGCATCGACATACTGCGTGGCGATTTGGCCGGCGGCCTTCATCTGGGCAATAACTTCATCGCTTGCAACGAAGCGGCCCTCGCCATGAGAAATCGCCACCGTGTGAATGTCGCCCACTTCGCAGCGAGAAAGCCACGGCGAAAGGTTCGAGGCGACGCGCGTACGCACAAGCCCGCTCTGGTGACGGCCGATTTCATTGAACGTCAGCGTCGGCGCGGCAGCTGTCGCGTCAACGATGTCGCCGTAAGGCACCAAGCCCAGCTTCACAAGCGCTTGGAAGCCGTTGCAAATGCCCAACATAAGGCCGTCGCGATTCTGCAGCAAATCGCGCACGGCTTCGGTCACCTGCGGCGCGCGGAAGAACGCCGTGATGAACTTCGCGGATCCATCGGGTTCATCGCCGCCCGAGAAGCCGCCCGGCAGCATCACGATCTGGCTGCGGCGAATAGCCTCGGCCAACGCAGCCGTGCTTTCGGCGACCTTGGCGGGCGTGAGGTTATTGATTACGAACACCTCGGCCTCGGCACCAGCGCGCTCGAAGGCATGCGCGGTGTCGTATTCGCAGTTCGTGCCCGGGAACACGGGAATCACGACATGCGGGCGCGCGATAGAGCCAGCGAACGTAAGGGGCTTGGCTTCAGTGAAGCTCACTTTTTCAACCTTGGCATGCGCGGCAGCGTCATCGGCGGCGCTGCGATACGGGAATACGCCTTCGATGCCGTGCTCCCAAGCCTCCTGCAGTTCAACCATATCGAGAGTCTCGTCAAGCGTGCCGAAGACATATGCCTCGCTGGTTTCGCCAACATGCTCGATAAGCACGCCGTCGGTTGCGGGAATCTCAACGCCATCGGCAAGCTCGATGAAGAAGCTGCCGTAAGCAAGCTTGAACAGCTCATCGGCGGAAAGCACATCATTGAGCACCACGCCGATCTTATTGCCCAGGCACATTTTGAAGAGCGCCTCAGCGGAGCAGCCATAGCCCGGCGTTGCCGCAGCGAGCACCGAGCCGTCGCCGATGAGCTTCTCGACAAGCGCGAACGTGGCGTTGAGCGAATCGGCCGCAGGAACCAGGCCGGCCACATCGTACGCGTTAGGAACGATGCGAACCACCTTATGGCCTGCGCCCTTGAACTCGGGAGAAGTCACGCGATCGACCTTGCCGGTAGAAACCGCGAACGAGATGAGCGTCGGGGGCACATTGATTTCGGTGTCACCTTCCTCAAAAGAGCCCGACATGGAATCTTTGCCGCCGATTGCGCCAATGCCCAGGTCGATCTGCGCCTCCAGGGCGCCGAGCACAGCCGCCATGGGTTTGCCCCAACGCTCGGGAACATCGCGCAGGCGCTCGAAGTATTCCTGGAAGGAAAGGTATGCGGCGTCACGCGTGAAGCCTGCGGCAACAAGGCGCGCAACGCTTTCCACGACCGAGATATACGCACCCTTGAACTGGTCTTTCTCCATGATGAAGGGATTGAAGCCCCACGCCATGGCGCTCGCGGTGTTCGTTTCGCCATCGACTGGGAACTTCGCGACCATAGCCTGCGCGGGCGTGAGCTGGCGCTCGCCGCCGAACGGCATGAGCACCGTGGCCGCACCAATGGTGGAGTCGAAACGCTCGCCCAAACCCTTGCTCGAGCACACGTTCAAATCGGTCACGAGGCTCTTCATGCGCTCGGCAACCGTAGCGCCCTCCCAATGCGGAGCATAGGGCTCGGCGGCCACTACATGAGCGGCCTGGTGCTTCGGCGCGCCATTGGAATTCAAGAATTCGCGCGAAATATCGACGATAGCATCGCCGCGCCACGTCATGAGCAAGCGCGGGCTTTCAGTAACCGTGGCAACCACGACGGCTTCGAGGTTTTCCTCATGCGCATAGCCGATGAATTCCTCGACGTCCTCGGCAGCCAAAGCCACCGACATGCGCTCCTGGCTCTCAGAAATAGCCAGCTCGGTACCATCAAGGCCGTCATATTTCTTGGGAACCATGTCCAAATCGATGGACAGGCCGTCGCACAGCTCGCCGATGGAAACGGAAACGCCGCCAGCACCGAAGTCATTGCAGCGCTTGATCAGGCGGCACGCGTCGCCACGGCGGAACAGGCGCTGAATCTTACGCTCGACGGGGGCGTTGCCCTTCTGAACCTCGGCGCCCGAGGTCTCGATGCTGTCAACATTCTGCGTTTTCGAGGAGCCGGTCGCACCCCCAATGCCATCGCGACCCGTGCGGCCACCAAGCAGCACAACCTTGTCGCCAGGAGCCGGGCACTCGCGACGCACGTGGTTTGCGGGAGTCGCGCCCACAACGGCGCCGACTTCCATGCGCTTGGCCACATAACCGGGATGATAGAGCTCATGAACCTGGCCGGTCGCAAGACCAATTTGGTTGCCATAGCTCGAATAGCCGGCGGCGGCGGTGGTCACGAGCTTGCGCTGCGGAAGCTTGCCCGACAGCGTTTCGGAAACCGGGCGCGTGGGATCGGCCGCGCCGGTCACGCGCATGGCCTGGTACACGTAGCTGCGGCCCGAAAGGGGGTCGCGAATCGCGCCGCCCACGCACGTTGCCGCGCCGCCGAACGGCTCGATCTCGGTGGGATGGTTATGGGTTTCGTTCTTGAAGAGGAACAGCCAGTCCTCGTCTTCACCATTCACGTCGACGATCACCTTCACCGTGCAGGCGTTGATTTCCTCAGACTCATCGACATTCTTCATAATGCCCTTGGCCTTGAGGTACTTCGCGCCAATGGTGCCCATGTCCATGAGGCACACCGGCTTATGCTCGCGGCCAAGTTCGGCGCGCATAGCCAGGTATTTGTCAAACGCGGCCTGCACGCAGGCGTCATCGATGGCGATATCGGTAAGCTCGGTGCCAAACGTGGTATGGCGGCAGTGGTCGGACCAATAAGTGTCGACAACCTTCACCTCGGTAATGGTGGGGTTGCGGCCCTCTTTTTGGAAATAGCTCTGGAAGAATGCGATATCAGCCAAATCCATCGCCAAGCCGCGCTCAGAAAGGAACGCCTCCAAGCCCGGTTCGTCGAGGTCGATAAATCCGTCAATGACTTCGACGGGATCGGGGTTCACGACCTGCATATGCAGAGTCTCGCGCGGCGCAAGAGATGCCTCGCGGGCTTCAATCGGGTTGATGACGTAATGTTTGATGGCATCAACATCGGCGGCGGAAAGCTCGCCCTCGAGCACGTACACCTTGGCGGAGCGCACATCGGGACGCTCGCCTTGGCTAATGAGTTGCACGCATTCGCTTGCGGAATCGGCGCGCTGGTCGAACTGGCCAGGCAGGAATTCCACTGCGAACACCGCCACGCCCGCAGGAGCGCTCACGCTTCCGTCATCGGCAATCGTCGCGCCCTCAACAGGCAATTCGGCCGTTGCGACATCGGCCTGCGGCTCGCTGAATACCGTAGGCACGCACTGGTCGAATAGTTCAGATGAAATGCCCTCAACGTCATAGCGATTGATCAAGCGTACGCGGGAAAGCCCGTCGATACCGAGAATCGTGCGCAGCTCGCCCGCGAGCTGGCGCGCCTCGACGTCAAAGCCGGGTCGTTTCTCAACGTAGATGCGTGAAACCATGGAGTTCCGCCCTTCCATTAAAACTTGCAAAGTTGGCTGTTCGCATAACCGTTTCATGATATCCCACTCTTGAGAGCTAAAGCGAGGGAACCCGCATTTCCTTGGGGCAAACGCACGAAACGCGCGAGATTCGGAAGGAGAATCGCGCCTCTCCTTCGCAATTGACGCCATTCATTGCTCTATTTGTATCCCATGATTAACTTTTTTCGCAAATACACTTGGCGAAAGGGCGCTCATACGGTATAAGCACTATTTGTTAGCCGTTGGTAACTGTTTACAGAAAGCGGTTGCCTTTTGCATACGAATCATTTTGATAGGAGGAGTTTTGCCACCCATCATTTCGCTCGAGCCATCGCAGCGCCCCAATTCGCGAGCGATGGGCATGGCGGTTCGCGATCTTGAAACAAAGCTCGTGCGCCACGCCGCCCCTACCCTCGCAGGCATGAAACCTGCCAATCTATTCACCTATCGCACCGCAAACTTCACGGAAGAGGAAGCGAGCTCGGCCATCGCGGAGATTTCCTCAAGGCTTGCCGGGTTTCATCTTCGCGTGGAACCCCTTGCAAACCGCGCTCGAGGCGTTTTGCTTTTGGTATTCCGCCCCGAACTCGTCGAGAACGCTTTGGACAATGAACACGCCCGCAAACTGCTTACGCAGAGCGGATTCAAAGACCTTTCCACTGAAGGCGTCGTATCTGAAATCAAGCGCCGCATCCAAGCTGCTGACGCTTCGCGCGCAGCACTTGTCCAAACGAATTGCGAAACCGCGCCCAAACCCGAACGATTCGTTCCTTGCTGTGCCACGGGCCACCACCACGACCATGGTCCGAATCACGTTTGCCAGTGCCGAGCAAAAGCCGCGCTTTCGCGAGAAGAACTCGAAACCACGCAAGGCGAATCGGCATTCCCGCACGAGATAGGGCTCATTCTTGGCTACCCTCCAGCCGATGTGGCGGGATTCATCGCCCAAAAAGGCACAGGGTATCTCGCCTGCGGCGGGTGGAAAGCGTATTCAGAACCACAGAGCGCCCTTGAAACATTCCAGCGCAATCGCCGTTGTACGGAAGAATTCCAGGCGCTTTACGCGCAAGGAGCGCCCCTTGAAGCCCTTGCCGACACCCGAAGCGGCGCCGCGGTAAGCATATTCGATATGGCGCGAGCCGCAGTGTAGGCGCCTTGCCTCGCCGTCAGGCGCGGCCAAGCACATTCACGAGCTACGCTGCAACTAAGCCCACCCAAACCCAGCGAAAACGCTTTCAGCGACGCCTAGAAGACAAGCACTCACTACCAAAAGGAGACACCATGAGCAAAATCGCAATCGTATATTGGAGCGGAACCGGAAACACCGAGGCCATGGCCGACCTCGTTGCACAGGGCGTTCGCGCGAAAGGCAGCGACGCCGATCTTATCAACGCCACGGATTTCGGCCCCGAGTGCCTCGACAAATACGACGCATACGCCTTCGGCTGCCCGGCAATGGGTGACGAAGAACTGGAAGATACCGAATTCTTGCCCATGTACGATGCCGTTGAACCGCTGCTCGAAGGCAAACGGGTCGCTTTATTCGGGTCGTACGATTGGAATGACGGCGAATGGATGGAGCTGTGGGAGCAGCGCGCCGAAGAAGCGGGGCTCGTTGTAGTCGATTCGGTTATCGCGAAAGATTACCCCGACGATGACGCGAGCGCCGATTGCATGCGCCTTGGAAGCCTTATCGCGCAATAGACCCATGCGGCATGCCATGGATAAATAGGATCTTTCTTTGTGCATAACGGTTTTCTATACATCGTATAGAAAACCGTTTATCATATGCCGAGCAGAGAAAGGAAACCTGTGGCGTACGCAAAGCAACAACGCAAAAAAGGAACGCTCACTAAAGACGAGATCGTGCAGTGCGCGTTCAATCTTATTGCCAACAAGGGCACCGAAGGCTGCTCAATGCGCGCGCTGGGCAACGAGCTTGGCGTAAGCGCCATGGCCCTGTACGGCTACATCCCCTCGCGCGAGAGCTTGCTCAATGAAGTGGTCGAACGTTTTCTGAAAACGGTCGACACCCGCGCGCTGCGAGGCGAGCGCTGGGAAGACACGCTCATTCGCACAACCCTCTCGCTGCGTCGAGCCTTCGTTTCCTCCCCGCATTTCGCCGAGCTCATGTGCGACCCATGCGTCGGACCTGGCATCGAACCCTACATGCTCGAGCTGCGCCTTATCTACCTGGGCCAAGGAATGCCAGAAGATATCGCCGTGCAGCTCATCGCCATCACCGACTCGTACCTTACGGGCTTCGCATTGCGTGCACGCCAAAATTTGCGCATCGAGCAAGCCGAAGCGGCACGCAAGCAGGCAGAGGCCGATGCAGCGCGCTTTGCGACGACATCGCGCGTCCCCGGCATGCTCACAGGCAAAGCGAATCCCGCCGCCGAACAACCGCGCTTCAACGAGCGCTGGCGCCAAACCGTCGCCGAAGGCTATTCCGAGACCTCGTTCCAAAAGGGCCTGCTCGTAATTATCGAAGGTATTCGCGCCGGCATGGCAGGACAGCCCGCGAACTGGCAAACGCCGCAATAACCTGTGTTAAATGCTCGTAGCGTTTAACAGGTTCCTGAACGCATATCTCGACAGAAAAAATGGGTGGCTCCGTCGTGGAAGCCACCCATTTTGTTGAGAACATACGAGCGTTCAACTCATGCGGTTTCAGCCAACTCACAAGAAAAACGCAAGCCAACCGAAAAACCTTGCCGCGTCGTTCTAGAACAATCTGCCTAACCCAGAACCATTGCCCGAACCACCGTTGTAACCGTAGCCATAACCATAATCGTATCCATTGCCAGACCCATAACCGTTGCCTGAGCCGTAGCCGTTGCTCGAACCGCTATTCGAGCTCATCGAGTTCTCATCGCTGCCAAGCGTCACGGTAATAGTCTTTTCTTCGCCATCGCGATTCACAACGACATCAACCTTGTCACCGACATTTTTCGAGCGAACGTCAATCGTGAGCTCGGAAGGCGACGTTACCTTCTGGCCGTCAAAAGACACGATGATGTCGCCTTTCTGAATGCCCGCATCGGCAGCAGCAGTTCCGTCATAAACATTGGCCACGTACACGCCCTCGTCGGTAGCCAAATCGTAATACGTCGCCATTTGAGAATTAATTTGCGCCATAGAAACGCCAAGCTGGGCATGGGTGGGCGTTTTACCTTCGATAATCTGCTGGGCAAGGTCAATCGCATAGTCGATAGGAATCGCGAAGCCGACACCCGAGGATGAGCCGGAGTACGACGAGATCATCGAGTTAATGCCGATCAATTTGCCTTGGGAATCAACCAGCGCACCGCCCGAATTGCCCGGGTTGATGGTCGCATCGGTCTGAATCATGTTCGGGTAAATCACCGTTTCGCCCGTGGTGGAGTCTTGCATGGTATTCGAACGCTGCAATGCGCTCACCACGCCAGTCGACACGGAGTTTTCCAAACCGAACGGGCTGCCAAGCGCCATGACCCACTCGCCCACCTGCAAATCGGACGAGCTGCCAATTTCGACCGGCGTCAAATCGTCGGCATCGACCTTAATCACCGCGATGTCGCTCGAAGAGTCGCTGCCCACGACCTTCGCGTCGTATTCCACGCCATTCACGGTCGCCTTAATGGCGTCAGCGCCCTCGACCACGTGGTTGTTCGTGATGATATATCCATCTTTCGAAATCACGACGCCACTGCCGAGCGATGTATTGGTAAGCGTGGAATCGTCGTTGGTTCCAGGCATTTCGAAGCCATTCATCGAGCCCGAAGACGAGCTCTTGGTATAGATGTCGATGCTCACGATCGAGGGCAGGCATTTCTGCGCCACCTGCTCGGCAAGCGTCGAGGAATCACCCGAATCATCGGGAGAAGCAGAAATCACCGTGCTTGTCGTGGAGCCAAGCGTGGCCGAGCCTCCGTCGCCACCCGTAAGCGCACTGTAGCCGGCAAGCCCGCCAGCGCCAAGCACCAACGCAAGCGCAGCGCCGCCAAAGCCCGCCGCGAACGTTTTACCGAGGCCCGCCTTCATGTTGGAGTCGGCCTTGTGAGCCGCTTTGGCGTTCGCTTTGTTTTGAGCCTCGCTTGCCTGCTGCGCGGCATATACGGAATACTGGTACGCCTGCTGCTGATAGGCCTGCTGGCCATAGGGCTGCTGATTCTGCGCAGGCGCGGTGTATGCGCCCTGCGGGTATTGCTGGGGCTGCGGAACCTGAGCGTTCCGGGGATCAACAGAACCAGGGAAGTTTTTATTCTCGTCGGTCATCTCAATCACTCGCTTTCGTGAGTTCGTCCTTTGCTGAATCGAACTCTAACACCGCGCGATGCCCTCGAAGAAGTAGCGCACGTTTTCGTAACAACGGCGTTGAATCACGTACGTCAAACGGCGTACGCCAACCATATTTCGAACACAAAACTGAAAGACCCAGCCTAACGAGCTGGGTCTTCGTCGCAAAGTTGCTTGGAATTACAGGTTGTCCACGTATTCCACGAGATCGCCCATGGTCTCGAGACCTTCGGGTTCGCCGAAGTCAACGTCCAAGCGCTCTTCGAGCTCGCAAATGAGCTCGACCATGTCGAGCGAATCGATGCCGAGCGATTCGAAGGTCGAATCCTCATCGACGTTTTCGGGCGCGATGTCGAGGTTTTCCTGAAGGATGTCTTTAATGGTGTCGAGCGTGGCCATGTTCGTCCTCTCGATGTCGTCCAATATCACAAAACATGTCATGCGCCGCTTATTGTAGCGCTCTTTCGCTTATTTTACGCGCAGGGCGATAATCGCGAAGCAGGCAAGGGAGAAAGCGGCGGAAAGCCCGAATGCGGCATGGAAGGCCACCTCGCCCGTCAATGCGCCGCCACAAGCGAAGAACACCATGCCGGCGCAGCCAATCGAGGCGCATGCTTGGCGCGCCGCCGTGCCAAAACCCGAGCCATCGGAAATCTGGCGACCGCGAAGCCCCGACAAGCTCCACGCGATAAGCGGACCAATAAGACCCGAAACGCCCGTCGCGCGCACGCCTTGCATAACGCACACGACCCACAAAGGCGTCGAGGCACCGCACGTAACCATGAGGCACGAACCCACAACAAGGCACACCCCGAAAAACAGCGTGACGGGTCGCGCTCCAATCTTGTCGACGAGCAGGCCCGCAAGCGGGTTCGCGATAAGCGCGGCAACCGTGCCCGGCAAAAGCACGAGACCAGCCTGCATGGCGCTTCCGCCGCACAGTCCCTCAATATAAAGCGGCACAAGCAGCGTAATGCCCATGAACGAAGCAAACAAGCAATTGAGCGCCCAGAAGCCATCGACGAATTCCCTGTTGTCGAAAATAGCCAAATCGACAAGCGGGTTTTCCAAAGAGCGCTGTCGCTTCGCAAAGGAGAAGAGGCACACAGCCCCCGCAATCAACGGAGCCCACACGAACGGATGGGCGAAGGAATACGACGAAACCTCCGAGGCGCCCATGAGCAAACCGCCAAATCCGAACGCGGAAAGCACGAAAGAAAGCACGTCGAAACCCGCGGGATACGAGGCATCGTCACGGCGCTTCACGGCGAGCTGGCAAACGATTCCAACAAAAACGGTCAATGCGACAAGCAGCCAGAAGAAGCTTCGCCAGCCAAGGCTCTCGACCATCGCGCCGCCAATCGTGGGGCCGATATTCGGCGCAAACCCCATAGCAATGCCTGAAATACCCATAGCGGTTGCTTTGCGCCCATCGGGAAAGCGCGTCATGGCGATAGTCTGCACAAGCGGCAAGAGCATGCCCGCCGCAACGGCCTGCGCCAAGCGACCCAAAAACAGCACAGCAAAACTCGGTGCAATCGCAGAGACAAACGCGCCCACGGCGAACAACGCGATGGAGATAAGCGTGAGATCTTTAAGACGGAATCGGCCCATGAAATACGAAGACAGAGGCACGACGATGCCCAGCACGAGCATATACGACGTCGTGAGCCACTGTCCCACTCCCTCGACGATGCCGAACTCGGCGCATACCGAAGAGAGCATGGCATTCAGGCCGGTCTGGGCCAAATTCCCCACCGATGACGCCAACACCACCAACGCGAACAATACGATAGTCTGTCGATGCTCGTTTTCTCGCACGGTATCCCTTCCACGCATGAAAAAGAACCGTCCCAAAGGACGGTTCACAAATGATACTCCATTTAAAGCATTACGCGCACGCCCCGAACTATGAAGCGACGCACGCAATCGCCTCCGGCGGATTCGCGCTGCGACGATTCCGTGTCGGGCCGTCCGGAGCGACGGCAGAAGAAACGCATCATCCGCCGCTCGTACGCTTCCCAACGGCAAAACCTCGGGCTACATAAGCGTCGTATCCCTTGAGGTAGTGGTGCCTTGGCCCTTCTTCGCTGTGCGCATGAGGAACTCTTTATTGTCGTCGGTCTGTTTGAGCGACTTGATGAGCATATCCATGGCGCGCTCGGTATTGTTCATATTCGCGAGAATGCGACGAACCGCCCAAATGACCGGAGCCTCTTGGGGGTCAAGCAGCAAATCTTCGCGACGCGTGCCGCTTGCAATCGGGTCGATTGCCGGGAAAATGCGTCGATCGGCCAACGAGCGGTCAAGCTTGAGTTCCATGTTGCCCGTGCCCTTGAACTCCTCGAAAATGACCTCGTCCATCTTCGAACCCGTCTCGATAAGAGCGGAAGCCAAAATGGTGAGGCTGCCGCCGCCTTCGATGTTGCGGGCAGCGCCAAGGAATCGCTTCGGCGGGTAAAGTGCCGTAGAGTCAACGCCGCCCGACAGGATGCGGCCGCTCGCGGGCGTTGCCAAGTTGTAGGCACGTGCGAGACGCGTGAGGCTGTCAAGCAAAATAACGACGTCTTGCCCCATTTCCACCAGGCGCTTCGCACGCTCGATGACGAGCTCGGAAACCTGGATATGGTCTTCGGTCGGCATATCGAACGTGGACGCAATAACCTCGCCAGCGATGGAGCGCTGCATATCGGTTACTTCCTCGGGTCGCTCGTCAACGAGCAGGCACATCAAGTGCACGCTCGGGTTGTTCGCCGTGATAGCAGCGGCGATATCTTTGAGCACCGTGGTTTTACCGGCCTTCGGAGGCGACACGATAAGGCCGCGCTGACCCTTGCCGATAGGCGAAACCAAATCAATCACGCGGGCGGTAATCGTGGAATGACCATGTTCCATAGTGAGCGGCTCATCGGGGAAAATCGGCGTAAGGTCGGCGAATTTCACACGACGGCCCTGCTCTTCAGGAGCGATGCCGTTAACCGAGATGACCGTTTGGAGCGCGGCGTACTTCTCGTTTTCGCGGGCGGGGCGCGTTTGGCCCTTCACCATATCGCCCTTGCGCAAATTGTTGCGGCGAATAACCGACGTGCCAATATACACGTCCTGCTCGCTAGGCAAATACCCCTTCGTGCGCAAGAATCCGTAGCCGTCTTGCATGATGTCGAGAATGCCGGTGACTTCGATAAAGCCTTCAGCACGCACGCTTGCCTCGAACACCTTATCGACGAGCTCGGCCTTCTTCATGCCGGCCGTAATTTCGATTTCGAATTCAGCGGCCTTTTCACGCAGCTCCGCTACACGAAGGGCAGACAGGTCATCGATATTGGTTTTCGGAGCATATTGATCGCGGCGATTGTTGCGGTCGCGGCGATTATGGCGATCGTTGCGATCGTTGCGTCCGTTGCGCGAATCGCGATTGTCGCGCTGATTTTTGCCATTGCGATCGCTGCGATTATCTCGACCGTTGCGCGAATCGCGTTCACCCTTATTTTGGCGATCATTACGCTCCGCGCGCTGGCCGCGATCGCGCTTCTGATAGCGCTGAGCATTGCCGTCGGCCTTCGACTCGCCCTCGTTGGAGGATGCGCCGCCCTCGGCAGCGGAATCGTCATTGGAGGAGGTGTCGATTTGCACGGATTTGCGGGGACGAGCTGCGCGACGACGCTCGGTGCGCTCTTCTGCGCCAGATTCGTCGGAGGCATCGAGCTCTGAAGCAGTATTCTCACGCCCATCATTACGGGAATCATCGCTGTGCGCAGCCTCTTTTTCAGAGGCCTCGACGGCGGCGCGAAGCTTCGTTGAGCGGCCTGGACGCTTGCGCGTCTTGGGAGCCTCTTCGGCCTGATCTTTCTTATCGGATTGGACGCCCTCTTCGCCCTCGGAGGCAGAAACACTCGCTTTGCGACGCGTGCGGCGCGCGGGTTTTTCGGCCACGGCTTCGTCTACAGCCTTATCGGCAGAAGCAGCCGACTTCGTGCGGCGCGTCGTGCGCTTGGGCTTTACGGTCGATTTTTCGGCTGAAGCTTCGGTCGCAGCATCTACCGCAGGCGCGGCCACGGCGGAAGAGGCCTCGGAATCGGCCTTGCGAGGACGGCCGCGACGCTTCTTGGAAGCTTCGGCGGCAGGTTCAACAGATTCGGAAGTCGCTTCATCGGCTTTTTTCGCGCGACGAGCGCTGGGCTTCTTCGGCGCAGCTTCGCTCGAGGCACCATCGGACGCAGGCGCGGCCGCGGGGGCCGCCGCGGG
>JABLTN010037188.1_pt1 | contig 38725 bp, 31 predicted proteins | sample 7160141 | NCBI WGS metagenome assembly JABLTN01 (sample SAMN14651226, study PRJNA627086) | human gut metagenome | isolation source: feces | host: Homo sapiens | reverse complement strand
TGTGTTTATGGATCTGAAGTCTGATGTTTTAACTTTACAGAATCAATGTCCAAAAGTTAACCCCTCTGTGTCCAAAATAAGCTTACCACTTCAAAGTGAATGAAAAATACAAATATTTGACCGGTATATTGATTTCTATTCAAAAGAGAATTACATAAAATAGTAAGGGAGAAATGTTTGCGGAGGATGATCCGCAGATGACAAAAATATATAGAAACAGGGGGAATACAAATGTCAGTACAGTTTGAAGAGCAGAGGAGTGTTTTTAAGCTTGATACCGCCCACACCACTTACATGATGGGAGTCACCAAAGAGGGATATCTGGGACATCTGTATTATGGGGAACGTGTGGAGCATTTTTGCGCGCAGGACGCGTTTCGCATGGCGGAATATCCGGGACCGGCGGTTCGGGAGCGGGAGAAGCAGGCCTTTTTGTCCGTTTTTCCGTTTGAGTATCCGACAGGAGGTGTCGGCGATTATCGGGAGAGCTGCCTGAGTATCCGGAATGCAAGGGGACAGAGTGGGTGCGAGCTTTTCTTTGATTCTTATGAAATCCAGCGCGGAAAGCCGGCATTGGAGGGACTTCCGGCATCCTTTGGAAACGAGAATGAGGTAACAACGCTGAAGATTGTTCTGAAGGATTCTGTGCTGAAGCTTTCAGCAGAGCTTTTGTATTCTGTTTTCGAAGAGCAGGATGTAATCACAAGAAGCGTAATTCTGAAGAATGAGGGAGAAGATTCCCTGACGGTGGATCGGGTGCTGAGTGCGGCATTCGATATGGATGATCAGGATTTTGAGCTGCTCACGCTGAATGGTGCCTGGGCAAGGGAACGTCATATTCAGAGGAGAAAGCTTGGATATGGAAGGCAGAGCGCAGGATCTGTGCGCGGCGTCTCCAGCCCGCAGGAGCATCCGTTCATGGCACTGGTAAGTCCTTGTACGGATCAGAAGCACGGCGATGTCTATGCGATGGACTTCGTATATTCCGGGAATTTCCTTGCGGAAGCACACAAGGAACACATGGGGAATGTCCGCATGGCAATGGGAATTCATCCGGAGGGATTTTCCTGGAAGCTGGAAGCGGGAGACATGTTCACAGCGCCGGAAGTGGTTATGACCTTCTCTTCTGAGGGGCTCGGAAAGATGACGAGGAACTATCATGATTTCTTCAGAAAGCATCTGATTCGCAGTCCTTATAAGGACCTGGACCGCCCGATTCTGATCAATAACTGGGAGGCGACGTATTTTGATTTTGACGCAGACAAGCTCCTTGGCATTGCGAGGGATGCGGCGGCCTGTGGGATTGAAATGTTCGTCATGGATGACGGCTGGTTCGGGAAAAGAAACGATGACAACTGTGCGCTCGGAGACTGGGTGGTCAATGAGGAGAAGCTTTCCGGCGGTCTGAAGAAGCTTGTTGACGGTGTGAAGGCAATGGGAATGAAATTCGGCATCTGGTTCGAGCCGGAGATGATTTCCGAGAATTCGGATTTGTACCGCGCACATCCGGACTATGCAATTCAGATTCCGGGAAGGCGTCCTACGCTGGCAAGGAATCAGCTGGTTCTGGACTTTTCCAGAAAAGAGGTCCGGGATACCGTCTATGAAATGGTTTACAAGGTCTTAAAGAGTGCGGACATTGACTATGTGAAATGGGATATGAACCGGTATCTTTCTGACGTTGGAAGCGTTTCTCTGGATGCGGAGCATGCAGGGGAGCTGTATCACCGTTATGTTCTGGGATTGTATGAGATGCAGCAGAGACTCCTGACTGATTTCCCGGATCTTCTTCTGGAGAACTGCTCCTCCGGCGGAGCCAGATTTGATGCAGGGATGCTGTATTACAGCCCGCAGATCTGGACCTCCGATGATACGGATGCGATTGAGAGGCTTCGGATTCAGGAAGGAACGGAGCTGGTATATCCTCTGTCCACGATGGGTGCTCATGTCAGCAAGTGCCCGAATGAGCAGGTGGGCCGCAATACTCCGTTTGATACGAGAGCCAATGTGGCGTTGGCAGGAACCTTCGGCTACGAGCTGAACATCGCAGAGCTTCCGGAAGAGGACAGAAAAAAGATTCCGGGACAGGTGGCTCTTTATCATCGTTTCCACTCGCTGATCGCAAACGGAGATTACTATCGGATTCATTCCTGGAATGATGAGGAGCCGTGGGACTGCTGGGAGAATGCCGCCAAGGATAAAAGCAGGGCTATTGTCACCTATGTGCAGGTTCTGGGTCGGCCCAATATGCCGAGCCGGAGAATCTGGCTAGAAGGCCTGAATCCGGATGCGGAGTATCGGGTCTCCAAAATCTGGGATGGAGAAGAGACGGTGCTGGAGGAAGGCATTTACGGCGATATCCTCATAAAGGCAGGAATGCTGGTTCCGGCCCTCGGCGATTACCAGAGCTGCCTGTTCGTGCTGGAGCAGAAATAAAATCAGGAAATGTCCAATGCCATCCGTCCGCCGATGCGCTAAGAAACAGCCAGAAACCGATCCTTCCCTTCACTTTGTTGTCCTGGCAACAGATTACCGTACTGATTCGCACTACGATGAGGACAGATACAAAAGAAGCCATGGCATAGAGAGCTTAAATAACGAGAGGAGCAGACCCTGACTGGCTGTCAGGATATCTGTACATCACATACTTTAATGGTAGGAGAGGAGGAACGAATATGACAGCACAAAGAGAAGAAACCAACCGGACGGATAACCGCAAGATTGCCATCATCGGCTGCGGCTTTGTGGGCTCGGCCTCTGCCTTTGCCCTGATGCAGAGCGGATTGTTTTCTGAGATTGCCCTTCTGGATGCTGATAAGAATCGGGCGGAGGGCGAGGCACTGGATATTTCTCACGGAGTTCCCTTTGCCGGAAATGTCCGCGTCTATGCGGCAGATTATGACGACATTATAGATGCGGGCATCATCGTAGTGACGGCGGGAGCGGCGCAGAAGCCGGGAGAAACGAGACTTGATCTGGTGCATAAGAACGTTTCGATTTTCCAGAGCATCATTCCGGAGCTGAAAAAAAGGAACTATCCGGGAATCCTTTTGATTGTGTCGAATCCGGTGGACATTCTGACGCTGGCGGCTCTTCGCCTATCCGGCTTTGCGGAAAACCGGGTATTCGGTTCCGGAACTGTGCTGGACACAGCCCGGCTGAAAACGGAATTGGGGAGACATCTGTCGGTGGACAGCCGGAGCGTGCACAGCTTCATCATCGGAGAGCACGGCGACAGCGAAATTGTGGCGTGGAGCAGTGCAAATGTATCCGGAGTCCCTCTCTCCAATTTCTGCGAGATGCGGGGACACCATCAGCACGAAGAGGCCATGCGGCAGATTGCGGAGAATGTGAAGAACAGCGCTTATGAGATCATTGAAAAGAAGCATGCAACCTATTACGGCATTGCGATGTCGGTTGTCCGGATCTGCCGAGCGGTGGTGATGAATGAGCGCTCGATTCTTCCGGTTTCCTCGATGATGCACGGGGAGTACGGCGTGGAAGGACTGGCTCTAAGCATGCCGGCGATTGTGGGAGCAGAGGGGGTGGAAACCCACGTGCCGATTGTTTTGAGTGAGGGAGAACAGGAATCCCTTCGCCGCTCGGCAGAAGCGCTCTCCAGAGTCGTCCGGGAGAGTGGTTTATAAGGATGTAAAAGTATTTTTCGAATGGAGCACCCGCATCCGGTCTGCGGGTGCGGAGAAGGTGGATGGAAACCAGAGCAAAAAAGCAATGGGAGAAGTTCACAAAGTGAAGAAGGAAAGTCTGGCACTTTTTTGAAGCCATGAAGGGCACAGGATGAGGTATAATTTCCCATCGAAGGCACATAGATGTTGTGTTTTGTCAAAAGAGAACTTGCATACAGGGGGAGATCATTATGGAGTCCATCGCACAGCTGCACAAGAATGAGTATCGTTGGGAGAAGGACTACTATTTTGATGTGGTGCACGACTTTTCTGCCCATTGCTTTGACTGCTGGCTCCACTGCAAGACGGACAACCGCTGTGTGTACCTGACGACAGTGAGAGATTCCATGAGCTCGGGAAGAATTCTGGAGCTTTTGAAAAAGAAGGCCCCGGAGACCATGGAGATGTTGAAGGAAAAGGTTTCAGCCTGACGAGAAGAATATCAGAGGATGATACGAATAGCGGCATGGATGCTGGCTCTGCAGATTCTGGCAGAGCCTTTTTCTGTTACGGCAGAAAATTCAGGAACCTCTGTGCAGAATGGAGCAGGCAGGTACATCTGGCCGTGACACCAAAGGAGTTAAAGGTTCTTCTTGCCAAACAGACATAGGAGTGGTAAAAAGAGAAACGGCGATTGTATACAATAATTCAAAGTGTTGCGGTTAGGCTACACGCGGAAAGGCTGGGAATCGATGAAAACATACGCGGAGATGTCGAAGGAAGAGCTCCTGAAGGAAAAGGAGTCTCTGGAGCAGCAGTTCAAAGAGGTGGAGTCCAAGGGACTGAACCTTAACATGGCGAGAGGAAAGCCGTCTGAGGCACAGCTGAATTTGTCCAATGGGCTGATGGATGTGCTCAATTCCGACAGCTATTTCAATGATGAAACCGGCACGGACTGCAGAAACTACGGAATCGGAGAAGGAATCCCGGAGGCGAAGCGCCTGATGGGAGCAATGTCCGAGGTGGATCCGGATGACATGATCATTTTCGGCAACTCTTCGCTGAATATCATGTTTGATACCGTGGCGCGTTCCTACTCACATGGTGTATGCGGAAATACTCCGTGGTGCAAGCTGGACAACTGGAAATTCCTGTGTCCGGTTCCCGGATATGACCGTCATTTCCGGATTACCGAATTCTTTGGTGCGGAGATGATCAATATTCCGATGACGCCGGACGGACCGGACATGGATCTTGTAGAGAAGTATGTCAACAACGATCCTTCCGTGAAGGGCATCTGGTGCGTTCCGAAGTATTCCAATCCGCAGGGCTACAGCTATTCGGATGAGACGGTACGCCGTTTTGCAGCACTGACTCCTGCAGCTCCGGATTTCCGTATCTACTGGGACAATGCATATTCCATTCATCATCTGTATGATGATGCCGAGCATCAGGACGTGATTCTGGAAATTCTGGATGAATGCCGCGCGGCAGGCCATCCGGACATTGTTTACAAGTTTATTTCTACTTCGAAGGTGACCTTCCCGGGCTCCGGACTTGCGGCTCTGGCATCTTCGAAGACGAATCTGGACGACATCAGGAAGTATATGTCCGTTCAGACCATCGGTCATGACAAGCTGAATCAGCTGCGCCATGTCCGCTTCTTCGGAAACATGGCCAACATGCAGGCACATATGTCCAGACACGCGGCGATTCTTCGTCCGAAGTTCGAAGCCGTGGAGGAGATCTTCGAGAAGGAGCTCGGCGGCCTTGGAATCGGAAGCTGGACAAAGCCGAACGGAGGCTATTTTATCTCCTTCGATTCTCTGGATGGATGCGCAAAGGCAATTGTTGCGAAGTGCTCGGATGCCGGTGTCAAGCTGACTCCTGCGGGAGCAACCTTCCCTTACGGAAAGGATCCGCACGATTCCAACATCCGGATTGCACCGTCCTTCCCTCCGCTGGAGGAGCTGAAGGTGGCAGCAGATGTCTTCACGATGGCAGTCAAACTGGTCAGCATCGACAAGCTTCTGGAGACCAGGTGATACGGTTCCGGAGAGCAGATCATACCGCTTCGGCGAACAGATGATACAGAATAACAGAAAAGAAGCAGTACAGATTTCCGTGTAACAGGAAACTGTGCTGCTTCTTTTTTTACGGGTGCATCTGGCGGCGCACATTTTTTATTTTAACAGGTCCATGCCGACATCATAGGAATTCCCATTCACGGCATCGATAAGCCAGGAGGCCATTGTGGCACCGTTTTTCCAGGGAACGTAGAAATACGGCTGGCGGACTGCGGTATGAATGGTGCCCACCTGGGCCTTGGTAAACAACGGATTTACCCAGCCGTTGATGAAAAACGAGAAGGAGGGGTCAAGATCGCGAAGCCAGCGGACCATGTTCTTCAGCTGGCGGTAATACGCTCCGCGCACGCCGGCATTGGTTTTGTAGATCCTGTTGGTCATGTCGTTGTAGAACGTGGACAGAAGATAGTCATGGGTGGAGCTTGCGTAGAGCAGACGGAAACGTCCGGGGAAGGCCGCAAGAAGAGCCCGGTACCAGTCATAGGTGATGTTGGGCGTCTCCAGTGGCTCCCAGACGGCAGGCTCTGCACCCCAGAAGTTGCGCGCGATGGACCTCCAGTCCCGGCAGAGAAGCTGGGCGCTGTCGGAGAAGAGGGTAACATCGGAAACCTCCGGGTACCAGCGGCTTACAATTTTCCCGGAGACGGCAGGGACGGCAAAGGCTCCGGCGGAATCTCCGGCAATCAGAAGCTTGTCCGGATTCGGGAAGAAATCCTTGCATACGGCAAGCGCTGCGTCCACGTTGGTGGCCCCGTGACAGTGGAGAATCTGCGGCTTGCCTTCCTCATCGGTATAAGGAACCTCACGGTTTCCGACGTGAAAATCACCGGTTGTATAAGGGATGACTAGGAAATTCCAGTCACGAAAGGGATTGCGCGTGGAATCCGTGTCCGTGATTCCGATGTTGATGTTCATGATCTGCGTAAAGGGACGCAGATTGTTCCAGTAGAAATTCGGTTCCCCTGCAGCGACGCGCGCACCGGTTACCGGCCTTGCGGCTGTGAAATCATTCCATGCAACGCCTCCTCCGGAGAGGAAAATAACAAGGTGTGCCGTGCTGCCCTTTCTCAGGTAGCAGTGGAATTCTGAGCCGTCGCCCGAAACAGCAGAAGACAACGGAACCTGATACCAGGTCCCGGACTCGGCCCGGTCAGTGAGGATCGGTGCCTCCTGCCGGTGCTCGATGAAGGAACCGATGGAATTCTCAACAAAGCTTCCTGCGTTGGAGGCAAGCTTCTCCGCGACCTCCCGGTTCCGTTCACGCAGCCGTTCAGCGGTTTGCTTTCCTCGTTCACGGCGCTTAAGCGCCGTATCCCTGCTGCGCTCGTGAAGCTTTTCGATGGAGTCGGTGTGATTTCTGGATTCTTCGGACATCGCGGGCCTCCTTACGGGTTACAGATTGAACCATTTGCCGGCGGCATTCTTCAGGGCGCGGAAACGGAAAACAACAACGGCGGCGCCCAGAACCAGCAGGAGAAATGTACTTACAACGGCAGGAGCCGGGAACGGATTTCTGTCCAGACGTACCGCAATGAGCTGCAGGAAGGAGAACACAACATTCCAGAACAGGTACATCACATAGGTTTCCAGAGGGAGGCGCTTGTTTTTCCCGATGATGACCGTCGCAATTGCGATGGACAGGAAAAGGGAAGGAATCACCCAGGCAACCGACCAGCCGTGCATTCCGGTGTTCCAGTCGAAGAACAAGGTGATCAGCATCAGAAGATACAGCTGAACCACAATCATTTTCATGATGTTATTGCGAAAATACGAGGCAATCCACAGATCAGCCCAGGCGATGACGGCGGACAGTCCAAGGAGTGTGCTCCAGGCCTGCGGACCTGCAAAATACCGGACCAGCAGAAGTGACAATTCCAGAAGAATCAGAATAAATGTGCAGATCCGGAAGAAGGTAAGATTGCTGACCTTGGGTTTTGCAAGAACCGGAAACGGATTTTTCTCCGGTTCGCCCTGAAGCTGGCCTTGGCATAACGGGCAGCAGGTCTTGTGACCGCGGATATTGATTTTACATTTCGGACAATACTGCATGATTTATCTTCCTTTATCCGATGGCGTGCGGCTTACGGCCGCTGCATCGTAATCGTTGGTGGCCAGCTCTACCGAAAGTCCCATGCCGGTAAGCCGGCGGTAGAAGCGGAGCATGATGTCGTGATTGACGAAGCTCGTAACCGAACCGATGCACAGCTTGTCTCCGTAGGTTGCAACGGTCACCTGCATGGAAGGGGCCGTCATGAAGGCGGCAAAATGATCGATGTACTCTTCGATTTCCGGGGCCATGCGGATCCGCTCCAGGTTGGAGAGCGTCGCGGTGACGCCGCTGTGAGCCCGGGAGAGATAGTAGGTCAGAACTGGCTCCTTGAGAAACAGCGGAACAACCTTGACGGCGTAGTTGCCGACGAGCTTTGTGTAGGAATTCATCGTGGCAGCGACCTTTTCCGGAGTCAGCTGATCGCCGAAGGATTTCCGGACAGCAGGGATGATACTGTCCAGAGAACCGTCATAATCCTTGGCACTGTAAGGAATGTTGATCACGCCGAAGAAGTTCCTTGCGGTTTCAGATGGGAAAAACTGCCGAAGATTTACCGGAACACTGATGACCACAGGACGCTTCCGCTCCTGCACGGTCATGCCGTCCACAACGGAGGCGATGTACACCGAGGTCAGAAAAATGCCGACGGTGGTGTGGTGCTGATGGGCGAGCTCCACCACGGCTTTGGCGGAGACAATTCCCTCCAGCAGGTGATTGTGCTGATTTTCATCCTTCTCGCCCTTCAGCTGATAGGCTTTCACAGAGGTCATCTGCTTCAGCTGCGAGCTCTTCATCTTCTGGTAATAATGTGCAAATGCATCTGTGGTTTTCTCGGATGAGGAGGAGATGTCGGAGGCTGCGTCGGTAATCTCCACGTGATGTACGAGGGAGAGGTAGCGCGTAATCATCTTCCGGAAGAAGACAAAAGCACCGGTGCCGTCCGCAAGGACATGAAACATCTCCAGATTGATGCGGTTTTCGTAGTAAGTGACCCGGTAGAGCAGATTCTGAAGTCCCGGAAAATAAAGCGGCGAAAGAGGCGGCTCGTGGTCCTCGGTCACGGAGGCAGTTTCATTCAGGCCATCCAGGTAATACCAGAAAAGACCCTTGCGGAGTGCACTGTTAAAGTGCGGAAATTCCACAACGGTATCCTCCAGCGCGTGCTGGAGAACATTCGGAACAACCGGCTCCTTCAGCTCACAGACGATGCGAAAGACACGGGTGTCAAAGCCGTGGGCGGAGCAGGGGACGATGATGGCTGCATTATCAAGTTTGTACCATTTCCCGGTACGGGGAGTAGATGTTGTTTTCATTCTTCCATGATAACACAGCAGGGAAGCGTGCGCGAATCGAAGGGTCAGATCTCCTGACCGGTCTGAAGCTTGCGAAATTCGGACGGAGTAGAGCCCTTTGCCTGGCGGAATGCCTTGGAAAAGGCGGCGCTTGTCGAAAAACCGGAGCGAAGCGCAATTTCCGTGATTGGCATGCGGGGGTCGGTCAGAAGCTTTTCGGAAAGAGAGATGCGCTGGACAATCAGATACTGATGGAAGGACATATCCGTGTAGTCACGGAACAGGCGTTCAAAATAGTATTTTGAGAAACCGGCAAGAGCAGCGGCATCATCCAGAGAGATATCCTCAGCGCAATGCGCTGCCAGGTAATCACAGATTTGCTGCATGGACTCATTGTGGCGCAGAATCCGGCCGCCGGAGGTATCACCCGGCTCCGGGAGAGACCTCCGGCTTCGTGAAATCAGCGTGATCATCTCCATGGCACGCGCGTAAATGGAGGCTTCTGTCAGAAGAGGACTTTGCTGATAAAGATCCCGAATGTCCAACATCATGTGGTGTACATCACGATGGATGTCCGGAAAATTCTCCGGCGTGATCAGACAGCAGGGGGACAATCGGGAGAGCGCGGTTTCCAGACCGTTGATTTCACGAAGCGGGGTCCAGTTGATCTGGAAAATAAGACGGACGCCCTGCGGTTCTGCGGGAAGATCATGGATGGTTCTTGCTCCGATGATCAGAAGGTCGCCGGGACGGAGTACATAGGTGTCATTCGGACAGATTGCGGTATAAGAACCCGAGAGAGGACACAGAATTTCCATATCATTATGCCAGTGCGGCGGGTAGTGCTCGCATTCATCATTGATATAAAGGCGGACGTGGGTGTCGATTTTATGGTGAACGGTTTCCCGGGTGCCAACCAAAGTTTCAATCATAAGGTTACTCCTGCCATTAAAAGCGTTGGATGATAGCAATAAAAGAATATCGAATCTTGCTATTCAGTATCATAACGCAAAACGACGAAAATGACATAAATAATTGAAACATACAAGAAAAAGAGGGCAGAACAACGACGGACAAAGAAAACGAAAACGTAAAAATATACATTTACGACACAAATATGATGGGAAAAGTAACTAAATGTATAGCGAATCAATAGAAATTAGAGCAAGAAATGACAAGTATAGGACAACTTTAACAACGAATTCGAAACAACAAATTGCTAGGATTATTACATCAAATGTTTCATTTGTCAGTTTCACGAATGAAATACAAAACGTAGTCAGACACCATCAAGGGAGGGTACCAATGAAAAAACAGTTGGCCGTTTTACTGTCAGCAACGATGCTCACCTCGCTCCTTGCGGGATGTGCGGTTTCCACAGATACCGGAAGCGGATCCGGATCAGGCTCAGCTGCCGCTGCCACGGAGAGCACAGATGCAGCAGCTGCAGATACCACCGCTGCATCCGGAGAGGCAGAAGAGATCACCTGGATGTTCTGGGATGATCTGGAAGCAACCGAGGATCTGATTTCTCTTGGCTATAAGCAGACCATCGAGCGCTTCAATAAGGATTATGAAGGCGTTTACCACGTTACGCCGATTACCACGAATCTGGAAGAGTACTATCCGAAGCTGAACGCACTGGTCGCTTCCGGTGATGTTCCGGATGTCTTTATCGTAAGCCCCGGACCGAACCTGGATGTATATGTAGATCCCGGCGTAGCAGCTCCTCTGGATGATTATCTTGCACAGGATGGCTGGAAGGATTCCTTCTCCAGCGATGCGGTTTTCGCACAGCAGACCTATGACGGAAAGATCTACGCAGTTCCGCTGAACATTGCAGCAGCCTGCGTCTTCTACAACACCGAGATGTTTGAGAAGGCAGGAGCAAAGGTTCCGACAACGTGGGATGAGCTGATCGATGACTGCGAGAAGCTGAAGGCAGCCGGCTATACACCGGTAACCATTTCCGCAGGAACTGCATGGTGCCTGTCCATGCTGGCGGGTTACCTCTGCGATCGTGAAGGCGTTGATCTTGAAAAGGTAGAATCCGGTGCGGAGAGTTGGAAGAATGATAAGACCGTAGCAGCAGGCGAGAAGCTTCTGCAGCTGGCACAGTACTTCCAGCCCACGGCAGCAGGCGATACCAACGATGTGGCAACCGCTGCATTCTACAACGAGGAAGCTGCAATCCTGATTCAGGGCTCCTGGGCAATTGCACAGATGAACGGCTCCAATCCTGACATCGAGAGCAAGTGCGGCGTGTTCCAGTTCCCCGGAATTGAGGGCGGAAACGATGCAGGACGTATTATTGCAAAATCGGACTCTCTTGCCATGAGCTCCTCTACCAAGCATCCGGAAGCCTGCGTCGCCCTGATGAAGTATTTTACGGATGAGACGTCTCAGAAGTATACCGCAGAAGTCGGCGGAAAGATTCCGGTCACAGACGTAGAATATGATGCAGACAAGGCACCGAAGCAGCTGGCTTATGTAATGGATGTATTCTCCAACGCATCCGCAACCTTCGGATTCTACAACGAATCTCTGGCAACCACAGAGGCGGGTTCCCAGTTCGATGACACCATGGTTTCCATGTACCTTGGCGACTACACGCCGGAGGAAGCCTTCCAGAGCCTGGAAGACTGGTACAGCGACACCAACCCGGGCGGCGTCCGCAATTAATCTCTGCGATTTGCCTGAAAAAGTATTCTGACAAACCCTGAAAAAGACAAGTAAGGACAACAGCGGGGGCGCCTGATGGGACGGCGGTCCCGCTGCTCGTTCTGAAAACTGTTCTGCAATTTGTTCTGAGAAAGAAAAGGAGCGTCTATGGATAAGCTCTTACGAAATAAAAAAGCAATTGCTCTGTTTGTGGGCCCGGGACTGATTCTGTTCACGGTGGTCCTGTTCATACCGATTTGTCAGTCCGTTTATTACTCCTTCTGTGATTACAATGCACTGACTCCGCCGAAATGGATCGGACTTCAGAATTATAAGCAGCTTCTGAAGGATTCCACCATGAAGATTGCGCTGAAGAATTCGCTGTTCTTTCTGATTTTCTCCTGTGTTTCGCAGCTTCTGATGGGACTGATTCTGGCGGGACTTCTGACGAATATCCCGAAGGGGAAGAACTTCTTCAAGAACGTGATCTATCTTCCCTGCGTTCTGTCCTCTGCAGCACTTGGTCTTCTGTGGATGTTCATTTTCAGCCCGAAGCTTGGAATTAACCAGCTTCTTCAGAAGATAGGACTGGAGGGGCCGCTCTGGCTGATGGATACGAAGGGCTTTATCATTCTGCCGATGTGGGTGATTGCATTCGTGGCGCTCTGGCAGTACGTCGGTCAGTCCATGATGCTGTATATGGCTCAGATTTCCGGAATTGACAAATCCCTGTATGAGGCATCCTACATTGACGGCTGTACGAAAATACAGACCTTCCGGCATATCACGCTTCCCCTGATCAAGCCGATGGTCGGAACGGCGATGAGCCTGAATGCAATCGGCTCGCTGAAATTCTTTGATCTGATTTTCAACATGACCGAGGGCGGCCCGAACCACAAAACGGAGGTTCTGGCGACGCACCTGTATACACAGGGCTTTAAGTATTTCAAATACGGATATGCCAGTGCGATTGGTGTGGTTCTGCTGGTGCTGTGTCTGTTGATGACCTTTATCATCAACAAGGTATTCAAGGATGACAATACATAAAAGGAGGGAGACGGATATGAGAAAAACAGCTGTATTACAGGCCGGCTCCGCCGGAGAAAAGAAAATGAAGAAGCAGAAGGAGAAAATCCGTTGGACACCGGCACTGGTCCTGATTTATCTCTTCCTGATTCTGATGCTGGTGCTTTATCTGGCACCGCTTCTTTGGACCTTTATGGTGTCCTTTAAATCAAATGCCGAAATATTTACGGCACCGTTTGCACTACCGCAGGTCATTCAGCTTGGCAATTATATCGTGGCCTGGACAGCGGGGCATCTGGGAACGGCGACGATGAATTCATTCATCGTCTGCATCATCACGTTGATTCTGTCCATGGTTTTGGGAGCCATGATCTCCTTTGCCATCGGCGTGATGCGCTGGAAGGCAGCAGGCGCGGTGCTGACCTACTTTATGACCGGCATGATGATCCCGGTTCACTGCGTACTGATTCCTCTGTTCACGAGATTTGCAAAAATCGGCTTATCCAACAGCTTGACAGGACTGGTCCTGCCGTATTTGACCTTCTCGCTGCCGATTACGATTTTCATCATGACCGGATTCTTCCGGAGTATGCCGCACGAGCTGATTGAATCCGCCTGCATCGACGGCGCGAATATCTACGAGATCTTCATTGAGGTCGCTCTTCCGCTGGCAAGGACGGGATTCTTCGTAACCGGTCTTATGACCTTTGTCGGCAACTGGAATGAGCTGCTCCTTGCGATGGTCTTTATCTCAGACGATGCGAAGAAGACGCTTCCGGTGTCTCTGTCGAAATTCGTAGGTCCCTATAACACGAATTATTCCCAGATGTTTGCTGCAATTATTCTGGCGATTATCCCGACCATTGTCGTGTATTGCTGCTTCAGCAACCAGATTGTTGACGGTCTGACGGCAGGAGCGGTAAAGGGTTAAAAAGTGAAGGCTTCGGGAGCACGAAACGAGTAGTGAAGCAGCGGTTTCGATGTTAGAATATAACAACAGAAACCGCTTTTTTGATGCGGCAAAACAGCCTATCAGGAGGAAACCAATGAAAATTTATCAGGTAACAGATCCCGAATTTGCAGAATATGGAAAGGTAGTCACCGGCTATGATGTTCAGCCGATTGTGGACGCTCTGAAGGAGCACACACCGCTTCCGGAGGGAACCGATTATGTGGCAGAGGAGCCTGCCCTTCAGAATCTTGAGGCCAGCAAGGCGATCGCTCCGTCTCTGTTCGGCGGACTTCCGGTTCAGTTCGGCTGGTGCAACGGACACAACACCAAACTCAACTGTGTGGAGTATCACCGCAGCAGCGAGTTCAACCTCGGCACAGAGGATTTCATTCTCCTTCTCGGCAGAGAGTGCGATATCACAAAGGACTGGAAGCTTGACACCGACACCATCAAGGCGTTCAAGGTCCCGGCAGGTGTTCTGGTTGAGGTCTATGCTACCTCTCTTCATTATGCTCCCTGCCATGCAGATGCATCCAAGGGCTTCAAGGTACTGGTTGCTCTTCCGCAGGGAACCAACGTCGGAACCTGTGAGACAGAAGGAAAGAGCGGAGAGGACAAGCTCCTTCGCATGACCAACAAGTGGCTGCTTGCACATCCGGAAGCTCCGGAGGCAAAGGACGGCGCATGGGTTGGCCTTGAGGGCGTCAACATCGACATCGCGGACAGCATCTGATATTTGTGGATTGATAAGAATTAGAGAAAAGTACAGGTGCTACCTGAAGAAACTGCAAAGAATGCATCTCTCCTCTTGGAGAGATGCATTCTTTGATGAGATATACTGTCAAAACGCTGACACGGGAGATCGGGAGGAATGGAAGCAGAAAATATAAGAAAAAGTAGACATGAAAAGGTCAGTCAGGTATCTTGCGTTCGAAAAGCGATTTCTTGAATCGCACAAAAAAAGTGTTTTGTTTGGAGCTGTTGTCACTTTCGGCCCATATTTTACCGCCTAAATCTTCTACGATCTGCGTAGCAATGGAAAGCCCTAAACCATTTCCGTCAGCAACAGACATTGTTGAATCCGAGCGATAGAAGCAAGTAAAAATGCGTGTAAGATCTTCTTTTTCTAAGGGAACCCCCTGACTAGAAACGGACAATTGAGGAATTTTAGAAGGAAGATAGTACAAGTTTACAGAGATAGCACCACCAGAGGTGCAGTATTTTAATGCATTATCCAGGAAAATACTTATCAATTGCTGCAATCGCTGTTCATTGCCCAAAATATGAATGCCGTTCTGAATATTGCTTGTTATTGACAAACCCTTGTCAAAAGCCAATGGCTCATATATGGCGACACCACATTGAACAATGTAGCTAAGATCTATATTGGTATGGTCTACAGGAAGTAAAGAACTGTCATATCGGGCAATTTGAAGCATATTCTTAATTAAATCTCGCATACGGGAAGCTTCGATTTTGATGTTTTCCATACGAAGCTTATCTTTAGAATCCAGATTGTCAATATCCAGCATTCCCAAATTTGATAAAATAACGGTCAACGGAGTTTTCAATTCATGTGATGCATTGGCGATGAACTGCTTTTGCGCAATCATTGATTTTTCAACAGGAACAGAGATCCATTTGGAAATGGCTAAACCAAGGATAAGGAACGAAAAAAAAGCCAGAAATCCGCTTGATATATAATTACGAAGTTGGGTCGAAAGAAATTGTTTCTCAGCAGATATATCGACCAGCGCAATACGAATGTTGGAATAACCAATACTTTTTCGCATATAGCGAATATTGTTCGAAAGTTCGCCAGAACTGGAAGTGCAGTTGAGAATATCGGAAGCAAGTGACAGAATTTCTTCTTTGTTAGTTGTAAAAAGATGGTCTAATAAAAGCGTACATGTTCCAGAATAATTAACAGTAACTACGGCAATGGGATATGTTGATTCACTGGCGGCTGATATATCAGAAAGAATATAAGACATATCAGAATAGCAACTATTTTTCATGTTGCTTTTTGCAGACAGGTAAGTTGATGACAGGAATAAAATGACAAAGATAGTAGACACAGTAGAAATACTGAAAACAATTTGTATACGCAATTTACGAATCATTTTTTCTCCAATCGATATCCCATTTTGCGAACACTGACAATCTGTACAGTGGAATTTAAGAGAGAGAGTTTTTTTCTTAAAAAGCTGATATAGGCTTCTACATTATTGAAAGTTGCTTCGGAATCATATCCCCATACTTTTGTAATCAAAACTTCCTTGGACATTAAAGATCCTGTGTTGAGTATTAAAATTTTCAATAGTTCCATTTCTTTTGGGTTTAAGGACAGAACGTTTGCTCCGCAATGTAATTCACTCAAATCGGTAAGTAATTGCAGATCTCCGAATTGCAGGGAACTAGAAACGTATTGAGGCTGTCGGCGCAAAAGCGCGCGCAAACAGGCCAACAATTCATCGTTATTGAATGGCTTGGTAAGATAATAGTCAGCACCATAATCCAGACCGTGAATTCGATCTTCCAGCTCACTTTTGGCGGTGAGAATCAAAATGGGCGTATTAATTCCGTCTGAGCGGAGCTTCCTCAAAATATCGAATCCATTCATGCCAGGAAGCATAACATCGAGAATAATTGCATCATAAGAACCATTTTTTGCATATTCGTATCCTTCAATCCCTTCAAAAACAGTATCACAGGAATAACCATTTTCGCATAGTAAATCTTCAAGTGTACGTGCAAGCCGTTCATTATCCTCAACAATCAAAAGCTGCATTTATGAAGCCTCCGGAATACTTGTGTTCAAATTGACGTGTACACATAATTACCACTGTGTGTAGCTAATACACCTGTTATAGTACACATTTCGCATGGCAACAAGAGAACACTTAAAAAATGTTTGTGAAAAACGCACTACTTTTTCAGACTATTTTAAGATTAGTGAGATATATTGATGAACAGATAGGAAATAACTAGTCAAAGAAAGCAAGGATAGTCATAACAAAATACGAGGGGGGAAGATGAAAAAAAGATTAGTTTTAGCAGTAGCAACTGTCATGATGCTCGGAGCGGTGATTCCGTCAAGAGTATATGCCAAAACAATTGATAATGGGACAGATATTTTTACAGTGAGTACATCGAACTCTTTTGATGAAAAACAGGCATTAACATACGCGAGAGTGGTGTGCTTAAAACATAGCGGAAGTGGAAATGGAACGCTTTTGGCAACATGTGATCAACATGTATGGGTCAATGGAGAACAAGTTTGGCCTATTTACAGGAGCACAGACAATGGAGAAAGCTGGAGCCACATAACAGATGTAAAAGATGAAACCTTTGGGACAAATAGAAAAGCACAACCAATGTTGTATGAACTGCCACAGTCTGTAGGAAATCTTCCTGCAGGAACGTTGCTTTTGGCGGGGAATTTAGTTCCAGATGACCAATCATCTTCTAGAATAGTTCTTTATTCCAGTACAGATCAGGGAAATACATGGGACTATCTGAGTACAGTGGATGTTGGAGGACCATTTGATTATGATAATTCGGCCAGTTCCACGACGACGACGATATGGGAACCTTATTTATATGTTGATGATTATGGACATCTGATTTGTGCATATTCAGATGAGCGGCAAAAAAGTAAAGGTGCATTACAAACTTTGTCATTGAAGTATTCAAGTGACGGATTGAACTGGAGCAGTGAATCCAATATTGTGGCAATCAAGAACAAAAATGACCGTCCGGGAATGGTGACGGTTTCGAAAATGGGAAACGGAAAGTATATTGCCACATATGAAGTAGTCAATAAACCTACCTACACGCAGAATAGTTCGCCGGTGTATTGTAAATTCTCCAGCGATGGATTGAATTGGGATGAAGACGATTTGGGAACTCTTCTTCAGACAGCAGACGGACAAAGCCTGGGCTCCTCCCCTTATGTAAAATGGGTTGATGCCGGCGGGCCAAATGGAATGGTTGTCGTCGGAGCTAAATGGGTGGTCAATGCAAACGGTGACATTCAGGAAGGAGGGCAAAATCTATTTGTAAATTATAACTACGGAGAAGGAAATTGGGAAAGATATCCAAATGCTATCACATGGAATGGCGAAGATATTGATTATTTGGACGCCTTCAGTCAGTGCCTTGAAACAAATGCAGATAATTCACAGATTTATCAGATTGCTAATTTGGGACATTCTGCAAGTGATACATGCACATTAACGATAGGCACTCTTCCAACAACGATGGGAATATATGAAGCAGAAAATGCAACATTGAATAATGCGACCATTGTGTCTTGCGAAGATTCGATGGGGAAAAAAGAAGTTGGATATATCAATTATTCGGATAGTAGTGTTACTTTTGACAAGATTGTTGCACCCAAAAAGGGAAGTTATACGGTTTTTGTCAGATATAATAATGGCTCTGGATCGGCGTCTAGTCATACTGTGGTAATTAATGGGGTAAATGTCGGTACCGTTTCGTATCCGACGACACCCGATTGGCATCAATATTATTGGACATCATTCACCTGTTCTCTAAATAAAGGAGTAAATAGCATCAAGCTTGGATATAAGTCAGGATATGCTGAAATTGATTGTATTGCACTCCAAAAAAGTGGATATGATTTGTCTAGTGATTTTATGATTGAAAATCGCAACAGCAATAAGTATCTGGAAGTGGCGGAGATGTCTACTGAAAATGGAAAGGCACTTACGCAGTACGATAAAACAAATTATCCGTGCCAAATTTGGAATATCTCGAAGATGACTGATGGGACATATCAATTGATCAATAAAAATAGTGGGCTTGCGGCAGGAGTAAATAATAATTCGATTTCAGATGGAGCTGCAATCGTTCAGGAGACACCTGAATCTGATGATTCGCAGAAGTGGTCATTTAATTGTGCGGACAGTGGGTTCTATTATCTTGTAAATAAGGCTAGTGGAAAGTATATGGAAGTTACCAATAACCTAATAGATAATGGGGCTGCAATTGGACAATGGGGACCAACTGCATATAATTGCCAGCAGTGGGCGATTATAAAAGAAGGAATCAGGTAAAAGATGGTACGCAGCAATGCCTGCGATCAAAATAAACTTTATAGGAGGGATATATGAAAAAAAGAGTATTAAGTTTACTGCTTGCCGGTGTAATGGTGGCTGGAATGGCTGGCTGTGGGAGTGCGGAAAACACAGCTGACACAAATTCGTCACAGGAAACATTGGCAGAAACAGTGGAAGCATCGACGGATACTTCTACAGAATCGAGTGAGGAAGCGACTCCTGCTTCGGATCCGATAGATATTTCTTTCTGGTGCAATTTTACCGGATCAGACGGAGATGTTCTTCGGGAGATCGTTCAGGAATTCAATGATACCAATACAGATAATATTACAGTGTCTGTGGATATTATGGACTATAGTACGCTTCTTACAAAGCTTCCTGCTGCGGTATCAACGGGAACTGGTCCATCCTTTATGTTGGCCGGAATTGAGCTGATTAACGAGTATGCTAACAATGGAATGTTGGAGGATATTGGTGATTTCTGGGATGTGACAGGAACCAATAAAGATAATTTTTATGAAAATGTATTGGCGAAGTCTTACGTAAACGGAACGCAGTATGGAGTTCCGATGCAGTACAACTTGCAGTACCTATATTACAATAAGGACATGTTTAAGGATGCTGGGTTGGATCCGGACGCACCACCGACAACATTTGAAGAACTTGAGAAAGATGCTATGGCATTGACAGATTCTTCAAAGGGAACGTATGGAATCGCACTTCCGACAGATTACGGTTATTATGTCCAGTATCTTTGGGGGAATGGCGGAGATGTAATTAACACATCAACAGATGAAAATCTTTTAATTTCTGATGAAAACAAGAAGACTCTGCAGTGGCTTCAGGAACTTTCAAAAGAAGGAGTTTCACCTTCGGGAATTACTGCAGCAGAGGCAGACACGATGTTTCAGTCAGGCCAGGTGGCAATGGAAATGTCTGGACCTTGGAATATCAATGCGCTAAACGGCCTCGGTATGAATTATGGAATTACAGCGATCCCTGCTGGATCTGACGGAGCATATTCGGCTGAAGGTGGATGCTGCTGGATGCTTACGAAAGGCGCAGACGATGCAACCAGACAGGCAGTCTATAAATTTATGGCATATTGGCTTTCTGATTCTGTTTTGAAAAAGTGGTCTACGGTTAATGGATTTCCTGTATGGTCGTACTCTCTTCTGAAGGATGCGGATATTCAGAATAACGACATTCTGAGTAGTGTATCTGCTGCTTCTACAATTGGGCGTGACTGGCATCTTGGATATTCCTACGGTAGTCAGATTGATTCAGATGTTATGAAACCTATGATTGAAAAAGTTTTGGCTGGGGAAGATGTTGAAAAATCCTTGCAGGCAGCATCGGATACATTGAATTCTATCATTGGAAAGTAAAGTATCAAAAAAGTATAGCATTCACGGGGCTGTTGCATATTCCATGTGACAGCCCCGTTTCTATCAAAGAGGTGCATGATGAAAGGCACAAAAAGAATATCTACATCAAATCAAAGAAGCGCCTATCTTTTTATCCTTCCAGCAATGATTGTGTTGACCATATTTGTATTCATTCCGTTAATCAGTGCATTCGCATTGAGTGTATTAAATATTGATGTATATATGAACAACATTTCTTTTGCTGGAACAAGTAATTATTTCAAAATGTTCCATGATGAACGCGTATGGAACGCAACAAAGAATACGTTACTGTTTTCTTTGATGGAGATACCAACGCAACTTTTTTTAGCGTTGCTTCTCACAATGTTGTTGTTGAGAAACACTACGTTTCACAAAGCACTTAGAGCAACATTTTATATTCCATATGTATGCTCAATGACGGCTATCAGTATATTGTGGTCAATGCTATTGAATGCTAATTCTGGGATGTTGGCGTTTCTTTTGCGTAAAGTAGGAATTGTAATGCCAAATCTATTGAATAGTACGACTTGGGCACTTCCGGTTGTAGCAATGGTGACCGTATGGAAAAATTTTGGCTACACAGTCACATTGTTATCGGCTGCGGCATTGGATATCCCGTCTGCTTTATATGAGGCGGCAGATTTAGACGGGGCAACCGGGTTTGAAAAATTTGTATATGTAACGATCCCATCTATAAAAAATACAATTAGTTTTTGTCTTGTTACTATTTTAATTGCAGCTCTCCAAGCGTTTGATCAAATTTATGTCATGACAGGTGGAGGACCACTGAACAGTACGGAGACTCTGGTCTCGTATATATACGATCGCGGCTTTCAGACAACGCATGACCTCGGTTACGCTTCAGCAATTTCAGTTTATCTTTTTATTCTAATTGCTGTTATCACTTTTATTACACGACGATATACATCCCAAACGGAGGCAGATGAATGAATAGGGAGCGGCATCGGAATTATAAATTCCATATTGGAAATGTTGTTTTGCTTTTTGTTGCTTTATTTGTATTGCTTCCTATTATATGGCTTTTCGTGTCGTCTTTTAAGACAGATGCAGATGTCATTAGTTGGCCACCTGCTTTTTGGCCAAAAAAATGGGTTATGACACAGTATGAATATGTGGTTAGTGTAATTCCGGTCATGAATATGTTAAAAAACACAGTCGTATTTGCTGGCTGTGTTACAGGAATCAGCTTACTCATTGATTCTCTTGCTGCATATGCGTTTGCAAGAATGCATTTTAAAGGGAAAAATACTATTTTTGGAATTATTCTTATGACAATGATGGTACCTTTTCAGGTGATCATGATTCCTTTGTATATGGAGGAATATTTAACTGGAATCTTAAATACATATGTGGGTTTAGTTTTGCCAAGAATTGCCAGCGCATATGGAATATATCTGTTGTCATCTTTCTTTATGGGAATTCCAAAATCCTTAGAAGAAGCTGCAAGGATTGATGGAATGACAGATATAAATATATACGCACAGATCATCGTTCCGCTTTCCAAACCGGCATTTGTAAGTCTTGGAATATATCATTTTATGAATAACTGGAATGATTTGTTATATCCAATGATGCTGACTAGTTCGGTGGAGATGAGGACATTATCAGCTGGTTTGGCGATTCTGGTGGGAAATCACTCTATTAAGTATGGCCCGACATTGGCGGCAACGGTGATTTCTATCACCCCACTTCTCATTCTGTTCTTATCGGGACAGAAGTTTTTCATGGAAGGAATTGCAACAACAGGAGTAAAGGAGTGAAAAATGGACGAAATAAAAATTCTTGTTCATGCTGCTTTTAAGAAAAGTAAAATTAGTCCCTGGCTTTATGGCTCTTTTGTTGAACACATGGGGAGAGTTGTGTATTCAGGGATTTATGAACCTGAAAGTATTTATGCTGATGAAGACGGTTTTCGCAAGGATATCTTGGAAAAAGTAAAGAATATGGGAATAACCTGTGTTCGATATCCTGGTGGAAATTTTGTATCTACATATGATTGGAGAGATGGAGTCGGTCCTAAGGAAAATCGTCCATGGAAGAGGGAAGTGGCATGGAAGTCTATTGAAACCAATGAGTTTGGAACCGATGAGTTTATGAGATGGGCTAAAAAGGCCGATGTTATACCTGTGTTCGCAGTAAATCTTGGAACAAAAGGAATAGAGAACGCTATGTCGTTTCTTGAATACTGTAATCTTCCGACAGGAACATTTTATAGTGACATGAGAGCGAAAAATGGTCATGAGAAGCCTTATCACGTTCCGGTTTGGTGTATTGGAAATGAAATGGACGGAACATGGCAGATGGGCCATAAAACGGCAGATGAATATGCCAGACTGGCAACACAGACAGCCCATGCAATGAAAGCATTGGATGCGGATATTCAAACCGTTGTATGCGGGAGTTCTTCAACATCAATGGAAACATATACGGATTGGGAGAGAATTGTTCTTGAGGAAGCATATGACTACGTAGACTACATTGCACTTCATCAATATTATGGTGGTCAAGAGAAAGGAACAGCTCGTTTTTTAGCTCAATCTTTGGACCTTGAAAACTATATTCATACTGTCTCAGGAATTTGCGATATGGTCAAGAGTAAAAAGCATGGTCATAAGCAAATAAATATTAGCATAGATGAATGGGGAGTATGGGAAATTCCGGGAACAGATGTTGAGAACGATGTAAACAGTCGTGATTGGGAGATTGCACCGGCTTTCAGTGAACAGATTTATACAATGGAAGATTCTCTGCTATTTGCAAGTATGCTTATGGCAATGGTTCGAAATTCGAATCGAGTGAAAATTGCCTGTCAATCATTGCTGACGAATATCAGCGCGGCTATTATGACAGAAAAGGGCGGGGAGTCTTGGGTTCAGCCAATCTATTATCCATTCTCCTACATGTCAAAATATGGAAGAGGAGTGGTTTTGGAGAGCGCTGATCAGATGGAAACATATGAAGCAGATGGAATTCATGTTCCAGAAGTGGATTCGCTTGCGATATATAATGAAGTGAGAAAAGAAGTGGTTTTTTTCTGGGTGAATCGTGTTGATCAGAAAAAGAAAATTTCTATTGAATTACAGGAGTTTACGGGAGAGAATATTGTTGAATTTATATCAATGCATGCGGAACGAACGGCAACAAATCAGAAGCAGCATGATTTGGTTAAGCCGGAAGAACAGAAAAATGTATTTAAGATGATGGGAAATACAGTAATGGGAGAAATACCGGAGTATTCTTGGAACATGCTCCGAATTCAGGTGTAGATTAGAATCAATGCAGGCTGAAATTCGAGGATGGTTTCGAAAAGGTGGATACCAGAAAACTGAACGTTTCGATGGTGAATGTGAAAGGGCATAGATACGATGAAAAAAGAAAAAAATACGGATAATTACACTCCCTGGATTGAGCAGCGGGCGGATCCGTATGTAACCTGCGAGCATGGCGGAAAGTACTACTTCACGGCGTCGGTTCCTTCCTATGACCGGATTATTCTGCGCTGCGCAGATCGTCTGGAGGATCTGGCAGACGCGGAAGAGAAGATGGTGTGGACGAAGCATGAGTCCGGAGATATGAGCTTCAACATCTGGGCACCGGAGATTCACTACCTGTTCGGCGGCTGGTACATTTACTTCGCGGGCAGCGACAAGGACGACATCTGGAAGCTTCGGCCCTATGTGCTGAAATGTGAGGGCGAGGATCCGATGAAAGACCCTTGGGTGGAGCTTGGCAAGATGAAGCGGTCCGAGGACGATCCGTTTTCATTTGAGGCGTTTTCTCTGGATGCTACGGTATTTGAGGATGCCGGTCAGTGGTATTATGTCTGGGCGGAAAAGGTCGGTGTCGGCAGGCAGATCTCCAATCTGTACATCGCACGGATGAAGAGCGCGAATGAGCTGGCAACGGCGCAGGTTCTTCTGACCACGCCGGACTATGACTGGGAGCGGCACGGCTTCTGGGTCAATGAAGGACCGGGAGTTCTGAAGCATGGCGGAAAGCTGTTCATGACCTTCAGTGCAAGCGATACGAGTCCGGCTTACTGCGTGGGACTTCTGATTGCAAAGGAGGGATCAGACCTTCTGGATCCGAGATCCTGGGAGAAGCTTCGCTATCCGGTCATGAAGAGTGATAAAGAACACGGTCTGTATGGCCCTGGACACAACTCCTTTACGAAGGATGAAGAAGGAAGAGACATCATCGTTTATCATGCGCGGACCACGGACAAGCTGATCTGTGAGGATCCGCTGTACGACCCCAACCGGCACACCATGAAGCGCGTGGTGGAGTGGGATGAGAATGGAATGCCAGTCTTCCAGTAAGAAAATAGTGCATGTAACAGCGGCGGAGCCTTTCGGAAAAGAAGGGTTTCGCCGCTTTATTGCAAAGCCTCTGACAGACCGATATAATTAAGGTTCGTATAAGTTGAGAAAACAAGTGAAAACCGCGGATAGCGGCACAGGAATGTGGGATTATGTCTGGCAAAAAGAATCGTAAAAAGATAAACAAGCAGAAGAGAAGACAGATCGCAGCGGCAGTGATCGCAATCATTCTGGCACTTGCCATGGTGGTGCCGCTCCTTGTCGTGACGGTGTCGGCGGCGGAGAGCGGAACGATTGCCGGTGCGGTACAGACGGCGGGAGACGTTGTTCAGGATGGGATCACGCTGGAAGGCGTAGATTTGTCCGGAAAGACGAGAGAGGACGTTCAGGCGGTTGCGGATTCCGTTCTGGAGAGCAGGAAGAATGCGACCATCACGCTGCACGGGAATACCGATGATGAGAAGGTGACCGTCAGTGCGGGAAACCTTGGGATGATCTGGGGAAATGCAGAGGTCGTGGATCAGATCATTGGCTACGGACATGCGGCCAATATCATTGCCCGCTACAAGCAGGAAAAGGACCTGGAGAAGAACGGGGCCAATTTCACCGTGGATGTGGATTTCAATCAGGATCAGATCCGTACCTTCCTTGAGAATAACTGCACGGTCTGGAATGTGGCAGCGAAGAATGCGTCGATGACGCGGGCAAACGGCGGCTTCCAGTATACGGAAGGACAGGCTGGTGTCAGTGTGGATCTGGACAGCTCGACGCCGAAAATTTATCAGTATCTGACGTCAGAATGGGATGGAAAGGATGCGGAGATCGATCTGGATATGGATGTCACAGAACCTGCCACAACCGTAGAAGAGCTTCAGAAGCTGACATCGGTTCTCGGAACGTTTACCACCTATTATTCCACCTCCAATGCGGCGCGCTCGAAGAACATCAGCAATGCCTGCGGGATGATCAACGGGATGTCCCTTGCACCCGGAGAGACGTTCTCCATGCTGCAGACCATCACTCCGTTTACGGAGGAAAACGGCTATCAGCTGGCGGGCTCCTATGTGGGCGATGAGGTGGTGGAGAGCTTCGGCGGCGGAATCTGTCAGGTTTCCACAACGCTTTACAATGCGGTGATCCGGGCAGAGCTGAAGGTCAATGAGAGATACAATCACTCCATGATCGTAAGCTATGTGGATCCGTCTGCGGACGCAGCCATCGCAGAGTCATCCGGCATGGATTTCCGTTTTACGAACAGCCTGAGTGATCCGGTTTACATTGAGGGCTATACCTACAATGGCGCCATCACCTTTACAATTTACGGCGTGGAGACAAGGGCCTCCAACCGGAAGGTTTCCTTTGTCAGTGAGACGCTTTCGGAGACGCCGTCGGAGGGAACCAAGATCAAAGAGGATCCCTCGGAGCCCGTTGGAAGCGTTCAGACAACTCCCGGCCACACGGGATATTCCGCAAGGCTCTGGAAGGTGGTAACCGTCGACGGTGTGGAGCAGAGCCGTGATGTGTTCAACAACAGTACCTACAATATGACACCGACCTACGTAAAGGTCGGAACGGCCGGCAATGTGACGCAGGGACTGAAGGATGCCATTGCTTCGCAGGATGTGGATGCCATCAAAAAGGCCGCTGCAGATGCAGCCAAGGGAATTGATTCTGCGAAGACGGATGAGCTGACGGATCAGGCAAAGGCAGCAGCGGATGCAGCTTATGCAGAGGCACTTGCACAGGGACTGGATACCACGACGGCGATGGAGAAGGCGCAGGAAGCGGCCAATGCGGCAGTGGCAGGCGGCGGAAATACGGAGGCATCGTCATCTGCTTCTTCGTCCCAGAGCACGGAATCGGAGAGCGCAGGGAATACAGAAGGCACGACAGCGGACTCGCAGACGCAGCAGTCGGATGGAGCATCGGAAAGTCAGAATGCCGGAGGGGAACCGTGATTCTTCGAAACGGAGCGATCGACGACAATGTATTTGAGCGGTCCGTGGTAAAAAGACTGCAGAATGTCCGGAATCCGGAGGGGCTGCGCCCTTCCCGGGCGGAAGGGCCGGTTTCGTTTTTGGCGAGACATGCCGGCTTTCTATCCGTGATTACGGCACTGAATGATCTTGCGGCGGAAGGAATCCGCCCGGAGGATATCAGAACTTCGATTCTCCTTCCGGAGGGAAGCGAGGAAGCGCTTCTTCGCAGCATTGTCGATGAGATTCATGATGCGGCGGCATGGGCAGAGGTTACCGTTTCTGCGTGCTGCGCACAGACGTGCCGTGCAGTGACAAGACCTGTGGTCTGGTCGATGGCCCGGGGGAGCAGAAGATATTTTGCCTCAAGTGACACGGAGCTGTTCGCAGAGGATTGTGCAGAGGTCCTTATGATCGGCAGGGCCGGCCTGTCGGGAACCTTTCTTCTTGCAGAAGAGAAGAGAGGGGAGCTGGAGCAGCGGTTCCCGGTTCGGATGCTGGAGCGCGCCGCCTGTATGAAGGAGCTGCTCCTGATGACACCTGCGATGGAAGCGCTGGAGAATTGCGGAATTCGACCGGCCTGGCTGGTGAGCGGAGGTGACGGAGGGGTGCTTGCATCTCTCTGGGAGCTTGCAAAGCAGACGGGAGGCGGCCTGGAAGCAGAGCTTCCTGCAATTCCCCTGTTTCAGGAAACCATTGAAATTACGGATTATTACGGAATCAATCCCTATCAGCTGTCCTCGGCCGGCTGCATGCTGGCGGTGGTGGCCGATGCGGAATCTTCCTCGGAGCTTCTTGCGGAGAAGGGCATCTATTCGAAGAAGATCGGGGAGCTCACAAAGGGCCGGGATAAGATTCTGATTAATGGAGAAGAGAGGCAGAATCTGAACCGCCCGGAGGCAGATTCGCTGCTGACGATACTGGCATAGACTTGTAAGGAGGAAGGGCAAAGGATGAACACACTGAAGGAGAGAATTCTTACGATCATCGAGAAGAACAGCCGGATCAATCTGAAGGAGCTGGCGATCATGCTGGGGACCGAGGAGATTGAGGTTGCAAATGCGCTGCAGGAGATGGAAACAGACGGCATCATCTGCGGATATCACACGATGATCAACTGGGACAAGACCGGAATCGAGAAGGTGACAGCACTGATCGAGGTCCGTGTAACCCCGCAGAGAGGCCAGGGCTTTGAGGACATCGCAGAGAGAATCTACAAGTATCCGGAGGTCAGCAACGTCTATCTGATGAGCGGCGGTTATGACCTGATGGTCATTCTGGAAGGAAAGACCTTGAAGGAGGTATCCGGCTTCGTAACCAATAAGCTTTCGACACTGGATACGGTTCTTGGAACCACCACGCATTTCATTCTGAAGAAGTATAAGGACCATGGAACCATTATGGATAAGAAGGAAGAGGATATCCGGGAGATTGTGACGCCATGAGAACAGATCTGATTGCAGACAAGGCAGCATCGCTGCAGCCTTCCGGGATCCGGAAGTTTTTCGATATTGTTGCGGAGATGGACGATGTGATCTCGCTCGGAGTGGGCGAGCCGGATTTTGACACGCCGTGGCACATTCGCGATGAGGGTATTTATTCTCTGGAAAAGGGGAGAACCTTTTATACCTCCAATTCCGGACTGAAGGAGCTGCGTATGGAGATTGCAGCGTATCTTCAGAGAACGCAGGGACTGGAATACCATTATCTCTCACAGATTTTCGTGACGGTGGGCGGCTCCGAGGCCATTGACCTTGCGATGCGCGCAATGCTCAATCCAGGAGATGAGGTTCTGATCCCGCAGCCCTCCTATGTGTCCTATGAGCCGTGCGTGGTCATGGCAGACGGAAAGCCGGTTGTGATTGAGCTGAAGGAAGAAAATCAATTCCGCCTGACACCGGAGGAGTTGGAAGCGGCAATCACGCCGAAAACGAAGATTCTGGTCATGCCGTTCCCGAACAATCCGACGGGAGCGATTATGGAGCGTGAGGATCTGGAGAAGCTGGTTCCGATCATTGAGAAGCATGATCTGTTCGTGGTGTCGGATGAAATTTACGGAGAGCTGACCTATGGCGGGAAGAAGCATGTTTCCATTGCAGCACTCCCCGGCATGCAGGAAAGAACCATTCTGATCAATGGCTTTTCCAAGGCGTATGCCATGACAGGCTGGAGACTCGGATATGCGTGCGGACCGAAGGAAGTTATCAGACAGATGGTAAAGATCCATCAGTACTGCATCATGTGTGCCCCGACAACCTCGCAGTATGCGGCGGTGGAGGCACTGCGGAACGGCGATGAGGATGTCCGCAGAATGCGTGAGTCCTACGATGAGAGACGCCGGTTTGTGCTGTTTACGCTGAAAGAAATGGGATTGCCCTGCTTTGAACCGGAGGGAGCCTTCTACGTATTCCCCTGCATCCGTGAATTCGGTATGACGAGTGACGAATTTGCGACAAATCTTCTGAAAGAGGAGAAGGTTGCCATTGTTCCGGGCACGGCATTTGGAAACTGCGGAGAAGGATATCTTCGAATTTCCTACGCATACTCCATTGAAAGCCTGAAGAAGGCGCTGAAGCGTCTGGAGAACTATGTCCGGAGGCTTCGCGGAGAGAAGACCTGAGGCAGGGCGTACAGGAGGCCCTCGGGGATCCGCAGATCAGTCATCATCGAGACTGTCATTCAGGTCGGAACGCTTCAGGGTAAAAATAAACTCGGTGCCGACACCCTCGGTGGAGATGACATTGATGTTTTCATTATGAGCGCGAATAATTTCGCGAACGATGGACAGGCCAAGGCCTGTCCCTTTTTTGTCCTTGCCGCGGGAAAGGTCCGTCTTGTAGAAGCGCTCGAAGACAGCATCCTGTTCGCCGCGGGGGATTCCGATTCCGTGATCCTTGACGGAGACAAAGATCTTCCGGTGCTTCTCATAGGTCTCAAGCCGGACGGAGGTGCTGGATCTGCTGAATTTGATGGCATTGTCGATCAGATTGTAGAGAACCTGCTGAATGCGGTCCTTGTCGGCGTTGACATAGAGCACGCTGCCGGTCAGGATCAGCTCCAGCGTAATTTCCTTTTTCAGGCAGGTCTGCTCAAAGGAAGCGGCCACCTGCCGGATGGTCGCATTGATGTCAAAATCTGTCCGGTTCAGAATCATTCCCTTGGTGTTCAGGTTGTTCAGCGTCAGAAGATCATTGGTCAGCTTGGTCAGACGGTCGGTCTCATTCAGAACAATGCCGAGGTATTTTTCATGCATTTCGGGCGGAATGGTTCCATCCAGCATAGCCTGAAGAAAGCCGCGGATCGAGGTGAGGGGCGAGCGGAAGTCGTGGGAGACGTTGGCAATGAATTTTTTCTGGTCATCTTCGGAGCTTGCAACCTTCTGCGCCATGTAGCCGAGAGATGCGGCCAGGTAACCGATTTCATCCTCACTGTCCGCAGTCAGCTCGTAATGCATGTTCCCTGCAGCGTACTGCTCCGTGGCCTTTGTGATCCGGCGAAGGGGGAGATACACGATCTCCGTGAAGAAGATCAGAATGATCAGGGAAAGGAGCAGGAGAATCAGGAGCTCCACGTAGGAAATGTTGAGATAGCGGTCTGCCTCCTTGTGAAGATCGGCAATTTCATAATGGATGGCCACATAGCCGTTGGTTTTGTAGCCTCCGGTAATCGGAGCCAGGACAGAGAGCTTTTCGGAGGAAAAATAGTTCCAGAAATTCCCTTCGATGTAGAGATTTCCGCCAAAGGCGGAAGGGTCAAAGCCCTCCACGCGAACCTCGGTTTCCGGATCAATCCGGGTGTTGCTGTCGACCACGATCCGGCCGGACGGGTTCATGACCATGATGTCGGCATTCAGGTAGGAGCCGAGGGCATTCAGCTGCTTGTAGACACTGTCGATGGAGGTCTCGGCATTGTAAAGCTCGGCGGCATAGGAATTGGCAATCGTGGTCGCTTCGCGGTACAGGTTGTCCGCCTTCTGACGGCGGGTCTGATCCAGCGTCATGTTGGAGACAAAGGTTGCCACAACAATAAAGCCGAAGATGGCAAAGAGAATATAGGCAAGAAGAAATTTCAGATACAGCGTTTTTCTCATGTTCTCATCAGCTCCGCAGCCCTACAGCCGTTCCTCCTTTCTGCTACACACTTGCCTCAAATTTATAGCCGATGCCCCAGATGGTTGAAATTTTCCAGGACGCATGGTCATGAATTTTCTCGCGGATTCTCTTGATATGAACATCGACCGTGCGTGTATCGCCGATGTATTCATAGCCCCAGATCTGATCCAGAAGCTGCTCGCGCGTGAAAACACGGTTTGGCTGGGAGGCCAGGAAATACAAAAGCTCCAGCTCCTTGGGCGGCATGTCGAGACTGTGCCCCATATAGGTGACGGAATAGTTGGTCAGATTGATGGAAAGATCCGGATAATCGACAATTTTGTCTCCCGAGCCGGCAGACGCAGCAGCGGTCTGCGGCGCCTGATGTGTTCTTCGAAGGACTGCCTTGACGCGGGCCACAAGCTCCTTGGAATCAAAGGGCTTTTCCATGTAATCGTCTGCACCAAGCTCGAGACCAAGAACCTTGTCAAACACTTCACCCTTTGCGCTGAGCATGATGATGGGGGTTTGCGATTTGGTGCGGATTTCGCGGCAGACCTGATATCCGTCGATTCCGGGAAGCATCAGGTCCAGCAGAACCAGGTCCGGGGCATAGGCGGTGAACAGCTCCAGAGCCTCTTCGCCGTCCGCGGCGATCTGGGTATCATAGCACTCCTTATTCAGATACAGGCCGATGAGCTCCGCAATGTTCGCATCATCGTCCACGATTAAGATTTTCTGTTTGTTGACAGCCATGGAATTCGAATCCTTTCCGTAAATGCCTTTCTATGTGCACAAAGGCGTATGCCAAAGCCGGAAAAGCCGACGCAGGCAGGATGGTTACAGGTTTACAATCGTGACTCCGGCATCTCCTTCGCCGAAGTCACCGCCCCGATAGGAGCGGACAAAGGACTGCTTGCGGAGATAATTCTGAACGGCATTTCGCAGAGCCCCGGTGCCTTTTCCGTGTACCACGCGGACCGTGTCCAGATGAGACATACGGGCGTCATCGAGGTACTTGTCGAGTGCCATCAGAGCCTCATCGGTGGTCATGCCGAGCAGGTTGATTTCCGGAGAAATGTTCATTGCGCGGGACAGATCGATTCCACTGGTCTCCGCGGCATAGGAGCGGCTTTCATAGGCTCTTTTCAGAGCGCTGGAGGCCTTTTTCTTAGCCTGGGAATCAATCGTCATGCCGGTCTCTTCATCGATCAGGGCCAGATCCTTCAAAGGAATCTGAGAGTTCATGATACCGCACTGAACACCGACCTTGTTCTGGCGATCCGGGAGCTTCGTGACGGTTCCCTGCATGCCAAGAGAGAGAACCTTTACACGGTCACCGATGTGCAGATCGGAAGGAGAGAGCTGCGAGGTGCGCGGCTTCTTCTCCTCCGGCTTCTGAAGACGCCGGTTCTTCGCCGAAACCTTCTCGCGAAGGCTTGTTCTTGTCTGCTCCATGGCAGACATGTCGGCGCCCTTGCTGTTTTTCCGGATTGCGGAAATTGCACTGTCTGCCTGATCCTTCGCATCCTGCAGAATGTTGCGGGCCTTTTCGTTGGCCTGATCCAGAATCTTTCTCCGGCGCTCCTCCAGAGAATCCTCTTTCTGCTTCAGCTCACGGGAGCGGCGCTCCAGATCTGCCTTCATTTTATCCAGCTGCTCCTGCTGCTTCGCATTCCGGCGCCTGGTATCCTCCAGATCCGTCAGGACATCCTCGAAATTCCGCGTCTCCTGGCTCATCTGTTCCTTCGCGGTCTCAATGATGTAGCCGGGGAGTCCGAGCTTCTGGGAGATGGCAAAGGCGTTGCTCTTCCCGGGAATACCGACAAGAAGGCGGTAGGTAGGCTGCAGTGTTTCCACATCAAACTCACAGCTTGCGTTTACGATTCCTTCTGTTCGCATTGCATAGAGCTTCAGCTCGGCATAATGCGTGGTCGCAAGCGTGGAGATTTTTCTTGTGTGCATGAAATTCAGAATGGAGATGGCAAGTGCCGCTCCTTCTGTGGGATCCGTGCCGCTCCCGAGCTCGTCGAACAGACACAGACAGTTCTTGTCTGCACGCTTCAGGATATCCACAATTGAGGTCATATGAGAGGAGAACGTGGACAGGCTCTGTTCGATGCTCTGCTCGTCACCGATGTCCGCATACACCTCGCGAAACAGGGACAATTCACTGTGCTCTCCGGCAGGAATGTGGAGCCCTGCCATTCCCATCAGCTCAAAGAGACCGACTGTTTTCAGAGTGACCGTTTTGCCGCCGGTGTTCGGGCCGGTGACAATGATCATGTCGTAATCCTCTCCGATGGTCAGATCGATGGGAACAACCTTCTTCGGATCAATGAGGGGATGGCGTCCCTTGTGAATCCGGATGATGTGGTCTTCGTTAAAATCGGGACGGACCGCATTTTCATCCAGAGCCAGACCCGCTTTGGCAAAAATAAAATCGAGCTGCGTCATGTTCGCGCAGTTGTCGCGAAGCGCGGTCAGATGATCGGAAAGAAGAACGGACAGGGAGGCCAGAATCTTCTCCTCCTCCTTGCGCTCCCTGATCTGCAGCTCGCGAATGGCATTTCCCATCTCAACAATGGCAGCAGGCTCGATAAAGAGTGTCGATCCGGTGGAGGACTGATCGTGTACGATGCCGCGCACCTGGGATTTGTATTCACTCTTGATCGGCAGGCAGTAGCGGTCATCGCGGACCGTAATGACGTTGTCCTGCAGATAGGATGAGTAGGTCTGATTCAGCATTTTTCCAAGCTGGGCGTGGATCCGATCATCGGTCAGTCCGATTTCGCGGCGGATTCTCTTCAGCTCCGGGCTTGCATCATCGGCGATGCGGTCCTCGGCAAGAATACAGCGGCGGATCTCTGAGGATACCGGACTTAAGGGAACCAGACAGTCAAACAGGTCGAAAAGCGGATCGGCCTCATCGCCGGGGCCTGCGCTGCGGACTCTTGCTACGTTCTCGAGGAAGGCGGCAAGCTGCAGAAGCTCCGGGAGAGAAAGCGTGGTTCCGATGTGCAGCGCCTGAAACGCCGCGGAAAAATCGCGGTTGTTTCCAAAGCTGATGGATCCGTTCCGGAAGAGATATCCGAGGGCGGATTCTGTCTCCTCCTGGGCCTTTATGATGTCGCCAAGATCCTCCAGGGGAGAGAGGGCGCGGCAAAGCGCGCGGCCGGGATCTGAGGTTGCATGCTCTGCAAGGAGAGCGGTTATTTTATTAAATTCGCAGATTCGCATTACTTTTTCATTCATAATAGAAGAAGTATAACACGTTCTGACCCCTGCGTGCTATCAAGGCTATGCTATACTATATCTGCTCGACGTATACAGCAGAATCGGACATGGAGCGATAGAAAATGGATGAGAAGAATACGGATTTTATGAAGGAAGAAATCCGGCAGCGGCCTGTAAATAAGAAACGCCTTCTTCGAAGAACTGCGATTACGGTGTTTCTTGCGGTGCTGTTCGGAGCAGTGGCGTGTACGGTTTTCCTTCTTCTGGAGCCGGTCATCAACAATGCCATCAACCCGTCGGAGGAGCCGGCACCGGTAACCTTTCCGGAGGAAACTGCCGTTGACGAAATGTCTCCGGAGGATATGATTGCGAGTGATGCGCAGATTCAGGAGGCGGAAGCTGAGAAGAAGGCGGCCAGTCTTGTGGATGTGGATGCCATTCGGAAGGAGATCCTTTCGGAGGTAAGAAAGGATCTGGCAGATCAGAACAAGAAGCAGGAGAAGGAGACGACGGTTTCAGAGTATGAACAGTTTTATGCTTCTCTTGGGGAACTGACACAGCAGATTTCCAGGTCAATTGTGACGGTGACGTCCATCACACCGGATTATGACTGGGCCGGAGATGCATTCAACAGCGCCGGTTCTGCGAGCGGTCTGATTCTTGCGATTCGCGGGAAGAATATTCTGATCCTGTCCGATGACAATGCCTACGCGAAGGCCTCGGAAATCCTGGTTACGTTTCATGACGGGCAGCAGGCAAAGGCTCAGTTTCTGACGCAGGATACGGTAACCGGCCTTACCATTCTGAAGGTAGAGGAGAGCAGTCTTTCCGGGCCGCTTTCCCAAAATGATGAGATCACCGTTGCCGCTCTTGGGAGCAGTGAAAAAGCATCGCTTACCGGAACACCGGTGATTGCGGTCGGAAGCCCTTCCGGAAGCACCGGCTCTGTCAGCTACGGCGTGATCACAAATTCGGGACTTCTGCTTGATGTTGCAGACAGCGCGTATAAGCAGATCACTACCGATATTTACGGGAGTACTCAGGCAAGCGGCGTGCTGACAGATCTGGAGGGAAATGTGATCGGCTGGATTGATATGGATCACAGCAGATCAGATTCGCCCAACCTTCTCTGTGCAATCGGAATTACCGGTATGAAATCTCAGATCGAAAAGATGTCCAATGAAATCCGGATGGGATATCTTGGAATTCATGCGACGGATATTCCGGAGAGTGTCCGGACGGAGCAGGGGCTCCCGGAGGGTGCATATATCCAGAGAACAGAAATGGACAGTCCGGCCATGGAGGCAGGAATCCAGAGCGGAGATGTCATCACGGCGGTCGGAGGAAAACAAGTGACGGATTGCAGCAGTCTGATGGATATTCTTCTGGAATCCAGATCGGGGAGACAGCTTTCCGTTACGGTGAGCCGGCAGAAGGGAGACGAATACAGTGAGGTCAATCTTGTTGCGAATCTGACACCGAGACTGACTTTTGGAAGCAATCACTGACAACGGATAACAGGCGGCCAGCAGCAAAAGAAATGACAACAGAAAGAGGAATGGATATGCAGTATATAAAGGATTTAAAAGAAGGCGACAATGTAAGCAGCATTTATCTTTGCAGGAAGAAAAATGAGCTGACGGCGAAGAACGGGCGTGCCTATGACAGCCTGATTCTCCAGGACAAAACAGGAAGCATCGATGCCAAGATCTGGGAGCCCGGCAGTGTCGGGATTGAGGAGTTCTCAGAGATGGATTATGTGGACATTGTCGGAGAGGTCACGGTCTATCAGAAGAAGTACCAGCTGAATATCAAGAGAGCCCGTCGGTGCCGCGAGGGAGAATATGATCCTTCGGAATATGTACCGGTAACCAAGAAAAACCGCAAGGAGATGTGGGATGAGATGATTCGTCTTGCCAACAAGGTCAAGGAGCCGCATCTGCGCCAGCTGATCATCAAGCTGTTTGTGGATGACAAGGAATTCATTCATTCCTTCCAGGTCTCCTCTGCGGCGAAGACGGTTCATCACGGCTTTATGGGCGGTCTTCTGGAGCACACACTCAGTGTGATGCGACTCTGCGACAATTTTGCGGACAATTACCCGTTCCTGAATCGGGATCTGCTTCTGACGGCAGCGATGTTCCATGACATCGGAAAAACGAGAGAGCTTTCCCGTTTTCCGCAGAATGACTACACGGATGAGGGACAGCTGATCGGGCATATCATCATCGGTGTGGAAATGATTGATGAGAAGATCAAGGAAATTCCGGACTTCCCGCCGGTTCTTTCTGCAGAGCTCCGGCACTGCATCCTTGCACATCACGGCGAGCTGGAGTATGGCTCACCGAAGAAGCCGGCACTGGCGGAGGCGGCAGCCCTGAATTTTGCCGACAATACCGATGCAAAGCTGGAGATTTTCAAGGAAATGCTTGAGAAGGGCACGGAAGAGAACTCCTGGCTTGGCTGGCAGCAGCTTCTGGATTCCAATATCCGCAAGACGGAGCTCTGAGTCATACAGACGCTATCTGTGGCCTGGCTGCAGAATAAGGTACAACGGAGTACAGACGAAGGAAAGTGACAGCAATGGCAATGGACAGACAGAAAAAAACACAGTTTCAGAAGGATGATATTGTGACGGTTACCATTGAGGACATCAGTTCAGACGGCGATGGAATCGGAAAGGCGGACGGCTTTACGCTTTTTATCAAGGATGCTGTGATGGGTGACACCGTGACAGCGAAGATTATGAAGGTGAAAAAGGGCTATGGCTATGCCAGACTTCTGGATATTGTAAAGCCCTCCCCTTTCCGGACTGCGCCCCGGTGCGAGCTTGCAAGAAAGTGCGGCGGATGTCAGATTCAGGAGCTGAAGTATTCGAAGCAGCTGGAATTTAAGGAGAAGAAGGTTCGCGATGTTCTTGTCCGCATCGGCGGCTTCCCGGAGGAAGAGATTCAGAAGGTTCTGCATCCGATTGCAGGAATGGAGGATCCTTACCGCTTCCGCAACAAGCAGCAGCTTCCCGTGGGGGAAAAGGACGGCGTTCCGGTGGCCGGTTTTTACGCAGGCCATACCCACTGCATCGTTCCGGTTTCGGACTGTATGGTCGGAGCAGAGGAGAATCAGAAGATCACTGCAACGGTTCTTGACTGGATGAAGCGGTATCAGGTTCCTGCTTACAGGGAAGAAAGCGGTGAGGGACTTGTCCGGCATATTCTGATCCGAAGCGGTGTTTATTCAAGAGAAATCATGGTCTGCCTGGTTGTGAACGGAACAAAGCTTCCGCATGAAGAGGAGCTGGTGGAGGAGCTGTCGGTTCTTCCGGACATGGCAAGCATTTCGCTCAACACCAACACGGCAAGGACCAATGTCATCATGGGGAAGAAAATCCGTACGCTGTGGGGGAAGGATACCATCAAGGATTCTCTTCATGTTTCAAACGTGGAATACCGCGGCGGAAAGGCCTTCTTCGAGGAAGCACACCGGCAGGTGACGTTTCATATCTCGCCGCTTTCCTTCTATCAGGTCAATCCGAAACAGGCGGAGCGCCTTTACAGCCTCGTCCGATACGATGCAAAGCTTACCGGCAAGGAGATCGTGTGGGACCTTTACTGCGGAGTCGGCACGATCGGCTGCTTCCTGGCGGCGGATGCCAAAGAGGTTTACGGCGTTGAGGTGATTCCGGATGCCATTCGCGATGCCAGAAGGAACGCGGAGGAAAATGGCATCCACAACATTACCTTCCACGTCGGAAAGGCGGAGGAAGTGGTCCCGGAGTATGTGGAGAGCCGCGTCAGGGCGGAGAACCGCCGCAGCAAAAAAGGATTGGTTGACGTCGTTGTCGTGGATCCCCCGCGGAAGGGCTGCGATGAGAAGTGCCTTCAGACCATTCTGGAGGTGGAGCCGAAGCGCATCGTTTATGTCAGCTGCGACCCCGCCACGATGGCGAGAGACTGCAGAGTCCTGGCAGACGGAGGCTATCAGCTGATGTCGGTGCAGCCGGTGGACCAGTTCTCGCACAGCGTACATGTTGAGACAGTAGTACTGCTCACTAAGAAATCATAGATAAGCGGTCAGAAACCACATAAATACGGCACTTTTGCGACCTTTGCCTTACTCTTGGATGGAGTTTGGCAAAGGTCATTTTTTGTTTGATGAAGATACAATGCGTATCGAAGAACAGCTCAATGAACTGCAGAAAAAGGGAGTGAATAATGTAAATCACATGATGAGTTTGACAGTCTTATAGATAAGAGCGAACAGTTGAGAAGCTGGGAAAGCGATGCACTCGCCTGCAGCGATAGGCTGATCAGTGATTTTATTGAAAATCGAGATTTTTCTAGTTATGCTCAAAGTCACTTTGAAAGTCGGTGTCAGCACGATGGTAAAAATGTAAGAAGAATCAGAGAATCGTCTTTCGTGACAATCTTTGGTTATAGGGAAAAGTGGTGATTTGCAGTATAATTAAGGCCCAGAGCAAATCATCGCTTCGTTTAATACTGAGTGTATTGGGCACAGAGGATGTTCTCTGTGCCTGTTTTATTTAGACAGACAAATCGGAAGTTGCAGAATTGATAAATTTACCTTTCGAAGAAAAAAAGTAATCTTGTATAAGAATAAAAAAACAAGCATTATCCATCAATTCAAATATAAGGTAAAAAAGAGTATCAACCGACGAGGAGAAAAATAGATGAATATTACAAGTCTTGAAATTGCACAGGCAACAATGGATATGTTCTTTTGTTTGTGCTGTCTAATAATTTTTGTTTCAATTAAAGCAAATAATCCAAAACAGAAGAGTATGAGGATGTTCGTTCGATTATTTCTTATTGCTACAGTTCTGTTTTTTGGAGAGACTTTGGCATATATTTTTGGAGGTAACCTTGGTCCTTTTAAT
>JABLTN010010133.1_pt1 | contig 38849 bp, 32 predicted proteins | sample 7160141 | NCBI WGS metagenome assembly JABLTN01 (sample SAMN14651226, study PRJNA627086) | human gut metagenome | isolation source: feces | host: Homo sapiens | reverse complement strand
AGCAGCGGCGTTTGGAATGGTCGTTCTTCCTCGACCGCCGAAACTACATTACCTGTAAAGCAATTTGAATATAATAATTTGTTGAAAATACTTCATAGCAAAATGAAATAACACTGATAATAACAATTGGTGGAATAACTGTTGCTAAAGCACTGACACACGCTTCTGGTGAAGATTGAACAATAGCAGTCATATCCAACACTTCATCATCTGTAACATAATGTAATTCATCACAGAATTTCTTTCTCATCATACCGATAATGACAAAGCCACCACCAAATGTAAATGTAGATATTTGTAACATGGACCAGAATAATGTCCAGTATATATTTTTTTCTTTATCCATTTAAAGCTCCTCTCATTTTCTCTATCAATTCTTTTTTTGTTAGATATAAACCATCATGACCATGTAAATAATATTCAAAGTCAATACCCTCAACAAACATAATAAAATCTCTTACACGACTTCTATCATATTTTGAATCATTATCATAATAGTCTTCATATTCCCCATCTCCACCAATTAATACCTTTAAAACAGGAATGTAGATAAATATTGCATCCCTAGTATGAGGTGAGTCATGCGGAATCAACTCACATATTATATCCCCCAAATCAATAGTTATCTTAGAATCAATGACAATATCTGCTAGTCTTGTTGAAATTTTACTAATATCAGGATATTCCACATGCATTTTTTCATAGCAAAATTCAATATCCTTCTTTTCTTTAATACGTTGTAACATGTCTTCTTCATTCCAGGACCATGTCAAAACATCTTTTAGATATTCTTGTGTTTTATTACTTGCGATAACAGGACACTTTGCGCTTGTTAAACCAAATGTATGATCCCAATGCCAATGTGTCAAAACAAGTAAGTCAGGTTTCTTCAAACCTTCCTCTTCTAATAAATCTTCAAACTGTTTATAACTTTTTGGCGAATTACCAGCATCTATCTGTAGTGAAAAACGATTACCTTTTATATAAAAAAGATAAGGTTCATCATTATTGTCGTCATGCATCATATAGTAAATATAATCATTAAATTTTTTCATAAATTTATGCTAACACAAATTCACATAATTATTCACTCAATGTTCACTCAATATGCACTATTACTTCAATTATTTCCTTTATTCTAATAACTGTCAGATGAACAATGACATCTGATTCCCTCCCTTTCTTATCTAAGAAAGAATAAGTCTCAGTAATCCCCAATACTGAGATTTTTTTATGAATAAGGCTTATAAAAAGCTCAATCTTTTATAGATTAAGCTTTTGTTAATTACGCTCTTAATTCAGCATGTAATTTAGTATTTAAATCAGAAAGAATCTTACTATGTACTTCTGCTATTTCTTCTTCTTTTAATGTATGGTCATTAGCCAAGTAAACAATATGAAGAGCGATTGATTTCTTACATTTTTCAACATGTTCACCTTCATAAACATCGAAGATTTCAAGAGACTTAATAAGTTTCTTACCAGCTCTTCTAACTGTATCAAGAATTTCTTCCGCATTAACTTCTTTATCGATTACTAACGCAATATCTCTTGCTACACTTGGGTACTTATCTAAAGCTGTGTAATGTAATTTACCCTTCTTCGCATCAACTAGTGGATATAAAGAAATTTCTGCATATACAACATTCTTCAAATCATATTTTTTCGCGTATGCAGGATGAACAACACCAAATACGCCTAATAACTTCTTATCTAAATAAATTTCAGCACTTGCATATGGGTGGAAATGCTCTACATCTGTTGTATTTTCTTTAATTTGAATTCTAGATGAAGTAAATCCTAATTTATTTAGAGTTGTCACCAAGATTCCTTTTAATGCATAGAAATCTCCTTTAGTTTCTCTTTTATGTAGTGGATCATCAACCAAGTCACCATCTAATACAATTGCAAGTCTTTCATCCTGTGTATCTTTTCCATATACGCAAGAAATTTCAAAGAAATTATTGCTTGTATTCTGGTGTGCTTCATTATATTGAACACATTCTAGAACACTATTCATTAAGCCTGTACGAATATATTTTCTTGCTTCACTCATTGGCATAGCTAAACTGATAGCTTCACCTGCAGGCATAAATGTATCGTTAATAAATGCATCATTAACTAATGTATAAGTAACAATTTCACTTAAATTAAAACCATTCATTAGTGTTGTTACTGTTCTACGCAGCTTTTGAATTGGTGATAATTTACCAACAGTTGCCTGCATATAAGGAAGTGTTGAGCCTAAAGAATCAAAGCCAATTAAACGGATAACTTCTTCATCAATATCAGCAGCTCTTTCAATATCTGTTCTATAAGAAGGAATATATGATGTAATTTCATCACCATTTATTTCTGGTTTGAAGTCTAATGCACTTAATACATCTTTTACTTCATCCATAGTAAATGAAGTTCCTAATAAACTATTGCAATGAGTTAAAGTTTCCTTAACAACTACAGGTGTATATTCTTTCTTGCCAACTACAACTGTTTCTTCTAACCCGTCTGCTTCAGCATATTCTTTTAATAATTGTACTGAACGGTCTACAGCTTTTTTCATTGCAAGAGGTTCAATACCCTTAGTAAATCTTTGTGCAGCTTCTGTAATTAAATTTAGACGAATAGAAGTACGACGGATATTAACAGGGTTAAAGGCAGCAGCTTCAATAAAGATACTGTCTGTATTTTCATCAATCATGCTTTCTTCGCCACCCATAATACCAGCAATACCTGTAGCTTCATGATTTGTCGTAATTAAAATATCATCTTTTTGTATATCAAATAAAGCACCATCTAGAGCTGTCATTTCTAATTCCATATTATCTACTACTGTAATTTCATGATGAGGAAGTTTTGCATAGTTGTAGTAGTGCAATGGTTGACCTGTTTCTAACATAACAAAGTTTGAAATATCTACTACATTATTAATAGAATTCATACCTGCTGCATGTAGGTAGTTTACCATCCATTTAGGGCTAGGTCCTACTTTTACATGTTTAATAACTTTTCCATAATATGTAGAACACTTATCTGTCTTAATTTCTACTTTAAAATCTGTTGTTGAACCTTCATCACTCTTACCTTCATAGTCAGGCCATTTTACTTCTCTATGCAAAATTGCACCAACTTCTTTTGCCATATTCCACATTGCAGAGCAATCCGCTCTATTTGGTGTTAAAGATACATCAAGAATAGTATCATCTAAACCTAAATATTTTAAAACTTCTTTTTCACCAACAGGAGCATCTTCTGCTAATTCTTCAATACCACTTAATTGAGCTTCTGTTAAGGAATGTTTGTCAACACCTAGTTCTGATAGAGAACATAACATACCGTTACTTTCTTGTCCTCTTACAGGTTTTGCAATTATTTTTCCACCAGGAAGTTCAGCACCATTTGTTGCGACAATAACCTTTAAACCTTTGCGACAGTTAGGAGCACCACAAACAATCTGGAAAATATCTTCCTCTCTTGGTCCTATTTTTGTCTTTGTAATATGTAAATGATCACTATCTGGATGATCATAGCATTCTAACACTTCACCAATAACTAAACCTGTAGCACTAGCCATAGGTTCTACACCTTCAACTTCCAAACCAGCAGTAGTCATTTTATCTGCTAATTCTTGAGGAGTAATATCATGTAAATCTACATATTCACTTAACCATTTATAACTTAATCTCATCTTCTTATCTCCCCTCAACAATTAATCAAATCTATCAAATGTACTTAAGAAACGACTGTCATTTGTATAGAAGTTACGAATATCATCAATACCATATTTAAGCATTGCAACTCTTTCAAGTCCTACCCCAAAGGCAAAACCCGTATATTTTTCAGAATCAAAACCATTCATTTCTAATACATGAGGATGTACCATACCAGCACCTAGAATTTCAATCCATCCTGAACCTTTGCATACATTACATCCTTTACCATTACAGAATGGACAACTTACATCTACTTCTACAGATGGTTCTGTAAATGGGAAGTAACTTGGTCTAAAACGAACTTTTCTTCCTTCACCAAACATAGCGTTTGCCATAAATTCAAGAGTTCCCTTTAAATCTGCAAGTGTAATATTTTCCCCAACAACTAAGCCTTCACATTGCATAAATTGATGGCTGTGAGTAGCGTCATCATCATCACGTCTATATACTTTACCAGGGCAAATTAGTTTAATTGGAACTTGTCCCTTAGCTTTTTCAAGTTCTCTCATCTGCATTGCTGTAGTATGTGTTCTTAATAATGTATTTGGATCAATATAGAATGTATCCTGCATATCACGAGCTGGGTGATCCTTAGGAATATTAGCAAGTTCAAAATTATAATGATCTAATTCTACTTCTGGACCTTCAGCAATTTTATATCCCATACCGATAAACAAATCTTCTACTTCCTGTTGAATTAAATGAAGTGGGTGTACTGTACCAACATTCATCTTGTCACCAGCTAAAGTAATATCAATTTTTTCTTCTTTTAATTTTTCACTTAATGCACTAGCTTCTAAAGTAACTTGCTTAGCATCTAAACTTTCTGTAACTGTAGATTTACATACATTTACTTTTTGACCAAAAGCAGGTTTTTCTTCCTTGCTTAAGTCTTTCATCATAGACATTAAAGCTTGAATACTACCCTTTTTACCAAGATATTGAATACGAATATCACGAAGTTCTTCCATTGTCTTGGCATTTTCGATTGCTAATAAAGCTTCTTCTTGCACTTGTTGAATCTTGTCGTCCATATAATCCTCCTATAAATAAAAAAGATGCAATTCCTAAAACTAGGAACGCATCTTGCGCGGTACCATCCTATTTCGTGTAAAATACACGCTCTTAATTCATCTGTAACGTAGATTTACGGAGAGTATTAATCCCACTAAAAAGTGAATTCACTATCTTTTCAAACAAAATACTTTCAGCTTTTTGTATTTCTCTCTAAGATTTTCCAGATAGATACTAGTCTTTTATAATCGCTTTAATGTGATTATACGCCAAATCACTCATTTGTCCAACCTTCATTTTCATAGATGAAGGCTTTTAATTTTGCTACATCACCATCAAAGACATATCCATCCATGCCACAATGATTTGCACCAATAATATTATCTTTACGGTCATCCACAAAGAAACAAGTTTCTGGTTTCAAATTAAACTTTTCAAAGAAAATCTCATAAATCTTAGGCTGTGGTTTAATATATTTCACACTTGCTGAAAATAAGACACCATCATATAAATCAGTTGCTGGTAAATACTCTTTATAACATTCTGGTAAACGAACACTTGCATTAGAAAGAACATAAATATTCTTACCATTTTGTTTTAATGTTGTAAGAAGTTCTTTCATTCCTTCTTTTGGGTGCATGTTATATAAATGCCAGTTTTCAAAGCTTTTCTTCATGATTTCCTTAACTTGAGAAGAACTTGCCTTTTTAAGCATCGCATCCAGTGCATCTTCTTCGCTGATTAAGCCACCATCAAGTAATGTCCACTCTCCCGAAAGGAAAGTAATAAGTTCTACTTCGCGAATAATATCTTCATCATCTGTGTATTGACGAATAACATTGTCTATTTCATATTCAATGAGTACTTTACCCATGTCAAATACATAGTTTTGATAAGTCATTATTCCCCCTTGATTTTCTTATATGTTTCTTCAGCGTCTAATAATACTTTTTCAAATTTCTTTAAAGCCGTCTCAATTGGTAGTGGAGTAGTTAAATCAACACCTGCATGTTTTAATTCATCAAGTGGGAAAGCACTTCCACCCATTGATAAGAATTCAAGGTAACGTTTAACTGCACTTTCTCCTTCGTGAAGAATACCTTCAGATAAAGCAACTGCTGTAGAATAACCTGTAGCATACACATAAACATAGAAAGGACGATAGAAATGAGGAATGCGTGCCCATTCATATTGCACTTCATCATCCATTACTAATTCATCACCAAAGTATAATTTAATTAGTCTTGCATATAATGCATTTAAGCTTGATGGATCAAGTGGTTCTCCTCTTTCAGCCATTGCATGAGCTTCTTTTTCAAATTCAGCAAACATTGTCTGACGATATACAGTACCCTTAAAGCCTTCCAAGTATTGATTTAAGTAAGATAATCTTGTGACTGGATCATCTGTTTTTTCTAATAATTGTTCAATAAGCAAATTCTCATTTACAGTAGAAGCAACTTCGGCCACAAATAATGTGTAATCTGCATATTGTTTAGGTTGTGTATGGTTAGAATGCCATGTATGTAATGAATGTCCCATTTCATGAGCTAATGTAGATACACTGTCTAATGTACCTGTAAAGTTTGTCATGATATAAGGTCTTGAATGATAAGTACCACTGCTGTAAGCACCTGTACTCTTACCTTTATTAGGATATACATCAATCCATCTTTCTTTGAATGCACTCTTAACAATATTGTTGTAATTTTCGCCTAATGGTGAAACTGCGCTTAATACCATTTTTTGAGCTTCTTCATATGTATAACGCTTGTCACTATCTTTAACTAGTGGAGCATATAAATCATAGTAATGCAATTCATCTAAGCCAAAAATTTCTTTTCTCAACTTTTCATAACGATACATTAAAGGCATAAATTTATGTACTGTTTCAATTAAATTGTCATATACAGCTAGTGGAATATGATTTTGTGATAAAGACATACTGCGAGAAGAATTATATTTACGAACGGATGCTTCTACAGTAGCTTGTTTTACATTTGCAGAATAAGTAGCAGCGAATGTATTGATATGTTGTTTATAAGTTTTGTAGTAGCTCTTAAATGAATTTTTACGTAATTCTCTATCAGAAGAACTTTGTAAAGTAATATAATTTGCTCCACTTAATTCTACTGTTTTACCTTCACCATCTACTACTGAATCAAATACTAAATCAGCATCCTGTAAATTATCAGCGATTTCTCCTGGAGCACTTAACACTTCACCAAAACGAGCTAATAATTGTTCTTCATTTGAAGTTAAAGTATGTGGCTTTTTCTCTAATAGTTGATTAAATGCAAATGCATAATCTTTCATCACTTCATCTTTTGCAATTTGATCTAATTCTTCTTGTGGTAAAGATAAGATTTCTGGTTCTCCAAAAGCAATTGCTGAAGAGAAATAAGCATATTTAGCCATAACTTTCGCATACATTTGTTGAGCTTTAGATTCTCTAGTATCTTCACTTCTTCTTAAAGATGCATAACAGAATAAATCTTCAAAAATACCACTAACTTCTGTTAATTCTTCATAAAAGCCATGAATTGTCTTAGCATCTTTTAAAGTGCCTTGATACTTAGCTAATGTACTTACTTTTTCATCGAATGAATCTAATTCTTTTTCCCATTCTTCATCACTTTTGAATAATGGTGTTAAATCCCACATATAAGCGGAATCAATTTCATTTCTTTCTTTAATCACTTGTATTTCCTCCTCTAATTTTATTATTCACCGTATCGCGTATTAATACATAAATTACAGAAAATAATGGAACCCCCAAGAACATTCCAATTACTCCAAATAATCCACCACCTACAATGATTGCAAACATTACCCATAGAGCTGGTAATCCTAAAGATCCACCAAGAATCTTTGGGCCAATAATATTTCCATCTACCTGTTGTAAAGCTAATACAAATATACTAAATTCAATCGCACTAATTGGATTGATAAATATTAGAATAAAAATACATGGTATAGCACCAATAAATGGTCCAAATACAGGAATCATATTTGTAATACCAATCACAAAGGAAATTAATGTTGAATATGGAATTTTTAATATAGCTGTACCAACCCAGCAGATAATACCAATAATTAATGAGTCTAAGGCTTTACCAAATATGAAACTGTTAAACATCTTCGATGTTAATTTAGCTACATAGAATATTTTATTCGAAGTTCCTCTTCCACATATTGCATAAATGACTCTACAAACCTGACTTTTGAATCTTTCTTCATCAAGCAGTAAATAAACAGCAATAATTAAAGAAATAAACGCATTAACTATACTTGATAAAAAAGATAATGAATAACTGACTACGATACTGATTAAATTGTTTTCACCTGAAATAAGTGAATTAACAAAAGTTTTTAAAGCTTCTATAGCACTTTCAAATAGTTCTCTATATTCTCCCTGTATTTCAACATTCTGAAATAATGAAGTAAATGCATTGACATAGCCATCAAATGAATTAATTAAGGTTTTAATACTTTCAACTAACTGAGGAATTAAAACAATAAAGAAACTGGCAATCACAATAATAAAGACAATCATTGTGATAAGTACGGCAACATTACGTTTTGTTTTATATGACCACTTTAATCTTTTAAAACATTCTTTTTCTATCAAATTACGAAGTGGTATCAAAATAAACGCAAAAGCAAAACCAAGAATAAATGGCATCAATGTCGTAAAAAAAGAGCCCAAAAACTTAAATATAACTGCACAGTTTTTAAAAATAAAATACGTGATAACAATAAATATACCCGAAATAGTATATGCTTTAATATTTTCTTTTGTTTGTTCTTTTAGTTCTATTTTCATATTTATAATGATAACACATTTATAATTTCCAGTTTCTTTAATACTTCATTAAGTTAATCTAATTTCTTTAATGCTTTTCTAAATTCAAAGAAGAATAAAGTTGCAGTAAATGTTACAGCTAGTGCATCGGCGATAGGTTCAGCTAAAAATACACCCGTTGTTGCATCACTAACAAAATGAGGAACAATATAAATTAATGGAATTAATAATACAAATTTTCTTAATACAGCAACGATAATTGAATCTACGGCATTACCAATAGATACAAAAATCATCTGACAGGCAATTTGAATACCAAACAAGAATAAACTTGCACAATAAATTCTTAAAGCATTAGCTGTATAGTCAATTAATACTGCATCTGGTGAGAAAATAGATGCAAATAACTTTGGACACGTCATGATAAATAGCCATAACAATGTTGAATAAACTAAGCTAGAAACAAGCAACCATTTGAACGTTTCTTTCACTCTTGCTTTATTTTTAGCACCAAAGTTATAACTTGCAATAGGTTGAGCACCTTGACCAATACCCTGCATTGGTAACATAGCTAACTGCATAACACTTGATAAGATTGTCATCGCTCCTACTGCGATATCCCCACCATATCTTTGCAATGATGAGTTAAAGCATACAGAAATAATACTTTCACTTGCCTGCATAATGAATGTAGCTAGACCTAAAGTAACACATGATACTATTACATCTTTTTCTAATGTCATATATTCTTTCTTTAAACGTATATTGCTCTTATTTGATTTTAAGAAAGATAATACCCAGATTGTTGAAATACCTTGAGAAATAATTGTTGCTAAAGCAGCACCAGACACACCTAAATTTAAAACAAAAATCATAATAGGATCTAATACAATATTACATACAGCGCCAATTAAAACTGTTAACATACCAGTTTTTGCAAAACCTTGAGCTGTAATAAAAGCATTCATCCCTAATGTTAACTGCACAAAAATTGTACCTAATGCATAAATACGCATGTAGCTAGTTGCATATTCTATCGTATTTTCACTAGCACCAAAGGCAAGCAAGAAGCTTCTACCAAATACAAGTACTACAATTGTTAAAATCACAGAAATAATAACCTGTAAAAAGAAGCATTCGCCTAATATACTTTCAGCTTTGTCATATTTACCTTGTCCCATAGAAATTGAAGCTCTTGGGGCTCCACCACTGCTTACTAAAGCTGCAAAAGCAGATACAATTAAAATAATAGGCATACATACACCAACACCAGTTAAGGCTAAACTTCCATTACCTGGCATATGACCAATGTAAATACGGTCAACGATGTTATATAGCATATTGATAATTTGGGCAATTACTGTTGGTACAGCTAATTTGAACAGTAATTTACCAACAGGTTCTGTTCCTAAAAATTCCTTATTTTCCATGACTTATTTCCTTCTCTTTTTCTAAAATATTTAAACCAATTTTCTGAATACAATTTTTCAGTGTATGAATTTCTTCTTCCGTTAAATTTTGTGTCAGTATTCTTACATACTCTTTTTGAATTTCTCGACCCTCACGAATCATATCTTCCGCTACTGGTAATATACTTAATCGAACTAATTTATGATTACCATCACGATATTCTCCACGAAGTAATCCTTTTTCACATAAAGATTTTACAGAAACTGATACATGCGATTTAGCGATATGTCGTTTTTCCACAATATCTTTTGCTGTATTTAATGTTGGATTATTTGCCAGAAATAACAAGATTGTCATTTCAATATATGAAAGACCATGCTTTTCACAAACAGGCATCAATAATCTGTCGTAGATATCACTTCCTGATGAAAAGAAATCTATCAAACTCATATTTTTTATCACCGCCCCGCAAAATAGTTCGTTTTTGAACATTATTTATTCTACTCTTATAGCTAATGATGTCAACAAGAAGGTTTATGAAGGTTAAAAAAGTGCATACAACAATATGTCATATGCACTCTTATTACTCAAATTAGGAATTTAAGTTGTTTTAGTGATTATTTGTTATCAGCGATAACTTGTTCACCAGCAGCTCTACCGAATACTACTGTATCAACAACGGCGTTACCACCAAGTCTATTAGCGCCATGTATACCACCTGTGATTTCACCTGCAGCATATAGACCGCTAATTGGCTTACCAGATTCGTCTAATACGTGAGTTTCTGTATCGATTGTTAAACCACCCATTGTATGGTGAACACATGCTTGTCTAGCTGTAGCAACCCATGGTCCATTTTCTAGTTTAACTGTGAATAATGTACGTTCGAATTCATCAGTAGCTGTTCCATCAACGCAAGCATTGAATGTATCAACAGTTGCCTTTAATGTTTCAGGATCACAACCGATTTGTTCAGCCATTTCTTCTAATGTATCAGCTACAAGAATGTAACCATTGTCTTTTAGATAATCAAATGTAAAGCCATCAGCACTTCTCCAGTCAGGATCGTTGATATCAACATATCCAGCACCATCACCACATTCTAACATGTAGAACATTGCATCTGGTTGAGATAATACACCTAAGCAGATTTGGTCACGTCTACCATCTTCACGAACGAATCTTTCACCGTTCTTGTTAACGAAGATTAATTGGTCAGTACCGTTAGCATCTCTTGGTGGATATTTTGTTAATTGTCCATCTTTTAAGTTACCTAAGTATAGAAGTTGGATTTGATCCATATCTGTTAAGCTAGCACCGATTGCTTCTGCCATAACAATACCGTCACCTTGTGAGCAACTTGTTCTGTTAGTTGTCATAGTCTTACTTAGATCATTCCACTTGCCGCTTGTATTATGTTCTTGAACCATCTTGCTGTTAGCTGCGAAACCACCAGTAGCAAGTACTACACCTTTACTAGCTGTAGCTGTGAATTCATTTCCATGTTGATCTTCACATACAACACCAGTAACTTTACCATCTGTAACTACTAGAGATTTACCAGCAGCTTCAGTAATGATTGTAACGTTATCCATAGCATCAATCTTGTCTAAATAAGTAGAGATGAATCCTGTACCCATTTGCATTGTTGATGTATGTGTTCTTTGCCATAGAGAACCAGCACCTTGGTTAATCTTGTCTGAGAATTCCATTCCCATACCTTCGATATATTGATAGTCTTCAAATGCGTCATAGCATAGTTTCTTAACAAGATCTAGATTACCAACTTTGTCACCATTAATCCAAGTTTGTAAAGCATACCATTCTTTAGAGTCGAATAAGTCAGTTCTTCCAGAAGCTTTATATTCATCCCATTGTTTTTGAACTTCTGCTTGTAATGCTTTATGTTCTTCACTTACAGGTTCTTCAGCTAATGCTTTTTCAATAGTTGTCTTAACAGAATCTGTCATTGTAACTTCTTTTTGAAGTGCTTCATCTGGTGCATTATAGATAGCACCACATACTAATGTGTCACCACCAACTTCACCATTCTTTTCAATAATGACTACTTTAGCTCCACTTTCACCAGCAGCGATAGCAGCAACTAAGCCTGCTCCACCACCACCAACTACTACTACATCAGCACTTACGTCTTCAGTAGGTGTTGCAGCAACTTCTGTTTGGAAGTCAGCTTTACTTCCACCAGCTTGTTCGATACAGTCAGCAACTGCATTAATGATTGCATAACTTGAGATTGTAGCTCCTGTAACTGTATCAACTTTTAATGTTTGTCCAGCAACGATTGCTGCAGGGATACGTGTAACTGGTGATTCACCACCATTTGTTTTAATTTCTCCCTTTGAATTTTCAAGAACTCCACCAATACCAGGTGTTTCAGAATCATTAGTAACTTTTACATCACTAATTTTTCCATCAGCAATAGTTACTTCAACTTCTACATCAGCATTCATACCAGGCTTACTAGCAGTATAAGTGCCGTCAGTTAATGAACCAGTTGATGGTTCTTGGCTTGTTGTTGGTGTTGTTGTTCCACCAGATTGTTGACATCCAGCAAGGAATACCATAGCAAAAGCCAATGTCATAGATAATAATTTTTTCATATCTTTCCCTCCAATTGAGAACATTTTAGCATGTTATCTTTTTAACAAGTCTTACTTTTTGTGAGACCAGTCACACCATTTTGACTATTTGACGAAAAAATAGATTATTGTATAATTACTTAATGAATGCACCAGTGGTGGAATGGCAGACACGTACGCTTGAGGGGCGTATGAGGCAACTCGTGCAAGTTCAAGTCTTGTCTGGTGCACCATAGTTAATTTACGAACCTTCGGTTCGTTTTTTATTTTTTGTGACCTTTTATTAATTTATTCTGTCTATATAGGTGTAAAGGAGATTACAAAATTATGAAAAAAATTTTATTATGTTTGCTTACTGCATTAACACTACTAGGTTGTGCAAAGAAAGGCATGAATGGTAACGTTACACCAGATGTAGAAATTCCTACACCATTTATTGAAGTTAGTTCAAAAGAAGAAGCCGAAAAAGAAATTGGATTCCATTTAACTGTTCCTGAAGAAATTAATGAAAACACACCATCTACTTACCTAATATATAAAGATTTACAAATGATTGAAGTTCAGTATCTAACAAGTAATGAGGATAAATACGCTTATATTAGAAAAGCAAAAGATAACTTGGAAGATATTTCAGGCAATTATAATTCATATAGTTTGACAAAAGAAGAAAAAATCAATGATTTTGAAGTTATCTTCAAACTAAACGATGATAAAGTATATACAGCTGAATGGAAAAATGATGGGTATTCATATTGTTTAAATGTACAGAATGGATTAGATGAAAATGAATTCAAACAGCTTATTTCCATTATTCACTAGCTTTTTAATTTCACCTATGAAAGATACAACGATTATTGAATTATTTTTTAATCGAGATGAAAATGCGATTCGTGAAACTGACAAAAAATATGGCAAATATTGTTTTTCTATCGCCAATCGAATCTTATTTAATCGGTCTGATAGTGATGAATGTGTAAATGATACATATTTTAAAGCATGGACAACTATACCACCTACTCTACCGGAAAATTTAAAAATATATTTAGGAAAAATCACACGCAATATCGCATTAAATCTTTACGAAAAATTACATGCTTCAAAAAGAGCTGATAGCCAAATGCCTGTTATTTTAGATGAAATCAGTGAAATGATTGGTGAAAATAAAGTTGAACAAGAAATAAATGCATTTTTATTAACTGACAGTATTAATACATTTCTAAAAGAACTACCCAAAGATAAACGAAAAATATTTGTATTACGCTATTTTCATATGTATTCCATAAAAGAAATAGCTAAACAACTAAATCTTTCCGAAAGTAATGTAAAAATGTCATTATCACGTACAAGGGAGGCACTTGCTACATATTTAAGAAAGGAAGGCTTTACATTATGAAAAAAGAAATTCAATTTCTTCAATCATTAAATAACATAGACGATTCTTTTATTGAAGAAGCAGAAGAGACAATCACTGTCAAAAAATATTCCTTCTCTTTTCCTAAATTTGCTCCTATTTTAGCTTTCAGCATTTGTTTACTCGTTACAATACTAGTTACAAATCATTTTTATCAAGAGCCTAATACTACGATTAACAATCCTTATGCTAATAGTGTATCTTTGAATACAGCTGAACAAATGACTGGTTTCAAGTTGGAAATACCCGATATCTTTGACACAACTACCAAAATATATGTAATTGATCAAATGATAGAAGTTCAATATTGCGATACTGAAGATAACATTATATATAAAGTAAGAAAAGCTAAAGGTAATGATGACTGCAGTGGAGACTATGAAGTATATCAAAATGAAAAAACAAAAGAAATACAAAATCAAGCAGTTACTTTAAAAGGAAAAGTTGATATCTATTATTTAGCTATTTGGCAAAATGATGAATATTCATATTCTTTTTACTCATATAATGGGTTAGACGAAGATACAATTACTACATATATCGAAAAAATAAGATAGTTTAACTATCTTATTTTTAAATAATTAGAAATATATGATATGCAATAAATGCGAGTATATAAGCTAATACACATTGCATAATCACAACATATATCGCCCATTTAACACCAAGTTCCCTTTTAATTGATGCAATAGCTGCAATACATGGTGTATAAACTAAGCAAAAAACTAAGAGTGATACAGCCCCAGCAACAGATATTACACTTGTAATAATTACGCCACTACCAAATAAGATATTTAATGTACTAACTACACTTTCTTTGGCCATAAAACCACTGATTAAAGCTGTAACAATACGCCAATCCCCAAATCCAACCGGATGAAATAAAGGGGCAACGTTACTAGCAATTCCAGCTAATATTGATTTAGAAGAATCGGTAACGATATTAAAAGATAAATCAAACGTCTGTAAGAACCAGATAACAATCGTTGCGACAAAGATAATCGTAAAAGCTTTCTGCACAAAATCTTTGGCCTTTTCTAAAAGTAACTGCATAACATTTTTGGCGCTTGGCATGCGGTAATTAGGTAATTCCATAACAAATGGAACTGGATCTCCTTTAAATGCTGTATTTTTCATTAGTAATGCACATACAATCGCTAACAAAATACCTAACACATACATACTAATCATTGCAATAGCTGCCTTGTCTTTAAAGAAAGCATTCGCAAAAAATGCATATATTGGTAATTTTGCACTGCATGAAGCAAAGGGAATAAGTAAAACTGTCATTTTACGATCACGTTGTGAACTTAATGTTCGACAACTCATAACCGCAGGAACAGAGCAGCCAAATCCAATAAGCATTGGTACAATACTTCTACCACTTAATCCAATATGTCTAAGTAACTTATCCATCATAAATGCTACTCTTGCTATATAGCCACTATCTTCTAATAAAGATAAGAAGAAAAACAAAGTAACAATAATAGGTAAAAATGACAATACACTGCCTACACCATTAAATATGCCATCGATAATTAAGGAATGTAACACTGGACTAATACCTGCACTTGTTAATGATGCATCTACTACACTAGCCAAAGCATCAATACCTTCTGCTAATAGATTCTGTAACACAGCCCCGATACAATTAAATGTTAGATAAAAGACAAGTCCCATAACCCCAATAAATATAGGAATACCTGTATATTTACCCGTTAACACCTTATCGATATTTTCACTTGTTTTACTCTGTTTACTTTGAGATGGTTTAATAACCGTCTTTGAACAAACTTCTTCTATAAAAGAAAATCGCATACTTGCTATAGCAGACGAATGGTCCATTCCTGTTTCCTGTTCCATCTGTAAAATAATATGATCTACAGTCTCTTTTTCATTTTCACTTAAATGAAGTTTATCTTTTACTAAAGTATCCCCTTCACACAGTTTACTTGCCGCAAAACGTAAAGGAATGTTATTTTCTTCAGCATGATCTTCAATTAAATGCATAATTGCATGAAGACATCTATGAATAGGTGCATCTTTTCCTTCTTCTTTACAGAAATCCTGACGAACTGGTTTTTCTTGATATTTTGCAACATGAATTGCGTGATCTACAAGTTCATCAATACCTTCGCCCTTAGCAGCACTAATAGGTACTACCGCTACTCCTAACAAATGTTCAAGCTCATTTACTAAAACAGAACCATGATTTACTCTTAGTTCATCCATCATGTTTAAGGCAACTACCATAGGTATATCTAGTTCAATTAACTGCATTGTTAAATACAAGTTTCTTTCGATATTTGTCGCATCAACAATATTGATAATTCCTTTTGGTTTTTCATCCAGTAAAAACTCTCTTGTGACAATTTCTTCACTTGTATATGGAGACATAGAATAAATACCAGGTAAATCTGTAATTAATGTTTTAGGATGATTTTTAATCACTCCGTCTTTACGATCAACCGTTACACCTGGAAAATTACCTACATGTTGATTAGAACCTGTCAATTGATTAAATAATGTTGTTTTACCAGAATTTTGATTACCTGCTAAAGCAAAGGTTAAAAGTGTATCATCACTTAAAGGATGTTCACTTTTTTTCTCATGGTATTTACCATCTTCACCAAGTCCTGGATGGTCAACTATTTTCTTTTGTAATTGATTTGTTTCTTCTTCCTTAGTTTTATATGGAGTACCAATCTCAATTTGACTGGCTTCATCTTTTCTTAAAGATAATTCATATCCTCTTAGACGCAATTCCATTGGATCACCAAATGGAGCAAATTTAACAACACTGACAACACATCCTTGAATTAATCCCATATCTAATAAATGTTGTCTTAAAGCACCACTTGCCTCAACAGATTGAATCACTGCACTTTCGCCAATATTTAACTCACTCAGTTTCATATTCTTCTATCCTTTTTCGTTTTTAAGTGTAATCACCAAGTGTAAGTTAGCCAACACTAATATTTACCCTTTATTTTATGTTGAAACCCCCTACAAATTAAACACATTTGCAAATCTGTATAAATTAGCAATTACTTTCATTGACTGCTAGTCAAGAGAGAGCTAAATTATTACACGCAAAAAGAAAAAAAAGGAGGGAATTTTGTGGAAAGTATAGCAAAGAAAATCGTCAAATATCGTATCTTGATATTGATTATTGCAACTATCTTATTAATTCCAAGCGGTATTGGATTTATAAAAACAAAAGTAAATTATGATATCTTAACTTCTTTACCAGAAACAGCAAATGCTATTGTTGGTCAAAACATTCTTGGTAATGATTTTGGGCAAAAAGCTACAGCTATGGTAACGGTTAAAGGCTTACCCGATAAAGAAGTTAAAAAAATAGCTGATAAAATTGAAGATTTAGATGGTGTCAACTCTGTTATCTGGATTGGTAAATTTACAGATACTATTCCAACAGAAATGATTCCAAGTGATATTCGTTCAATGATTGATAACGGTGACGCAAAACTCATCATGATTACATTTGATAACGATAACGGTAATGAAAAAACTTTAGCAGCAATTAAAGAAACCGAAAAACTGCTTGATGAAAATATATTTATTGGTGGTTTAGCAGCTGTTACATATGACACGATGGATGTTATTGAATCAGAATTTCCAATCTATGTAGTTGTTGCCGGGATACTTGCAATGGTAGCCTTGTTCTTAGGATTAAAATATACCCTTGCTCCAGTTATCTTTATTCTCGGTTTAATTTATGCCATTTGTTATAACTATGGAACAAATATATTTCTTGGTGAAATCAGTTATATTACAAAATCTATTGCCGCAATATTGCAATTAGCTGTATCAATGGACTTCTCTATCTTTTTACTAGAAAGATATGATGAAGAACATAAACATACTGACTCAAGTGAGGATGCCATGGTAAAAGCAATCACGGCTACATTTACCAGTATCTCAGGTAGTTCTTTAACAACAATAGCTGGCTTTATGGCAATGATTACAATGGATTTAAGCTTAGGTAAGAACTTAGGTATTGTTATGTCTAAAGGTGTTGTGCTTGGTGTATTATGTTCCGTTATCATTTTACCTGCACTCATTCTTGTGTTTGATAAACCACTGCATAAATATCAACATAAAACAATCTTTCCTAATTTCAAACCATTAGCGAGATTCAATGTTAAGCATTATAAAGGTTTTCTAGTACTAGCTGTTGTATTAGCTGTTCCTTTCTTTTTAGCTCAAAAACAGACACCTGTTTATTACAACTTGTTAAAAGCATTACCAAGTGATATGGCAAGTAATGTAGGTACAAGTGTATTAAAAGAAGAATTCAATATGCCAACTACTAACTTCATTCTAGTCAATAAAGATTTAAGTGCTCAACAAATGGATGAAGTATTAAATACGATTGAAAATACAGATGGAATTGTATCTGTTGCAAGTTTAAATGAATTCGTTGGTGCAGGAATCCCAAGTGATTTCATGCCTAGTGATATTACCGGTTTCTTTGAAGGTGGTAACTATAAACTAATTCTAGCTAATAGTGCCTATGAACCAGCAACTGACTTACAAAACGCTCAATGTAATACATTAGAAGAAGAATTACATAAGATTGATCCTACTGCCTATGTTACTGGTGAAGGTGCTCTTGATAAAGACTTAGTAACGGTAGCAGATCACGACTTTAATATCGTTAACTATGTATCTACTATTGCTGTATTTATCATTATTGCAATTGTATTTAAATCATTAACAATCCCAATTGTATTAGTCAGTGCGATTGAGTTAGCAATATTTATCAATATGGGAATTCCATATTTCACGAGTATTCCAATTCCATTTATTTCTTCAATTGTAATTGGAACAATTCAATTAGGTGCAACAATTGACTACTCTATCTTAATGACATCTCGTTATAGAGAAGAAAGAACTGTTTTCCATCAACCTCGTAAACAGGCAGTTATCAATACTGTTGCAAATTGTGCAAGTTCAATTATCACAAGTGGTATGTGTTTCTTCGCCGCAACAATTGGTGTCGTATTTGTCAGCAAGATTGATTTAATTAAATCTATTTGTTCAATGCTTGCAAGAGGTTCAGTCATTTCTGTATGTGTAATCTTATTTATATTCCCTGCACTACTTATGGTATTTGGACCACTTATTGAAAAAACAAGTAAAGGTTTTAAAGACATTCAAAACTAAAAAAGAGGAGAAAAAATTATGTCTATTATTAAAAATACAGCAACTATTTCTTTATCTATTTTAATGGCATTAACTAGCGGACAAGTAGTTTTTGCTGAAGGAGAAGACGAAACAAGTAATTCATCTGTAGAAAAAGATGAAACCGTATATGCATTTCTAAATTCTGATGGTTCCTTAAAGAAAGCCACTGTTTCTGAATGGCTACACAGTGAAGGTGGATTTGATCAAGTTGAAGATGAAAGTATCTTAAGTGATATTACAAATATCAAAGGTGATGAAGTTCCTGAAGTTAATGGCAACAAATTAATCTGGAACAGTACAAATGAAGATATTTATTATCAAGGATCAACAAATAAAGAATTACCATTATCAATGGAAGTATCTTATTACTTTGATGGTAATAAAGTTAATCCTGAAGATATTTTAGGTAAATCAGGTGCTTTAGAAGTACGTATCAAAATTATTAATAATGAAGAAAAAACTCAAGTCATCAAAGGTAGAACAAAATATATTTCCAGCTTATTCCCTGTAGCTGTTATCACTGACTTAAAAACAGATATCTTCAAAGATATCGAAGCTAAAGACGCAACAATTATTAATGAATCAAAAAATCAAATCTTAACATTTGCGACTGTATCTGGTGCAAGTCAAATGTTAGCTGAAAGTGATATTGATACATTAAATGATATTTCCGATAAATTAAAAGATGAATTTGTCATCAAAGCTAATGTAACAGACTTTGAAATGCCTTCTATCTTGATGGCTGCAAGTTCTATGACTGATGTTGATCATGAAGATATGAACAGTGATAAACTCAACAAATTAACTGATGGTGTTAACTCACTAAAAGATGCAACTGCCGAAATATTAGATGGTACTGTTAAATTACATGACGCAAATATTGAATTAAATGACAAGATGGGTGAATTCCAGTCATCTTATGCTAAATTCCAGGATGGTATCAATACTGCCAAAAACAGTCAAGGCGATATCGTTGACGGTGCTAAACAAATTAATGAAGGTATTACCCAAATGAAAGCTCTTATGGAATCACTAACAAGTCAATTAGGTTCCTTAAGTATGGATGAAATTGGTAACTTGTTAACTAGTGCTGGTACAACTGTTTCTTCTTTGCCTGAAACTGTAAATACTTTAAATTCTATGAAAGCTCAATTAGAAACAGCTAAAAAACAGTTAAGTACACTATCTGATACAATTTATGCTCAATATACAACAAAAGAAAATGAAGCAAATACAACTGCTCTATTAAAAGAACAATTTGCAAAACCTGCATTAAAGAGTCTATCCGAACAATTAGGTACAGCTGTTGATAACAGTACATTATCTATTCCTCTAACATTAACTGATGCTGATAAAGAAAAAATTGCTGATACAATTAAAGGAAGTATTTCTGCCAATGTTAATCAAGAAGGTTTAGCTGGTGCTGCAACTGATATTGTTAGTGACTTAGCTAAATTAAAAGCTATGGAAGCAGGTTGCACAGAAGATGATGAAACTTGTAAAGCTACAGCGTTAACTGATGCTCAAAAAGAATTTAGTGCATTTACCGACAAAATCCCAAATAACATTTCGGCCAGTGTAGATACCGAAGCAATCAGTGATGGATTAACAAAATTAATCGCTTCTAAAGTTCCTGGCATTCAAAGTGAAGTTAAAACTGCTGTAAAAACACAATTAGGTGATGCTTTAAATTCTGATGATGCTCAAAATAATTTAGCAGCAGGTGCATATGATGCTTCTACTGATATCGTGAAAAATGTAGCTAAATCAACTCAAATTGCTTTAACTGATAAATTAACAGCTATGCAAGGTCAATTAGATTCTGCAATTAATCTATGCGATACAATGATTAATAGTGTTGACAGCTTATTAGATCAAGCGAAGAATATTGATTTAAATAAAGTAAACTCTCTAGGCAGTTCTTTACAAGCTGCTGGTCCTGGCATTGATAAATTAATTGAAGGCAGCTCTAAGCTATATGATGGAACTAAGTCAATGCAAGATGGCTTAAATACATTAAGTTCTTCAAGTAATGATGTTACTGATGCCATTAATAAATTCAAAGATGCTACACAAGAATTAGCTGAACAAACAGGCAACTTAAATAGTGGTGTTCAAGAATTCTCAACTGATGGTATAGATAAATTAAGTACTGAAGTAGATAACGCTATAGGTGACCTAGATACTGTATTAGATACAGCAAATGCTACTCTAGATCAATCAATTGATTATTCTAACTATGCTGGTGCTGGTGAAAATATGAAGACAACAGTTAAATTCATCATGAAAACTGATGAAGTAAAGAAACCAAAAGATACAGTTATCAATGAAGATTCTGATATCAGTAAAACTTCTTCTACATTGCTAGAAAGAATTGCTAATTTATTCAAACACTAATAACTCTTACACACCTAGTCCTCTGATGGACTAGGTTTTTTTATATATTTTGTTTAAAATGAAATTAACAAGAGGACACGCACATGAAAAAGCAAAATATATTATTAACTTTAGGTTTATCGCTTACTGCTGCAAGTTTAATTACTGAAAAAGTATTGGAGAAAAAAGATAAACCACTTGTAGCATATGGTCAAAAAGTAAGAGTATTTGGAAAGTATATATCCACCGAAATCATAGGTAATGGCAAACAAGTCATCGTTTTATATCCTGGAGCATGTGAAACTTCCCCTATTCTTTCTTATCGACCACTCGCTAAATTGCTTGCAAATTATTTTACCGTGATTACCTATGAACCATTTGGATATGGCGACAGTGATTTAACAGATTATGAAAGAACTGTAGATAATTTAAGTGATGAGTTGCATGAAACAATGAGAAGACTGGGTTATAACAAGTATTCTATTGGCATGCATTCTGCTGGCGGTATTGTCGGTATGGATTTAGCAAATAAATATCCTGAAGAAGTAGAATCTTGCCTGTTATTAGATACAACAATTGTAGAAATAACAAACTATACAAATACACTACCACTCGAAAAACTATCAGGTTACTCTATCAAACTGATGAATGCCTTAGGCATTTCTCGTGTATTATCTAAAACTGGTCGTCTTCTTCCTAAAGTAAATGGCTATACATATACAAAGGAAGAACAAGATCAATATTTAAAATGCAGTATCCAAAATGCTTTCAGTAGAAATATGCAAGAAGAACTGGATGAATTAAATCATAATCTTAAGTACATGAAAGATAAAAAATACCCTGATTCTATTCCTGTCTGTATCTTTGTTTCTACTACAACAGATAAAATGTTAACAAAACTTGGTGCTCCTAATAATACCTGGATTAAAGCACATGAAAAACTATCAACTCATCCTTTATCTAAAATGTTTATTATTGATGGTAGTCATTACTTGCATCACGATTATCCAGAAGATATCGCAAATGATTATTCAAATTGGTTTAAACAAGTTATATTACAATTAAGTATCGTAAAAAGAACAAATTAATGAATTATTACAACATTTCTAAAATAAATGAGACTGGGGTAGCTGTCCATAAAACTGGTTTTGAGAAACAAATACTTTGGCAGTTGACTTTGTTGATGGTAGATGGATAGGACAGATTTTGTACGAGTTAAGGTCGATAATCCAGAATTAGCTTACCTGTGAGCAACATAAAAATCAGGGGGGCAATGATGCGTCCATGCCCTTGCACAAGTACAGCTCATACGTCAGTTAAATGCCGATTACCAACCTGTTTCATAAGGGTACTTCTGAGATGTCATCTTCCAGAAAAGTAGTCAGAAATCCCTCACTTAAACCAATCCTTGTGAGGATAGGAAAGAAGTTTGCTGAAACGATAATTTTTTCCCTTATTCCGCGATTCTGCAATCCGTGTACTGCACTCGCCGTTCTGTTCGCTATTGCATGGTTACAATTTGTTGTTCACCATCCAATGAACAGTAGAGTTCCTTTCCATAAGCAGCACATCATTTACAGCGATAAAAACCTCTAAATTTGCAACTGTTTTCGCCTGTCCTGCCGAGCAAGTAGGATAGACAATTACAAAGAAACATGCTATAATTTTTATAAAATCTCTAAAAGACCACATTAACATGTTAGGTCGCTGTCTGGCGGCACTTATTAACGGAGGTTTGGGTTATGAATAACAAGCAAATGAAAAAGGCTACAGTCGACGCAATCAATGTGATGATCCGCCACGCGGACAAGGGACCTTCCGGATTTTGGGTGGAGGATCACGAAGGCTGCGGCAATCCAACGGTCTTTTCGGAATTTGAGGAGGGCTTGAAGCGAGGACGGCTCGTCCAGAAAGAACATTATTTTTGCCCATGGAATACCGCCATTATGTACGGCGATGGGCATGGCAACATAATCACGGGTTGCTATCATAGCTGCTCTATTGACAAGGCGAGGTATTTGTCTGCTCAGGAACTGAAAGAGATTCTTGTCCGCTTCAAAACACGCATGGAAAATGGCGATTACGATTGCGTTGAACATTTATCCCCATTGCTGACAAAAGACGAAAGCAGGCACATAGAGGATCGCATCCTTGCGGAGCAGCATGAGTGCGAACGTTGCGAAAGGCAAAAGCGGCAGGAGTGGCTCAAAAAAGCCGCTGCTCTGATTGCCAAGTATCCAGATGAAGAATCGCTTTTGGCAATCTACTATGGAGAAAAGGATTGCGTATTAGACGAAAGCGGGATCATTCTTTTTTTTGACCCAGCGTCCCAGCGTAATGTTGTTGGAGCGGAGAAATTTTCCTACAATGATTATCTCGACGTTCAATTCGCGTCGTTGGGTAAGAAACACCGTCCGTACTTTTCTGACTGCTTTTTCAATGCGGTTATGTCTCATTTCAAAGGGCAGATTGAGAAGGTTAAGCCAAAACATATTTGCTTCAAGCGGATCTTCATTAGTGGAATGTACACCGATGGGACAATGTTTGACGGAAAAGAGGATCACGTCTGGATGGACAAATCCGGCTTTGAAGAGTGCGCCGTTGGTGACAGTGTTTCGTTCTGCGCCGAGGTCTACCGCTATGTAAAAACCGGAAATGGAAAACTGATTGACTACGGACTGCGTAACCCGACAGGCATCCAAAAGATCGAAGCCTACGAACTTCCCAGAGATGATGAACTGATTATGCAGGAAGTTGAACAGCTTATCTGTGAGACTTGCTTTCTAAGCGAGCAGTGCAATCGCAATTACTGCACAATGGATCCAAAGAAAAAGCATTTGCTCAAACAAGAAATGTTCCGTGCAATAAAGGCACAAACAGATAAGAAGACGCAGAAATGAAACGATTCTTTCTTATGTGGGGACTTGTAATTGCATTGTTGTTAAGTGGGTGCAGATCGTCAGCATCCCGTGTTGAAACACTGAAAAGCTGGTCTTTCCAGTATAACGAGGGGACAAGTGATTACAGCCTTTTCTTTGGCTTGGCTGATAAAAATGATAAGTCCCTGTCAGCCGATGTCGATGTTGATATTCGAATCGTAAATGATGCGAATGAAGAGGTTTATGATGGTACAAAGTCTGTTTCTACTGATGATTTCGGCTATTATACCAGCCAAGCTGCCGGAGAGCAATATCTTGCCAATGTGAGAATCCCTGTCGCTGAGATCAAAGCCGGAAAATCCGCAAGCGGGAAGGTTTATTTCACCGTGTACAAGAAAAACGCAGTTCAGTTTGACGAAGTAAACTGCGATGCTCTGTATTGCTTGCCTATTGAAGATGTTCAAGTGACGTTTGATTCATTTCCGCTCGATCTGAAATTGAAGGACTTCATGGGGAGTACGGCATCCGTGATCCAAATTCAAGGAGCCGAATTTAAGTTTGACAAAGACTATTCTCCGCAGCTGACCATTACGATTACCGGAGAAAAGAAGAGCGGGAGCAGTGATTCCGGGTATGATATGATTAGTTATAAGCTGTATGACAGTGCGGGTTATCTGGTAGACTCTGGCAATATATACCTATCTTCTCTGAGCGCCGGAGATAAATTCAGGGATGACTCTGTTGTGATCTATGACATTACTCCCGGCGAATCCTACACATTCCAGTTATCAGAGTATAGCTGGTGAGTTTTCGTAATTTTTCACGAACATGAGGGCTTGGGACTATCCCAAATAGAGTAGAGTGAAGTAAATCAACTAGATTTACTTCGACCCTCTCATTGCACCGTACGTACGGTTCCGTATACGGCGCTACATTTGTATTGAATTCACAACTATCTTAGATAGTATTCAAGCCGATTGACTAAACCTGGTCTATTTGCTTTTCTTATAGCTAGTACTGTTTGACTAATAATGAAATTAATTACATTCATGCCGCATTGTCGATATAATCCAAATTTTGCGAACGCTACTTTTGATACACACCCAGGTGCAAATGGTGATGGTATAACATTTACAAGACAATTTAACACTCCTTTAGTTGGAGATGGTGTGCTAGGTTTAATTTCCTCAAATGATGATTTATATCAATTAATGCAATGCAATTTTATGGTAGATAAAAATGGCAAGAGATTTGCCAATGAGTCTTTAAATACTTATTTATTACTTGATGCATTACAAAATTTAGCAAATGGTGAAGCTTATGTTATAGCTGATCAGAACTATTATGAAAACAATCAAGAAGAAGTTGATTACAAAATTGAAGCAGGTACTGTTACTAAATACGAAACATTAAATGAAGTTATTACAGCAACTGGTATTAATAAAGAAGAATTACTACAAACAATTGAAAGCTATAATGCTTGTGTTGATTCCAATATCAACCCAGAATTTGATTTAGACGTTACTATGGCTCATAAAATCACAGACGGCCCTTATTATGTAGAACAAGCTGGAACTTATTGTTTTGGAACATTAAGAGGTATTAAAACAAATGCTCATTTGTCTGTCTTAAATGGTGATGAGGATATTATTGAAGGATTATACGGAGCAGGAGAATTAGTTGTCGGAAATGTATTCAATGGTCAATACTCAAAATCAGGCGGAATGATTTCATATGGCATTAATTCAGGAACATTAGCAGCTAAAGAAATTATTTCAAATTTAATAAAAAAATAAATCCTTTGTTGATTTAATATAACTTAATTGCATAACAAAAAGCGGTCACCCGCTTTTTTGTTTTATTTTAGTTTTTTGAAACAAATTGCTGTTCTGGATGGTAAATATACTTTAAATCCATAAGTACCATCTTTTTGTTTTTCAGCGAAATATGTTATGTCTTCTTTAATACGACTGAATCCACCAAAATCAGGATTATCAGTTGTTAAAACAGGACGATAGTTTCCAAGTGACATTGTTTTAACTACATAGGAATCAAAACTCTTTACCGGATGGAAGTTGAAGGCAAATAATATATCTCCCCTGCTATAAATAATAATATGTTTATCGTCATCGATATATAAGCTGACTGGGCTGTAATCAAACAAATTGTTTCCTTTTGCAAAAGAAATCATTGCTTTATCAAACTTTTGTAAATATTGATATTTCAGTAATGAATCATCAGCCAAATGCCATTGTCTTCTACAGTAGTAGTAACTCCAGTTATTGCCTTCTCTTGGAAAATCAATCCATTCAGGGTGACCAAATTCATTACCCATAAAGTTTAGATATCCTTCACCAGCTAAAGATAAGGTAATTAGTCTAATCATCTTATGTAAAGCAATACCTCGATCTATTACCAGGCTTTGTGTAAGCTTTGACATATGTGTATACATCTCTTTATCACATAGCCAGAACATAATTGTTTTATCGCCTACTAATGCCTGGTCATGGCTCTCTGCATATCCTATGCACTTTTCTTTTGGTCTTCTACCAGTTAATTCATAGTAGATATAATGCATATTCCAGTCTTCATCTTTTTGTGTCTTAAGTAACTTAATCCACATATCTGGCACACCCATTGTTAAGCGATAATCAAAACCAATACCACCGTCTTCAATAGGTAGACACATACCTGGCATACCTGACATATCTTCAGCTATTGTTAAAGCATAAGGATTATTTTTATGAATGAGTTCATTTGCTAATTGTAAGTACGTAATCGCTTCTACATCTGTATTTAAAGAGAAATATTTAGAATAATCAGTAAATGCTGTACCTAAACCATGGTCATGATAAAGCATAGATGTTACACCATCAAAACGGAAACCATCAAAGTGGAATTCATTTTGCCAGTATTTTAAATTAGATAACAAGAAGTGAATTACTTCATGTTTACCATAATTAAATAACTTCGTACCCCAGGCTGGATGTTCTCCTTTTTCACCACTGTGGAAGAATTGATAATCTGTACCATCAAATTCATTGATACCTTCAGCTGTATTTTTTACTGCATGAGAATGAATTACATCCAGTAATACGCCAATACCTAAACCATGTGCTGTATCAATTAAATGTTTTAATTCGTTAGGTTTACCAAATCGAGAAGATACTGCAAAGAAGTTAGATACTTGATAACCAAAAGATCCATAATATGGATGTTCCATAATTGCCATTATCTGAATTGTGTCATAACCTAAATCTTTAATACGAGGAAGTATATTCTCTGTAAATTCATTGAATGTTCCAACCTTTTGTTCTTCTTCAGCCATACCGATATGACATTCATAGATAAATGGTTTCTTATGCATCTTGAAGTTAGAATCATGCCATACGTAAGGCTCTTCATCAACAATTTCACCACACCATGCAATTGTTTTAGGATCTTGTACAACTCTATGAATATATAAAGGTATTCTCTCTAGTTTATTACCATTATGAATAACAACTGCTTTAACTTTACAACCGTCATATAAATAATCTTTACCCTTTAAATATAGTTCAAATATACCATTCTCTTTTTTTGTCATTGGTAGACTTGTTGGATTCCATTCATTCATGTCACCCATTAGATACATTTTTTCCGCTCCTGGTGCCCACTCACGATATACCCAGCCATCATTTGTACGATGAAAACCAAAATAATCAGCACCCCTTGCAAAATTAACGATATCTTTATTTTTCTCAAGCAGTTCTTTCCTTGTTTTATGGTAAAGATCCATTCTTAACTTTATGTCATTTTCATAAGGTTTTAGAGCTGAATCCAACTCAATTATTTTATAAGACATGTATTCCTCCAACAAATTATCTTTTGTTTTATTTCTTTATTTAATTATACCTATTTTTGAGCATTAAAACACTGTTTAATTTAGACGTATTGTATACTTTGTGTAGTCATTCAAGGTTGACTAACGTTGTATAATAGTCTCGCAACAAGAAAGAAGGTACTTTATGACAAAAGTTAATGTAATATCTGGTTTTTTAGGTGCTGGTAAAACAACATTAATTCAAAAACTGATTAAAGATGTTTTTGCTGGTGAAAAAGTAGTTTTAGTAGAAAATGAATTTGGTGAAATTGGTATTGATGGTGGCTTTCTAAAAGAAGCAGGAATTCAAATCAATGAAATCAATAGTGGATGTATCTGCTGTTCTTTAAAAGGTGATTTTGAAGCAGCATTGCAAAAAGTAGTAGATGAATATCATCCTGATCACATTATTATTGAACCATCTGGTGTAGGTAAACTATCTGATATTTTAAAAGCTATTCAAACAGTTCCTGGCATGGAATTAGATAGCTACAGTACAGTAGTAGACGCTGCTAGATGTAAAGTATATCATCGCAACTTCAAAGAATTCTTTGATGATCAAATTGCTACTGCTACTTGTGTTATTTTATCTAGAACACAAAATGTAAATGAAACAAAACTAAGCGAAGATGTAGCCATTATTAAAGAATTAAATCCAAAAGCCAGAATCATCACAACACCATGGGATGAATTATCTGGAAAAGCTATATTTGATGCTATGATTGGTTCTACTAATGGTTTCCCAGAAGGCTTAGAAGATGAACACCATCATGACCACGACGATGAAGAATGTTGTTGTCATCACGAGCATCATGACCACGATGATGAAGAATGTTGTTGTCACCACGAACATCATGAGCATGAACATGAAGAAAGCGAAGGCAATCACATCCATGTTGGTGGACATGATCATGAACATCATCACCATCATCACCACGATGGTGAACATGACGCTGATGAAGTATTTGATTCTATCGGTATAGAAACAATCAACAAATATACAAAAGAAGAATTAACAAAAGCTTTAGATTCTCTTGGTGAAAATATTATCCGTGCTAAAGGTATTGTTCCTAATAAAGAAGGCGGTTGGATTTTCTTTGACTATGTACCTGGTGATGCAGACATTCGTGAAGGAAGTGCTGCTTATACTGGTTTAATTACAGTTATTGGTGTCAAAGTAGATATCGAACAAATTAAAGATATATTTGGAGTGAAATAATGGCTACACCGGTATATTTATTTACAGGTTTTCTAGACAGTGGAAAAACAACTTTAATTAAAGATACTTTGCAAGATACTCAATTTATGCAGGGTGTTGATAGAACACTTATTCTCTGTTTAGAAGAAGGTGAAGAAGAATATCCTCAAGATTTCTTAGATGCTCATTCCACATTTGTTGAATATATTGAAAATGTTGAAGATTTAACACCTGAAAAAATGAGAGAATTTGATACAATCTATCATCCAAGCCAGGTTTTTATTGAATATAACGGTTCAATTCCCGTCAGTGAAAATATCATTGCCCATATGCCTGATTTTTGGCCTCTTGTGGAAGTACTAACAACAATTGACGCTTCTACATTTGCTTCATATATCGGTAATATGCGTGGTATGTTATTTGAACAGTTAAAGTACAGTGATGTTGTTATTTGCAATCGTTGTACAGAAGATACCTCCGCTTCATTACTACGTGGTAATATCAAAGCTATTAACAAACGTTGCCAAATCTACTATGAAGGGAAATTTGGTGAACCAGTACAACTAGCTGCTGGCGTATTACCATTTGATAAAAAAGCTGATGTCATTGATATCACTGATGATGACTATGGTTTATGGTATATGGATGCTGCAGATCACCCAGATGACTATGAAGGTAAAACAGTAATTCTTAGAGGAGCTTATGCAGAAAGTTTACCTAACTATCATAACTCAATTATCTTAGGTAGAAGAGCTATGGTATGCTGTACAGCAGATACTTCCCTTTGTGGTATTACTGTTACTGGAGTAAAAGCAGCAGAATTAAAACTAAATAAATGGTATGAAGTAGAAGGAAAGTTAAAAACTGTACCAATTGAAGGCGGCGGTAAAACTTTAGTACTTTATGCATCAAGAATGTGTGAATACACAACACCTGATGATGAATATGTATATTTCAGTTAAGTAGGATTTTGGTCCTACTTTTCTTTTTCACAATGTCATATTCCTTTTTGCTTTCATAAATTGAAATCATTTTCATATAATATGTAATTTTTACAATTAAATGTTGATTTCTTTTCATTTTTGAAATTATAATTAAAACCACTTGTATAGGAGGATAGATACATGGAAGCATTTAATTCATTTTTAGCTTCAAACCAATTTGCCTCTTTATTTATTGTTGTAGCTATTATGGCAGTTGGTGATTATGTTTCAAAATTAGCGAAAGGAAAAATACCATCAGGTTTGGTCATTATGATATTACTTGTGGCTGGTTTCTGGACTATTTTACCAGCACAGTTAGCAGATTATGCAGGCCTAGGTGGGAAGATATATGTATTATCAGTAGGTTTATTAATTACACATTTAGGAACTTTAATTTCAAAAGAACAGATGATTCAACAATGGAAAACAGTTGTCATCTCCTTAATCGGTCTTGTATTTCTATGTGGATTTGTTGTTGTATTTGGTAGTTTACTATTTGGAAAAGCAAATGCTGTTGCAGCTGCACCAGTACTTGCTGGTGGTGCAGTAGCTGCTGCTGTAATGCGTGAAACAGCTACAGCTCTTGGTAACAATGAAGCTGCGTTAGTAGCACTTGTATGTATGACACTACAAGGACTAGTTGGTATGCCTGTTGAAGCTTTTGCATTAAGAAAACAAGTAAGAGAACTTCATCAGCAATATCTATTTGGAAAACTAAATGCTGAAATAAAAGAAGAAGAAGCTCTTGAAAAGAAAAAAAATACAGACACTACTTATGTTATTTTAGCTAAATTACTAATCTGTTGTATTCTTGCAAGCCTTATTCAGACAGCCACAAATGGTGCTCTAAGTATGTATGTTGTTTGCTTAATCTTAGGATTTGTTGGTTGTACTGTAGGTTTCTTACCAGAAGATGCCTTAACAAAAGCAAACAGCTCTGGATTTCTAATGTTTGTATTATTTGGCACATTATTCTGTGGCTTCTCATCAACAACTCCAGAACTAATTAAACCAGTACTACTCACTGTATTAAGCTTACTTGTTATTGGAACTATTGGCTTAGCTATCGCTGCATTTATCAGTTCAAAAATATTCCACAAGGATGAAAGTTTTGCGTCTGCATTTGGTATTGTTGTAAATGCTTATTTAGGTTTCCCACTTAATGTAATGATTGCAAATGAGGCAATTGAATCTCAAATTGAAGATCCTGAAGAAAAGAAAGTTATTTCCAGTATCGTTACACCAAAAGTATTAGTTGCAGGATTTGTATGTGTAACAATCGTTTCCGTCTTAATTGCTGGTGTAATGAAATCTTGGTTATAAAAGGGAGATAATAAAATATGGAAAATGTTAGATTACTAGCGGATAAATACGCTGATTATATTTGTGATATACGTCATGATTTACATGCTCATCCTGAAGCAAGTATGGAAGAATTCCGTACAACTGATGTTATTGCTAAAGAATTAGATAAAATGGGTATTCCATATAGACGCTTTGAACCAACTGGTCTAATTGCAACAATTACTGGTGGTCATCCTGGTAAAACAATCGGTTTACGTGGTGATATTGATGCTCTATCTATTACAGAAAAAACAGATGTACCATTCAAATCTCAAAATGATGGATTTATGCATGCCTGTGGTCATGATACTCACGCATCAATGTTACTTGGAGCTGCTAAAGTTCTAAACGAAGTTAAAGATGAATTATATGGTAATGTAAAGCTTCTATTCCAGCCTGCCGAAGAAATAGCGTCAGGTGCTAAAACAGTAATCAAGCAAGGAGCACTTGATGGAGTAGATGCAATGTTTGGTATTCATATCGCTGCTCAAAAAGATGTTGGTGCTGTATATATGAGATCAGGTGCCAGTGCTGCAGCAGCCGATACATTTAAAATTAAAATTATCGGCAGAGCAGGTCATGGCGCTACACCAGAAGCTTGTACAGATGCTACTGTTTGTGCTGCTGCCTTAGTAATGAACTTACAAACAATTGTTAGTAGAGAAACATCTCCTTTAACACCACTTGTTGTAACTGTTGGTACACTAAACTCTGGAACACGTTTCAATATTATTTCTGGCGAAGCAACATTAACTGGAACATGTCGTTCTTTCGATGTTAAACTTCATCATAGTCTTCCAGAAATTATGGAAAGAATCGTTAAAAACACTTGTGAAACATATAAATGTACTTATGAATATGAGTACAACATGATGACAGAAGTACTTGTAAATGATCCAGAAATTGAACAAATTGCCTGGAACGCCGCTAAAAAAGTTGTTGATAACCCTGATACACAGGTTGTTGAAGCAGGCTTAATGATGGGAGCTGAAGACTTCTCAGAATATACAGTTATCTGCCCATCAAGCTTTGCAAGTGTTGGTGCTGGTGGTGATTACCCTCATCATAGCGACTACTTCTATCTGGATGAAAAAGCTTTTCCAACAGGTGCTGCTCTATATGCACAAGTTGCTGTAGATTATTTAGAAAAAAATAAATAACAAAACAAATATTAAAACAGAAGACTTTGACTGACTTGTTATATCAGACACCATCTTCTGTTTTTTATTTACTATTTAGTGTAATTATTTAACTCTTGTTAAACCTTCAAATGAATATGTAGCTTCAACTGTAACTTCTGCTGTATCTTCTGTTAGATCTAGATAATTACCATCAGAGTATTGTCCCATACCTGTAACGTTGTAGATTCTAGACATATCATAACCTTTAGCAGCTAAAATCTTCATAAGTTGAGCAACTCTACCACCTGATTGACACATTAAGAAGATTGTTTGATCTTTAGGGAAGAATGCTTCTAATAGTTCATCAGATTCTTCATAAGTAGCTGTAGGGTTTGTTAAATCGCCACTATATAGTTGAACTGTATTTTCATCAGCTTCTTTTGTATAAATTAATGCGAAATATGGAATACATTCAAAGTTACGTAAGTGTTTTTTAGCATAGTCAGTATAGTCACGTAAGTCAATGTATAATACATCATCACGGTTTAAGTATTCACGTAAGTTTGTGTTGTTGATAGCAGCACATCCTGAAACATAAGCATCTTCTGTACATTGTGTTTCTGCAGCGTCTTCAGATGGTTTGTAAGTTAATGTAGTATCAACTGGTGCTGGTAATTCTTTTTTAGCAACAACTTCAACCACATCATCTTTTGCTTCTGGTTCGCTAGTTTGTGTAGTAGTTGTACCACTGTTAGCTGTTGAACCACATCCTGCTAGTAACATAGCAGCTAGTAATCCTGTTACAATCTTTTTCATTTTTTCTTTTTTCCTCCAAATTTATCACTCAGCGAAGAATGCATCGCTGGCATGATACTCAAATAATGCATTTAGCATACGAATAATATTGTTTGATGAAACACTTGAACCAGAGAATGTATCTAATGTATAGCCTTCTCTACCCTCACCTGTTGCATAATCTGTCGCATCAATATCTTCAACTACACTTAAAGTTTTAATGTATGAATAATCTTTTCCAATCCAGTATGGAATGTATTCTTCTTTAAACATTTCATATGTTGCTCCAGCTGGTGTAGGATCTGAATCTCCCCAGAATCCAGCTGTATAATGATCAGCAGAATCTCTATCAAATGATAAGAAACGTACTTCTGCATCATTGATGTCTTTAGAAGATGGTAGTGACAATTCAACATAAGCCGTCATCCAGTAGTTCACATCAGCACTTCTACATGTACAAGATAAATATGTAATTTGATATTTAATGTAGTTTCTAGCTCTATATTTGAAGTTAACAAATGCATAGAATTGTGTTTCTTCTCTAGGACCATTAACGTGATTAATAGGAATTACCGCAACCGCATTTCCCATTGTTCCTTCACCTAAATCGGCAGAAGTATTTAACCATTCATTGATGGCATCAAGATTCATTTCACAAGCACCAGTAGATGCTGCTTTTCCACCATAATCTTCAGGATTTACGCCTGCTTCAACTAGTGCACTGTTAGCAGCTTTCTTTACTGCTGTACTAGTGATAGTAGCTCCTGATACAGCATCAATGTCAATTGAGTTCTTTTCAACAATTGCTGCTGTCATTGTTTCGATTGCTGTATCGCCTAAGCCAGCAGTTTCTTTTAATCCTTCACCTGTCGCTTCAACAATCTTTCCATCTTTGAATGTAAGTGTAATCGTTACATCTCCACCGTTTCCTTTAGCAGTTCCTGAATATGTGCCACTTACACCAGCGCTCGCATTATTTGAACCTGATGAACAGCCAACACATAGTAGGCAACTCAATAAAGGAATAATAAAACTTCTTTTTTTCATTTTTCCCTCCACGATTTGTTAATATTATATCAAGTATATTGAATATTGTATACAATATTTATTTTTATGTTATTTTTTGATATTCATCGTTTACAATAGAAGCATATGAAAAAACACATGATTAAAACTTTATTATTATCTTCAACTTTATTTGTTGGAGCCTGTTCTAATGTTGCAGAAATTGAACCTACTCCTTCTTTTGAAAGTATTGAACAAACACAAAACGCTTCTCTTATATTAGAACCATTTGAATATCAAGATGAGTTAATCATCCCTTTTAATACAACTATTCGTTTACAAGCTTCAAATGAAGACGATCTAAATTTATTATCTGAATCTTTTCAAGAATCTATGCTTTTATTATCTAAGCAAATGGACGCATATCATTCTTATTTTGATGAAGGGATAACGAACATTTATGACATTAATGCTTCTTATGGAACAAAAGAAGCTATTCCCCTTACAAAAGATTTATTTGCTATTTTGAAATTAGGAAAAGAATTAACGATTTTATCCAAAGGTAAATTTAATATTACAATTGGCACTTTATACGATAAATGGTCTTCTTTATTTTCACCATTTCCTATTGTTAATGAAGATCCCTTAGGAAAAGATATACAGGAATCATTAGGGTGTGTCGTTTCTTACGATAAGATTGACGCTGTAATTGAACTTGATGAAGCAGCACAAACTGTTACTTTTCATAACTATGACTCATGCAACACAAGTGTCAAAATTGATGTAGGAGCTATCGCTAAAGGTTATGCAGCTGAAAGAGTAAGAGATATTTTATCTCAATATGATGTTCCTTTCTTGATTAACTGTGGCACAAGCTCCATCGCTACCTATGTTCCTTTAAATACTGAAAAGACCTATTACATAGGTATCCGCGATCCATATGCTCGTGTATATACTTTGTATGATTATCGTATAAACGGTTCTGGTATCTTAACAACTAGTGGTGATGACAGTAGCTACTTCTTATTAGAAACTAATGATAAGCCTATTATCCGTCACCATATATTAGATGCCTTAACTGGTTATCCTAATAACTATATTCGCTCTTCTACCGTATTTTCTATAACGGATGGAGCTGTCATGGACGCATTATCAACTGCTTTATTCAACTGTTCTACTGATGAAGAAAGGAAACAGCTTGTAAAAGATTTTGAAGAATACTTTAATATTTCTATCGATTACAGTTATTTTGTAGAAGATGACGAAAATGGTGGAACATTGTATTGTACAGATAACTTTTATCATCAAATTGAATCTTCAAGCTTTTCTGAACATATATATCGAAAGGAAATTATCAAATGAAAAAATTAATTATACTTAGTTTGTTATTTACATTTTGTGCATGTTCTTCAAAGAATCAAGATATACAAGTAACTCCTGATAATAAACCTGCATCTGTCGAAATAATTACTCTACCTGAAAAAAGTAATCCTGAATCATCTTTAGCTTCCGATTCACCTGTTAATCCCCAAAACATAGATGATTATCTTTTCTTGGATGATGTTCAATATGTAGATTTACGCTCACCAGAACAAATCGTATCTGAAGGATTTATCGCAGGATTTGAAAATCTTCCTTTTTATGAAATGATTGTCTCCTGGAAAGAAGAAGATAATATTTTGTTTACTATGAAGAAAAGTGATAATTCTAAAGATTATATTGGTTCACCAGGAACATTCTTTCCTCACTATGAAGAAAGCGAAGAAATATTACATTCATTATTTTCCGATTCAAAACAAATCGTCTTTATTTCTACAGCAGGTGTAGAAAGTGCATATATGATCAATTTATTAATTCAATATGGCTATGACCCTTCTCTCTTATATAATGCTGGTTCATTTACTAACAGTGTTGGTTCCAACATTTCTTATCGTGATTACAGCGAACATAAATACTATACAGAGGGCACAAATGCATATATCATCAAATGTTCATATTCCTTTGACGATTTAACAATTATTCCATGATATAATACTGGACATATGGAAGAGAAGATTGTTACATCCACTATCCGCGAACAGATTTATAACATACTTCGCAAAAGAATTTATGACGGATACTATGAAAGTGGAACAAAACTGATAGACCAGGAAGTATGTGATGAATTTCATGTCAGTCGTTCACCAGTACGAGAAGCTTTTCGTTTGTTACAAGCTGAAGGATTACTAGTAGGAACTTCAAACCGCTCTTTATATGTTAGAAGCTACAGCAAAAAAGATGTATCTAATATATATGACGTTGAAATAATGATGCAGGATGCTGGACTTAGAATTTTAGCTAACCATATGTCTGATGAACAAAGAAAAAATTTAAAACATCTTTTATCAGAATTTAAAGAAGTTCATGACAGCAAAGATTTTGCTGCTTCTTTAAAACTATGTGAAAAGTTCCATGGTGAAATAATTGAATTTTGTGGTAACGAGTTATTAACTTCAATGTATCAGAATTTATCTTTAGCCAATCATCGTTTCCGTCAAATATCTCTAAAAGATCCTAACCGCTTTGATCAAGCATATTTTGAACATTGCAGTATTATTCAAAATCTACTTGATGGTAATGCTGATAAAGCTAAAGAAATCATGCGTCAGCACTTAGAAAATGCATGTAATATTGTCTTATTGCATACACCAGAAAATGCAAACTTTGAATCAAATGAAACAATATCTGTAGAAAAAAAATAGCCACAGGCTATTTTTTTATTGCAAGAAATCATTAATACCATTCTTCATTAAGTCTAATATCATGGTTTTTGTATCAGCTACTGTTAGTTTTGCATATTTCTGAAATACAAATTCTCTGATATCAAATGCGATACATTCTGCAAAATATCTAGCTAATAACTCATTAGAATATTTAGTCATATAATTAGGCTTACGATGTTCATTCAATAATGTTTTTAAAATAATCACAAGATTATTTCTAACCATATCTTCAAAACTGTTTTGTCCTGTCACATTATATGCAATTCTGTAAAAGCTTCTATTCTTTTCGATAATTTCTAAAATACATTGAATGTTATTTTCTACAATCTTACTGGAGTTAGCTGTTGGCACAAATTCATTTTGTCCATCACCCTCACTTTGCAAAGACTTAGAAACTTGTTCCGCATGAAAACTCTCCACAAAGTCATGATATACAATGGCATTTAAACAGTCATACTTATCATCAAAGTAGTTATAAAATGTAGCACGAATCACCCCTGTTGCATCACATATCTGCTTAATTGTTATCTTTTCAAATAAGTTTTTTAACATTAATTCTCGAAGATTTTCATATAAGCAAGCTCGCATATATCCTTTATGGTTTTCCATTTTTCACCTCAAATCAAGCCAAAAATCCTCGAATATAAATAGATGCTGAACACGATAATTAACATTCCACCACTTACGCCAAGAATACGTGTATGTTTAGCCCCTTGTGTATATCCGATATATTGAGCTATCAATATTACAATAAAAGAAATTACAAATATCATCAATACACTTACAATAATTTCTATTTTTGAAAAACTAAATCCAATACCCAAACACAATGTATCTATATTAGTAAAGATAGCTAATTTAAAACATTTTTTAAGATTGAAACTGTCATCCACACGCTCTTCAGACTCTTCTCTTTTTAATGATTTAAAGAATATATATACCCCAATAGTAAATATCAATATAATGGCAATAAATAACTTCATCTTAGAAGTAAGAAAACCAGTAAAAATAAATGATATCAAATAGCCAATTAATAATAATATTTCTGCAGCTAATGAATAAACAAGACTATAAAGCATAGCTTTCTTTAGTTCCAGCTTACGCATTGTTGCACCTTTATCCATCATTAATACAAAACTATCCAAGGATAAACCAAGACAGATAAAAACAGCTTGTAATAACCCCATAATTACCTCCCACTCGCAAATTACATTATTATCATACATAGCTCTAAAATTTATTCTATAGACAAATAGATATGTTTGTAAACCCGTCTTTAGAGTTTCTCACCATAATTTTTTAGAAGTAGTCTTTTAATAAACATGTCAAAAGTGTAGATGAATTCTATACTTTTTTTATTTTT
>JABLTN010023361.1_pt1 | contig 39022 bp, 41 predicted proteins | sample 7160141 | NCBI WGS metagenome assembly JABLTN01 (sample SAMN14651226, study PRJNA627086) | human gut metagenome | isolation source: feces | host: Homo sapiens | reverse complement strand
TATATACAAAAATACCCTATAGAGTAGACCTTTTTATTAGCTGTCTACTCTATAGGGTACATTTTAAATTTCAAGAACTTTTTTATTTATATTATTTATTAATATAAGTGAGTAATTTAAAATTTCTACTTTAAGTTTTAATAATAATCAATAACTCCACAAGCCCATCTTGCACCTGCATTTCCTGCTGGTTGTGAAGTAAAATCATCATATCCTGCATGAAGTATGAAAGATTTACCTATAACTTCATCTACAGTAAATCTATTAGTAAATGTTGAAAGTATTCCTATACCATTAGCTGATAGAATCGGTGGTAAATCACCTGCATGCATAGGATGTGCTACATTACTTGGATTATAATGAGATTTTGCAGCAGTAAATGGCTCATTATTATTACCAATAGAACAATCTCCAACCTCATGAATATGAAGTCCATGGAAAGAACTTGCTTGATTATTTACATTAGGTATACCTGTTATATATACCTTTATATATACTCCTTCACCTAATTGGTATAAATATATAGTTCCCCTTATACAAGGTACTAAAGGTCCACCTTTTATTTGAGCATACGCATTTGGTCTAGATGGGTTATATGCTGAAAATATCTTTTGTATATCGTATTTAGGACAAGATGTATCCATAATATACCTCCTAATAATATAATCAATTATCACGATATATATTATGATTTATCCTTATTTTCTGTTAATGTTGTCTATTTATATTTTATTAGTAAGCTATGTTTTAAATGAATGTTGAAAATAATACAATATAATTAACTCCGTAATTGTTATATATTAAGAACTTAATAATAAATTTATTTTTTTGTTTATTTTTTCAATTAATGTAGTATAATATGAATACAGATAAAATAAAAAAGAAACCACAATCTAGTGGTGTAGAGTAGTGGTTTCTAGTATAGACTATTTAAAGAATTTAAACTTAACTTTGAATTCAAATTCCAAACCACTTTTTCTATTTGCACTAGAAGAGTGGTTTTTTATTTTATCATATATGTAGTTGGTAGCTAAACCAATCCAAATAGAACTAATAAGTCATAAGATAAAATTTATCATTAGTTCCATATAGAATACACCTCCTTCCTACTTACTGTAGGAACTAGAACTATATGAAACCACCACTCATAGATTGCAGTTTCTTATGGTGTACTCTATCATACAAAAGTAATTAAATGTAACATTTTATATAAAATCAGTTCATATTTGTGAAAAATATTATCCTATTATTCATAATTGCCATACATTAGTACTTTTAATAATTTAAACTATAGTGTATGGTTATTTTTAACTTATAGTTAGTTCGTAATATTAATATAATGCGAACTAAATCAAGAGTTGCATTTGTTTATTCATACAACTCTTTATTTTTTATTATTCAAAATTTATCTAATTTCAACATTGTGTTAAAACATAGCCTAAATTTAAATATTTACTATAAGATAGTATGAATAATTTAAATAATAATATTTATAACATTGGTTGCTGGTTATTCATTGAATATCCATCATCTCTAACATCACTCATATCTATAGTATCTTCTTTAACTTCAACCTTGCTAAGTTTTTTAACTGCTCCATAAGGATTATTTAATGATAATTTATCTCCTCTTCCCGAAATAACCCATAAAACCTTATATCCTCTAGGTATAACTTCTAGTCTATCTTCTCCCTTACCATCAGTAAAATAAACTAATAAATTAAGTTTTTTCTTATTAGCATATTCAAAAACTGGAGTAAACTTAGTACCACCTCTTATATTAATTCTTTCTTTTATATCTTTTACAGATTTAACTTTATAGGCACGTCTAATTTCATTGTCACATTCTATAATAGTAATTTCATGATTATAGTTTTTTACTATTTGAAGAACTTCCTTAATAGCTTGTTTAAATTCTTCATCACTAATACTTCCACTTGTATCAATTGCAACAGCAATTTCTGCTTTATGTCCTCTAAGCTCTCCTCTTAAATCCAGTCTATTTGGTTGTCTTCTATTTCTTCTTGTTATAGTTTTCTTTCTATTACTTTCAACTGTACCCATAAGTTTTTTAAGATATAAGTTCCAAGGTAACTCTCCCTTACTGTTTTTTAAAGCCGAAATTAAACCACCTAAATAGTTTGGTATTTCACCTTTTTGAGATAAAGTAACAAACTTCTCTGTAAATTCTTTAAGAGTTTTTTCATCTATCTCATCAGATTCTTCCCAAATATCATGAGTATGCTCTGGATTATATTCAGTTTCTATATTTTCATTCTCATGATTATCAACTTCTTCACCATTTTCATCAATTTCTTGTAAATCAAGTTCTGTTTGAACTTTTTCTACATAATATTCAAATGATTCATATGGTTCAAGTTTTAAGTTATAATTTGAGTTTAACCATTGAAGTGTTGTTGCATATGGTGGTAAATAGTTTAAATATTGATTTACTACTACATCCATTGCAATATTAATAGCCAATGTACTATACTTATTTTTTAATTCTTTTCCTCTTAATAAATGCAGCGATAGTATATGAAGTATTTCATGCTTAATAGTACTTTCCATCTGTTTCATATCAAGACTTAAAAAAATTATTGGATTAAAATATATTACATATTTAGCACCTTTAAAGTTTACGGCAGTTGGGCTACTTATATCAAATCTAATATCTCTTAAAGTTTGAAATAAAAAGTATCCATAAAAGTTATCTTTATCTTCCATAAGACTTAAATTAACTTTGTCTACTAATTTAAAAAAATCATCTTTAAAATCTTGTGATATATCTATATCAAAATTTTCACCTTTTTTATTTGCCTTTAACATAGCATAAGTATTTATTATTTCTTCTGCTTTGTTGTAAAGGCATTTTGCTTGTTTATCAAAATAACTTTCCATAGATTATCCCCTTATCATACTATAAGATTCAAAGTATAATTCTACGAATTCTTCATTTTCTATAGCTTTATTATATACATTTATATAATTACTCTTTATATCTTTCATAATTCCTACCATTAAATCAACAGGATATGATTTTAAAAAATCAATAAATCTATTTATATTATTTTCTGATATATCATCATTTTCAAAGTTTAATTCTAATGTTTTTAATATATTCATTGCTGATAAATAAAGTCTTGTATGACTTTCGCTTTTTACTTTTTCTATAACACTTGAACTTAAAGTTTCACATGAAAATACATCTTCATAAGATATTAATGGACTACAATCAGACTCAACAAAGCTTATAAACTCTTCTGCTATAACCTTTCCTACATTTCCTTTTATAACATTTAAAAATACGTTTCTTGGTATTGAGTCTTTCTGTTCTTTATAAACCTTATAACTCTTAGAAACTCTTTCATAACTTCTTGGAGTTGCACGTACATCATCTTCATTTATTCTGTGTAAATACTCTGGGAATGTTGATATAAACTCTATAACCTTTTGTTCTATACCCGAATCCATTGCCCAATTTAGCCATTGATTATAATCAGGTTCCATGTTTAACCATACAAATCTATTTTCTTGTGCTGCATCCATGTCAACAACTTGATAATCAAAATCTGAACCGTATTTGCTTGATGGGTTCATTGCAGCTAATATTTTTACATCATCATGTAGCTTATATCCGTTTATTTCTCTATTTAATATTAAGTTCATTAATTCTTGTTGTACTGTATGTTCACAACGATTTATTTCATCTATAAATAAAAGAACGCTTTTTCCTTTAGCTATTTCTTCATCAATTTCTCTTAACTTATTGTGAACTGCATATACTGTAATTTTCTTTTCTATCTTTTCTCCATTAGAGTTTGTTGTTGTGTAAGATTCTATAGTTGGAAGTCCACCTATTTCACCTTCTTTAAGTAAGTTACCATCAATAACAACTAAACTCCAATTATTTTCTTTAGCAAGTTTCTTTGCTAATGCTGTTTTTCCTATTCCACTTTCTCCTACTACTAATGGTACTTCATTAGTTGATAATACTAAGTCAACACTCTTTAATGTATCTATAAAATTCATCTGTATATCTCCTATATCATCTTTAATTTTTCATCTACAGCTATCTTTCTAGCCTTTTTACTACCATACTTATAAATAAGCATTATCTTGTCTATTTCAAAGTTTTTACTATTTCTATCTATCATACTGCAATTTAAAAAGTCTCTAACATATTTTTCTTCAACTTCTTCTTTTGCTAAAACCTCTTTTAACACTTCTTCCAAGTCTTCTTTTGATATTTCTCTTGCTACATATTTAATTACCAAAATATTTTCTTTTAATAAATTTAATATTTTATCCTTATCTAAGTTATGTATAAAGCTAATTGCCGCTTCATTATTTTTAATAGCTTCAATTTCTATATTATGACTTGGTGAATTAATATATCTTAATGCATCATAACTTATTTTTATAGCTTCTTTTTGAACACTTTCATAAGGACTTTTTATAAACTTTATTGAATCATAATTTTTTCTAACAGCAAGTAACTGTAGTTCTTCACTTGGATTTTTTGCATATTTTATAGCCCATCCAGCTTGATTTATAGCTAATTCAATTACTTTATCTGTTGGATTTTTTATATAATCTAATATACTCCATCCTGCATTTACAGCTTTTATCATCATTTCTTCTGTAGGATTATCTATATATCTAATAGCTCTAATATTATTATCTAATGCTAACTCTTGCATTTCTGTAGTTGGATTATCTATATACTCTAATGTTAATCCATCTTTTTTTATAGCTAACAGTTTCATTTCATCTGTTGGATTATTTATTGTTGATATAATACTAGGATTATTATTTATCATTTTTATAATTCTTGATTCTTCCATATATGCCTTCCCTTGTATAGTTGTTTTATATAATCATTTCTATTATAATTAATATACTTTATTTTGATAGTTTAAACAGAATAATTCTACCAATATATAATAAAACTGTTAAAATGTAATATAATTAGATAAAATATAAATAAAAAATTCGCTATGCTTGAGCGATGTGTCGGCGAAACACTTCATGTCGCCAATGATATGACACTCGCTACAGCTTCGGTCACATCCGTTGCTTGAACCACTGCGTGGGCGAATCATTTCAAAATGTCTTTTTTTACGTTTCTGGAGTTGTTGATATTATTTATATTTATAAGTTATCAAAAAAAATTTCATATCATAATTTCCTTGTACGTAAAAAAAGAATAATCGTATATAAATTATTCTTTTTTATATTTATAAATATTAACTTTTTATCATTATATTGAAAGAATTTATTTTTTCATATAATATTCTATACTACCTGTATCATCATTAATTTGTTCATCAAGTATATTAAATCCTATACTTTTATAAAAATTAACAGCTCTACTATTCTCTTTATATACAGTTAATGTTAATTCATCATATATACTATCTACATATCTAATTAATTTACTTCCAATACCAAGTCCTTGATAATTATTATCTACAAACAAAGCTCCTATAAATTCTTTATCTATTACTGATATAAACCCCTTAATAATACCTTTTTCTTCATAAATAAAACTATCTGCTATGGGTATATAGACTTCTTTTACAGTGTCATAGTTAGATTCCCAATATTCTTTCGATATAAAATCATGAGCTTTTATAGTGCTTTCTAACCATATATTCATAACTTTATCTATATCTTTATCTTCTAATTTTCTTATCATATTAGCTAATGCCTCCTACTACTATTAAATTTTATTAATCACTTTCTTTAGCTACATATCTACAATGCCATCAAAACCATCAATTTATATTAGTTAATATTTTCTATTGAAGTTTCTTAATATATCTTACATTATAATAAAAGTCCAATTCAAAATGTACTTTAATATATACATTTTGAATCAGACTTTAAAATATAATATTACTTTTGTAATTTTTAATTTAAAAATTAAATTTAATCTATTTTAATATATTTCAAGTTTATATATATCAGAAATATTAAATATATTCTTAAATAATATTTATAATTATTTTAAAAGTTTACCATGTACAACCATTCTTGCATCATTAAATTCATAAGAACAAGTTGATAAAGTTATAATTTTATCATTTTCATCTACATTTATATCAGACTTATATATCGATTTATTTTTTATTTTATCTAAAAATTCCTTATATTCACTTTTATTATCAAAGTTAGTTTTTATATAATTATCATTAGCATCTGTGACATAAACTGAGAAAACTTTATAAGTTAAAACTTTATCATTTTCTACTTCTATTTTTATATCATTATCATTTTGAAAAAATTCTTTTTCTTTGTACTTTTCTAACTGAGCAAACATAGTTTTATTTCTCATATGATGACCAAATAAAATTGTATTTTCATCGTTAAATCCGTTATTTAAATAGTTCATAAATATAGATCCTGATGATAAATAATTTTTATTAATATCCTTGTCTAAATAAAATGAGTTATCTTTTCCTTGAACAATAGAATAATCTATATTTGTATTATTTATTTTAATCCAACCTCTATAGTCTTCGTATTTGTCATACAAACTCTCTTCTTGTTTTTCTATTCTAATTTGTTCATAAGATTTGTCTGCTTTTTTGTATTCTGTACTTTTTATATATACCTTATATACACATATATCTATAATTAAAATCAAAACTACATTGATTATATTCTTTAAAATTTTCATAACACAATCTCCTTAATTAATAAAGTAAATAAGTACATATTCTTTTATGATTTTTAATAAATACCATTTTGCTACAAATTCATAACCACGTAAAATATGTTTTTATTTATTATAATGTGTATATTTAAATAAATAAAGCTGATATTGTGTATTTAAAAAATCTATATATTTATTTACCGTTACCAAGAGTCCAAAGCTATAAACTTTTATCTAAATAGAGGGTAATTTTTCTTATTTTTCTCTATTTAGATAATCTATTAAGGTTTTTGACTACTTCGGTAACATCTATCTTAACATATTGAAATTTACACATTTAACCCATTACCAAAGGGTGTTACCGAAGGTGTTACCAAAAATTTATGGTAACACCTTTTTTAAAATTAGCGTTACCATAAATTCCGCTTCGGTAACGCTAAATCTGTCTTTGGTAACGCTTAGTTTTGCTTGAATATTAATAAGTTATAATGACTATAAAAATACACTGTCGATATTTTTGACAGTGTATTTTTATAGATAAATTTATGACCAATTATATTGTTTTAGTTTTGTATCATATTCCATGTATACTCCACTTAATAATGATATTTTATATTTTAATACTTCAATATCATCTACATTTCCACTTGCTGGTGCTTTAGCTGCGTAAAGTGTTGAAGTTTGTCCAGGTTGTATTGCTTCGTTGCTACTTAGTTGTATAGTTTCTTGTGTGTCTTTTAGTTGTATATCTAATGTTAGTCTTGTTATTGTTTCTTTTGAATTGTTAGTGTAATTTACTTCTAATGTTTGTTCAGCGCCGTTGTTTACTATGTTAAATGTTATAGGTATTTTATCTATTCTTAGTGGTAGTTCTTTTACTATTGGTTCTATTTTATTTTCTTTTTTATTATTGTTAAATAAAATAAATCCAGCTACAGCAAAAATCAATAATAATATAATTAGGAATAACCATTTATATTTTTTCATAATTTCTTTAAATTTCATTTTCAAATTATTTGTACATCTCCTTTTATTGAAATATATTTATTGTATATTATTCACAATTCTACAAAAGTTAATATAAAAATTATTATATAAAAAAACTGCCTATACTTTAATTCTAGGCAGTTTTTTATTATTAAAAGTAAGTTTTATTTGCTACCCTTAATCACAAAACTTACTTTCTTTTTAAGTAGGTATGATAAAAGTTTTAATACTTAGCTAATAAAAATAAACCTCATTATATTCTGAAATTTTAAATTCCTATTTTACAATTATAATAAATATTTCTAATTATTTATTATAATTCTCAATTATATTTTATCTATAATATACAATACTACTTATTCTAAAAAATATAATATTTATAACTATAGCCTATCCTTTTAAGCTATTGTCCTGTATTTTGTTGCTTTATAGCAAATATAAAACTCGCTCTAAAATTAGACATTGCACTTTCTTTATCCGTTTCAATTTGTGGTAAATCCCATTTACTTGCTTCAAACTTAATTCCTTTTACTTCATTTGCATGAAGTTCATATAATGTTTCTGGGTTATTCTCTAAATTCTTATTAGTTAAATCAACATCTTTAACTATTGTATTTTGCTTTAAATTATCTATAGCATTTAATCGCAATTCAATTTGAGTTTTTCCATCTTTAGCTACTACTCTCTCTACATAAAGTGGTGCATGTTCTTCACCAATTTCACTATTATCTCCTTCTCCAAAACATGATATTTGTGTAATCAAAGTTTTACTTCCGTTATTCTTTATATTATATGTTGGTGAATAAAAGTTTCCAAGTGCCGAAGAACTACTTGGTAATACATAAAACTCCATATTTACTGGAACCGTAACAGATATAGTATAATACTCATTTTCATTAGGAATACTACCTTCTATTTCTGTTACTCCATCAAAGTTTGGATTATCAGAAAGTGTTGGGTCCCATTCTCCAATTTCACCATCTAATATAGTTGATTGATTATGATTTAAACTATTATCATTAGATGGATTTGCAAATATATCTAATGGATACTTACTTATATATAAAGCTAATGTTAGTAATATAAAAAATTTAATTTTGTTTTTCCTCATAAGCTTTTTCAACCTCAATATATAACTCTCAGTTATATTAACTTTCAATTTTTATAATAAGTTTTGCAGCACTAGTTCCTTTATATTCCCTTGTTTCTGAATCATATGCATTTATAGTTGCAGTTGCTTCATATTCTCCTGCTTTTAAACGTTTAGTTAACTTTGCATACTCAATATAATGATTAGGTGCTATTTCGCCAGATTTAAATATTGTATTTCCATTACTGTCTAATTTTATTTCAACTTCAATAGAGTACTTATTATATGGTGGGTTTGCAATCCTAAGGTTACCTTCAGATGCTCCATCCTTAAATATAGGCCTAGAATTTAACTCAAAAGAAAATGTTGATTCATCAGCTTTTCTTTGCAGCATTTCCTTAATTTGTTCCTCTGTATAACCAGGTATTATCCCTTCTTGCAAAATCCCTCCCTTAATATTTGCTTGACTTTGCCTTTTATTGACTATAAAAATCCAACCTAGTACTATTAATAGTATCACTAGCAATATAGCTAATATTATATATTTTTTTGATTTATATATTTTTTCTATGTTCATATATTAATCACACCTTACTTTAAATAAATTATTTTATTTATAATTATTTAAACTAACTTTTCTTTTTTATTTTAAATACCATATTAAAAGTTTCATCTACTCCGTCTTTATCAACTTTTTCATTAATCCCTTTACCTGAGTTTCCTAATAGTTGAATATTTCTAGTATTTGATTTTTCTATTTTAACTAAATGTTTATCTGTTGTTATAGTTTCTCCTAAATCAACAATATCATCACCTTGAAGGTATAAATGAATATTAGATCGATCCAAGTCTTCTATATTTTCACTTAATGGTTTAACTGTAATTCCACCATCTTTATTAATTTCTCTAAACTCACCCACAAATACATCTACATCACATGAACTATTATTACTAATTGTATATACCCCACCTGTAAGATTACCTTTTTGATCTACTGAGAATGCCAATCTTGTAGGCAATTCCACATAAAGTTTTCCATCAGGTGCTTCTCCATCTTTTTTACTAACAAAACCTGATACACCTACATTAGAAGTTAAAGTTTCAGTATCATTTCCTATAACTGTAGAATTATTATTTGAACTTCTACTAAAAGTAGTTTTATAAGTTTCTATACCAAATAATCTAGCAATTCTACTTATACGGCTTTGATATTCTTTTACTACTACAGTAAATTCTGCTTTAATTGTTTTTTCTTCTTTATTTATAACATGAACTAAAACCTTATATTCACCCTCTATATTTGTATCTATATTTGGACTATCTATAACTATATTTTCAGTTATATCCTCACCATCTACATCTGTGGCTTGTAAGTTTAAATCTCTTATAGGATTAAATTCATCTCCTACCATTATTTCAGTATTATTTCCTATTATAGATGATTCATCTATTTTAGTAATGTTTATATTTTCAGAAAAAATTTCTGTATTTTCAATTACTTTGTTTGTACTTGATGATAAATTTACATCAGCTAAAACTTTAACTTCATATAATCCTTTAGATTTTGTAGGAATATTTAGATCATATTTAGATTTTCTATCCAGTTTTTCTGAATACACTAATTCTCCACCTTTATAAACCTCTAAGTTTAAATTTGAAGCCGAATTATCAATATCTTCTAAATCAAATTTAGTGTTTATTATTTTTTCTAAAGAGTTTTCTTCATAGTAAAAGTTTTTTATTTTAGCTTTTGATTTCAGAATTTCAACATTAGTTGTTTTATCTATATTTATTAATGTCCCATCAGACATTCTTATATAACTTATTTTATATTCTTCTATTCCAGCTTCATTTCCTGATTTGAGATTAACTTTATAATTTTGTTTATTTAATACTGTTGATAGTATATCACTATTACCTTTATATAAAGTGTACTCTTGACCATTTATCATTATATAAGTAGGTGTAACATTCTTTTTAGATATACTAAGTTCTAAATCTAAAACAACACTTTCATTCTTTTCAACAATATTTTTTATTGGCTTAAATGAATTTAAAGTAAGTTCTAATTTAGTAGCTTTTACAGTAACATTAAAAGTTTTTTGTATTGTATAACCATCTTTTAATCTTACATTTGCTTTAACAGTGTAAGTTCCTGCCTTGTTAGAATTTACATAGTTGTTTTCAACTACAATCTTATCACTTATATCTGTTCCATCTTTATCAGTAGCTGTTAACTTTAAATCCTTTATTGGATCAAAATCATCCCCTTCTAATATAGATATATTATTACCTTTTAATGAAGATTTATCTATTTTAGATACTGTTGTTGAAGATTGGCTACTACTTGTATTATTATTTTTGCTTACAGAAAATTTATTTGAATCAACTTTGCTATACCCACTACCTAAAGTATAAGATGACATTTCTGTTTCTTCGTCATCTGAATTTTTTGCTACATCTGTTTTTATACTTCCTTTAGTTGTGATATCTTTATTTGAGGAAGTACTACTTTCTTCTACCGTATTTATTTTATTAAAAAGCTTATTACTTACAATACTTGCTACAGGTAGAAAAAGGATAGCCACTATTAAAATATACTGTATAATTTTCTTTTCATATATTATAAGTAAAGTGCTTTTCCAATTTTTTTTTAGTTTTTCCATAACTTTCCTCTTCTTTTAATTTCATATTACCAATTATTTATAATAAGGATAAATTATAAATAACAAATTTTTATTCAGATGTTATATTCATTTCAACTGCTACTTCCCCAACTATTTCACCTGTTTTTTTATCATAAGCAGTTATCATTGCTTCACCTTTGTGTTTTCCTTTTTTAAGAGCTTTTCCTATTAATTCAATATTTTCAATGTATTGGTCTGGTGCTATTTTTTCTGTTCTTATAACTGTTTTTCCATCTACTTTAACACGTAAGTCTATATTATGAGCACTATGCTTTGGGTTAGCGAACATTATAGTACCTTTTTTCCCTTTAAATATTGGTTCTGAATATAAACTAAAAACTACTTTAGATGCATCTATTTCTTTTTGTAACATTTCTGCTATTTCTTCTGGTGTTAAATCTGGCGCCATTCCATCTCCAAGAACATAACCAGATAAAGTTGTTCCTACTGATTTTTTATTTAAACTTTTAAAATAGAAAAGTCCACCTATTGAGGCTCCAGCTAATAAAATAACACCTATTATAATAAAAATAAGTTTCTTTTTCATAATTATTCTCCTTATCAATTATTTTGATATATAAAATACTCTTATATATTAAAATAATCCATAATAATAGATATATTATTATGGATTTTTTTATTAACATATTATTTATTAACTATGCTTTTTTACTTTAAATACCATATTGAATTCAGCACTTGCACCGTTTTGATCTACTCCAGTTGGATCATCTTTTTTTCCAGCTTCTCCAGCTAAAGTTATACTTCCTGTATTGTTTCCTTCTATATTTGCAACTTTTATTCCATCACCTGAAGTGTTTAATCTGCTATCTGCTAAGTTTACTTTATCTCCATTTCCTGCTGTTAATTCTAATTTAACTTTTGATCTATTATCTTCACCAGTTATAGTTTCCTTTACGTCTATATTTCCACTTGTTTTTGTAAATTCAGCTACATATACATCTATTTCATCTTTACTACTATTTTTAACTGTATAAGTACCTCCTGTAAGGTTTCCTGCCTTATCTACTGCAAAAGCCATTTTAGTTGGTAATTCAACAGTTAATTTTCCCTCTGGTGCTTCACCTTGACTAGTAGTTACACTACCTGAAACAGTTACACTTGATTGAAGTGTTTGAGTATTATTTCCTGTTACTGTTGTTGTTGTTGTGTCTGCATTAACTAATCCAGTTGTACCTACAACTACCATACCTGCCATTAATAATGGTAAAAATTTCTTCTTCATTGCCATAATTTTTAACCTCCACGATTTAATTATTTATATTTATGTGTAATAGAAATTAAATTCATCCTTGAATAAAATCCCTATTACATCATATAACATTTTACGACATTTTTCAAGTTTTTTTTTAATTTTCTTTTTTGTCAGAATTTGGTATTAAATTCTGATAATTTAATACAATTTGATTCATTAAATTATTTTATCAATCTATCTATAATATTTACCAGTTCCACAATCTCTGGCTTAGTTATCTGCTCATCAGCACCAACTTCTTGTCCCTTTATCCTCAACTCATCACTAATTAAAGATGAGAATAAAATTACAGGTATATGCTTTAACTCATCATCAGTTTTTATAAGTTTTGTAAGTCTATGACCATCCATTAAAGGCATTTCTATATCAGAAACTATACAAGATACATAATTACTTATAGGTAATCCACTTTCTTTAGCTTCTGTTAAGTAATTCCAAGCTTCTTTACCATTGTTGAATTTAACTGTATTTTTATAACCTGACTTATGTAAAAATCCAATAATTAAATTTGAAAGCATCATTGAATCTTCTGCTACTAATATTTTCTTTTGACTTTCTACTCTATCACCAAGTTCATCTAATCTATCAAGTGTAATAGATGTTTCTGGGCTTATATCTGCTATAATTTTTTCAAAGTCTAATATAGTTATAAGTCTATCCTTATATTCAGCTATTGCAGTTGCTACACTGTCTTCTCCACTGTATATAACTTTATCTGGTTTTTTTATGTTTTCCCAAGAAACCCTGTCTATTCCAACTACACTTTCAACTCTAAACGCAAAGCTTAACTTGTTAAAATGTGTAAGTATGAATATATCATGACTTTTATTTTCTGATTTTTCTATATTTAAACATTTGGCTAAATCTATTACTGTTATTACCTCTCCTCTTTGTTTAAATATACCTTCTACAAAATTATGTGAGTTTGGCATTCTCTTAGTTTCTTGAGCTCTCATGATTTCACGTATTTTTGCTATATTTATTCCAAATAATTCTCCACCTACAGTGAATTCCATTATCTCAAGTTCATTTGTACCTGACTCTAAAAGTATTTTTGTTTGATTTGGAGTATCCATAGTTATTGTTCCCCCATCCTACATTAAGTTTAAATAATCACTCTATTATTTATATACGGTACTTATTTAAATTTATTTAGATTATTTTTTGAATTTTTTATAAAAATGCTGTGTTTTAACACGATGTTGAAATTAGGTAAGTTTTGAATAGTAAAAAACCAATTAAATAATAATATTATCTAATTGGTTTAATTTGAGTATTTAATAAGGAATTTTTATAAAACAATTTAAATATTAAAAAAGTAATTTTTAATATACCTTAAAATATTTAATTAATAAAATGAATGAATAGTAATATCTATAATACATTATATAACATAATACATATAAAGTCGATGTATTTTCTTAATTTTCTGTAAATTATGTTATAACTATCGATATTAAAAAACCAACTAAATAATTAATATTATCTAATTGGTTTTTTATGTGGTTTTGATATCTTATTCTATGAGATTCTTAATGTCGTCTTATTTTATAGTAAACAATATACACTTTGAAAGTTTTTGGATATATATTAGATTAATAAATAATACTATTCATCGACACAATAAATTATAGCAAAATTCGACAATTTTTTCAATACTATTTTATAAATATTATGTATATTTATTTTGTGTTTTATATGAAACTATTCATCTTATCCAAATGCTTTAATATATATAGTTATAATGTATCAGCATATTTAATATAGATTATATATAATTTTTACTCAATATCAACATTTTGTTAAAACATAGCCTATAAAAAAAGAAGATAATGTTATATCTTCTTTTTTAGTTAAAGTATTTATCTTTATAATTTTGATAATGCTGATATAAGCATTTCTTCTTTAAATGGCTTTACTATAAACCCTTTTGCTCCGTATATTATAGCTTCTTTCATTCTAGCTTCTTGTCCTAATGCTGAAACCATTACAACTGATGCACCTGGATCTATTTTTTTAATTTCTCTTAATGCTTCTAATCCATCCATCTCTGGCATAGTTATATCCATTGTAACTATATCTGGTTGTAATTCTTTATATTTTTCTATAGCCATTACTCCATTTTCAGCTTCCCCAACTACTTCAAAATCATAATTTGCAAGCATGTTTTTTATAGACATACGCATAAATGATGCATCATCAACTATTAATACTCTTTTCATATTTTTTCTCCTTGAAATTAATTATTTTTTTCTATAAACAGATGGTCTTACTCTTTCAAAACCATTATCTAGGTTCGATAAGTTTTCAGATAAACCTATTATTAGGTAGCCACCAGGTTTTAAAGAATCATGTAATCTTTTGCATAATTTTTGTTTTGTAGGATTATCAAAGTAAATCATAACATTTCTACAGAATATTACATCATATTTCCTAAACTCCCATCCTATACTTTGATTTAGGTTAAAGTATTTAAAATCAACTAAACTTTTTATATTATTATTTATTTCATAGCTTTTATCATCCACTTTTTTCATATAATTTTGAACCCAAGTTTTTGGCAATTTAGCTATTTTATCTTCTGTATAAACTCCATTTTTAGCCGTTCTTAAAACATTAGTCGATATATCTGATGCTGTTATAGATACTTTTGATTTTGCACCTATACCAAATACTGATGTTGCTAACATTGATATACAATAAGGCTCTTCTCCTGTAGACGATGCTGCAGACCATATTTTTATTCCTCCAACTGGAGCTTTTTTAAAATAAGGCACAAATATTTCGTTTCTTAAAAACTCAAAATGAGCTTCTTCTCTCATAAAATAAGTAAAGTTAGTTGTAAGTTTTCCTACTATTATAGATGCTTGTTCTCCTGTTTTATCTCTCATTAGATTATCTATATATGATTTAAAATCATTAAATCCTAATCTTTTAACAACTATTGCAAGTCTTGTTTCTATTAATGTTTTCTTATTTTCAAGATTTATACCATAGTTGTTATACATAAATGTCTTAAGACGTATAAAATCATTATTCGTTAATTTCATTACTCATATCTCCTACAATATTCACTAATGAATCACAATCTAATATTAGTTGTATATCATTATTTATCTGACTTATTCCATTTACAAAACTTTCTTTTAAATCATTTTTTTCTTTTGTAGATTCCATTATTTGTTTAGGTGGTATTGTTAATACTTCATTTACTGCATCAACAATTAATCCTATTTTATTTGCTTCATTTTCGATTATAATTATACAAGTTCTTTCACTATATTCAATAGGTTCCATGCCAAACCTCATTCTTGCGTCCATTACAGGTATAATTGTACTTCTTAAGTTGATTATACCCTTCATGTATTCTGGTAAGAATGGTACCTTAGTTATTGGTAAAATTTCAATTATTTCTGTAATATATTTAGATGATAATGCATATTTTTGGTTACTTATCACAAATATCATATATAAATCATCAATTTTGCTATCTAAAATTTCCTCATTATTATTCATAAACTGATACACCTCTTCTAAATAAATTTTTCATTCTTGCCCACACTCTTTATTTTTAGTTTATTAGTAGTTGTATCAAATATAATAGTTCTTCCGCAAGACCCTAATACATCTGAGGATATAATAGGTATTCTTAACTTAAATAGAGTTTCTTTGCATACTTTTACATTCTTTTCACCAATTGTAAGAGCATTATTAGAATTATTGAAGTTAAACATGTGTGCTCCACCTGCCATTTTGGCCTTCATAAATCTTGGGTTTGCACCTTTTTTTCTTAATTCTTCATATAAAAGAGTTATTCCTGTGTCAGCAAATTTTGCTCTATTTGTTAGATTTTTTTCTGTTTTTGATTCAGATAATAAAATATGTACAAGTCCTGCTATTTTATTTATCTCATCATATATAACAACTCCACAACAAGAACCTAACCCAACTGTCATTATTTGATCTGGTGATTTTATAATTTTATAATCTGCTATTCCTACGTTTGCAACTGCCATTTAATTTACCTATACTTCAAATCCCAATTTAGCTAATAATGTGTTGCAAGATTCTACTTTAGGTATAAAGTAATACTTTCCTTCTATCTCTCTATCTAAAGTAAAGAATTCTGTTTCTATACATAGTATAGAATCTGATTCACCACCATATAATGAAGCTGGTAAGTTCATTATTGCCATAACCATATCTACACTAAAGTATGGTATTGATTGGTCTATTGTTAATCCTGTCATATCTGACATTGCAGTTAAATAAGTTCCACAAAGTATATTGCATATTTCTCCTACAGAGTTTAATTCTTTGTAAAGTTCTTCGTAATTTTCTTTATCACACTCTATTTTTCTACCTAATAATCTTGATAATAAAGTAAGTGTTGAATCAACGTCCATTATTACCATTATAAAACCTTCTAAATCTCCTGATATTTGTAATACAGTTCCAACAACAAGTTCTTCTGGTGAACTATAACTGTTAGTTATATCTGAAAATTCTCTTAAATCACTGTTAGGTATTCCTATGTCTACTATTTCATTTAGCATTTGAGCTAATGATGTAGATGCATTACCAGAACCTATATTACTAATTTCACGAAATACATTTAACTTTTCTTGTTCAAAATTCATGGGTATGTTCCTTCCCTCTCTAAGTTTTATTAAGTTTATATCGTTCTAAATTTATCTACTATCAAATTTGGAATAGCTTCTAAAGGAACTTCTTTAAGAACAGCACCGATATTTTTAGCTGCCATAGGCATACCATAAACAACGCATGTTTCTTTATTTTGACCGATTGTGTATCCCCCTGCATTTTTTATAGATAATAATCCTTTAGCTCCATCATTTCCCATACCTGTTAGTATTGTTGCAATAGAATTATTTTTAGCATGTATTGCTACAGATTCAAATAAATAATCTACTGATGGACAATGTCCACTTACTTTTTCAGCTTTTTTTATATCTAAGATATACTTGTTATTTTCTCTTACTATTCCCATTTGATATCCACCTGGTGCAATATATGCATGTCCAGTTAAAACTACATCTCCATGTTTACCTTCAACGACCTTTATGCTACATTCTTTATCAAGTCTTTGTGCATATTTTTTTGTAAATATTGGGGGCATATGTTGAGTTATAACTATGCCAGGTAATCCTAATGGCAACTCTCTTAAAACGTGTCTTATTGCATCTACTCCACCCATAGATGCACCTATTGCTATTATATTTTTACTATTATAACTAACATTATTTTTTATAATGTTAGTCTTTTTAAGTTCTGTATTAGAACAGCTATCATCATAAAATCCTGATGCATTTATTATTTTTTGAACCAAAGTTTCATTAAAATTACGCATAGTTTTTGCAGTTGGCTTTTCGATAAAATCAACTGCTCCCGCTGCAATTGCATTACTTTCATTAATACTACTACCACTAATTGCAATAGTTGGTATAAATCTTTTATTCTTTAATATATTTAAAAATTCAATTCCATCAAGTCCCGGCATCATTATATCTAGTATTAATACATCTGGATTAAACTCTACAATAACATCCCTAGCTTCATATGGATCTTTAGCCATACCAACAACTTCTATATGAGAGTTGTCTTTAAGTTGATTAAATAAAACTCTTCTAAATATTCCTGAGTCATCAACTATTACTACTTTTATTTTTCTATTAATTTTCATAGTATATCTCCTATAAAAGTATTATCTAGTTATTATTGAGTTAACATCAAATATTAAGCTTATAGATCCATCCTCTAATATAGAACATCCTGACATATATGATTGAACTTTTTCAAATTGAGTTAATAATTGAGGTATTGGTTTTATAACAACATTTTGTTGGCCTATTATTTTATCTACAATTATGCATATATTTCCTATTTCAGACTCAACTAATATCATTATTCCTTCGTTTTTATCTTTAGATTCAATTCCTAATATGTCTGCTAATCTATGAATTTTATAGCAATTACCTCTAACAATACTATGTTCTTCACCATTAGGATTTTTTACAATTTCATAAGACCCGCTTCTAAATACTTCTTTTATATTAAGAGATGGTATTATATATATTTCATTTCCTATTTCAACTTTCATTCCATCTATTATAGCCAATGTTAATGGTATACGAATTATGAACATAGTGCCTTTTCCGCTCTCACTATCAATTGTTATAGAACCTCTTAATTTTTTTATGTTAGTATGAACTACATCCATCCCTACTCCACGACCAGAGTATTCTGTAACAGCTTCTTTAGTTGAAAATCCTGGAGCCATTATAAAGTTGTATGCTTCTTTATCTGATATCTCTTCTAATCTCTTAGTTGTAATTCCCTTTTCTATAGCTTTTTTTACAATAGCTTCTTTGTTTAAACCTCTACCGTCATCCTTTATAACTATTACAACATCTCCACCTGTATTTTTAGCTTCTAGTGTTACTGTTGCTTTTTCATGCTTTCCAGCTGCCTTTCTTTCCTCTGGCATTTCAACACCATGGTCCATACTATTTCTAATCATGTGCATAAGTGGATCTGATATATTTTCAAGTATAGTTTTATCTACTTCTGTTTGTTCTCCTATAAGTTCTAAGTCTACTATTTTGCCAGTTTTTTTACTCATATCCCTTACTACTCTTTGCATCTTAGTAAATGTAGATGATATAGGTACCATACGGATAGACATAACTACATCTTGTAACTCAGCAGTCAATTGATGTAATCTTCTAGCTTGTTTTTCAAAGTTATCTCTATCAAAGTTTTCAAGTTGAGATTGTTTTTCTACCATAGACTCTGTTGTTACAATCTCTCCTACTAAATTCATTAACATATCAATTTTATTTATGTTTACAGTAAGGAAATTATTTTTAGTTTCTTTATTAGATTTATTTTTATCTAAAGTTTTCTTTTCTTCTATTTTATTTTCCTTAACCTCTGTTTGACTTTCTTCCTTAACTACTTCTAAAACATGTGTTTCTTCTTTATTAGTAATAGTTTCTTCGATTGCAGTTTCTTCTTTATTTAAATCTTCTTTTATCTCTATTTCTTCTATTTTTTCAGATACTTCTGCTTCTGCTACTTCTTCTTTATTATTTTCATTAGGTTCTTCTATTTCAAAATACTTAAGGAACATTGTTCCTTGTATAGCTTTTTCAATTGCTTCTTTGTCTATTGGATTTTCTAGAACTAGTAAAAGTCCATTTTGTGCTATTTCTCCATCACAGTCATCTTCTAAATTTTCTGGTACTGTTTTTATTGATGAATGCATTCCTTCAAGAGACATTAAAACTCCAAGTGCTCTTATAGATTCCATTCCACATCCATCTTCAAAAAATACTTTTATTTTCATTCCATTTGAATCTAAGTTAACAACTTCATCAACTGTTTCATCTACTTGTGTATTATATGATATATTTTCTTCTATATCTTCTTTTAATAAGTTGCTTGATCTTTGATAAAGTTCTTCTATGCTAGCTTGAGGAAACAACCCTTCTTGAACTTTTGATATTTCATCTTTTAAAAAGTCTATTATTGCAAGTACTACGTCAATAACTTCTTCCCACTTGCTTTGAGTAAGTTTTCTACCACTTCTTATTTCATCAAAAACATCTTCAATACTATGAGTAAGATTCATTAAACTATCATATCCCATCATAGCTGATGAGCCTTTTATAGTATGCATAGCTCTAAAGATTTCTTCTATTTCCTCTTGACTCAATTCTCCAGTATCAGATTGACCAGAAAGCAAAATTTCTTCTAATTGCTCTAGCAATTGCATATTTTCATATACATAAAACTCAGTCATAGAATCTATTCCACTCATTTTTTATCTCCTTTATTGTTAAACAAATATATTAGTTGTCTATTATATAAAAAGGAAGCATAAAAGCCTCCTTTTTACAAATAAACATTAATATGACTTTACTGTATTATATTATTCTTAATACATATCAAAATAACTTGCATCATTATTCATAAAATCCATGCTTCTTTGAGATTGGTTTCCACCTTTTACGTTAAATCCTTCAATAAGAGATTTTAACATTTGTGCTTGTCCACTTAACTCTTCACTAGCAGCTGCACTTTCTTCTGATGTTGCAGAGTTATTTTGAACTACAGCTGAAATCTGTTCTACTCCTAAAGTTACTTGAGCTATTGCTTCGGCTTGTTCATCAGATGCTTTTGCTATCATTTCAACTGAATTCATAGTTTGGTTTGTTATTTCAATTATATTTCCAAGAGATTCAGCCGTATTATTAACTATTTTAGTTCCATTTTCTACTGCTGCTATTGAATTTTCAATAAGTACTGCTGTATTTTTAGCAGCTTCAGCAGATTTAGCTGCAAGATTTCTAACTTCATCAGCAACAACAGCAAATCCTTTACCAGCACTTCCAGCTCTAGCAGCTTCAACTGCAGCATTAAGTGCTAATATATTAGTTTGGAATGCTATGTCATCTATTGTTTTTATTATTCTTCCTATTTCATTTGAAGTAAATGAAATTTCGTCCATTGCTTTAACCATTTCTTTCATTTGTTCATTACCATTTTGAACTTCATGTCCTGCGCTTATTGTTAAGCTGTTAGCATGTTGAGCATTTTCTGCTGTATTCTTTATTTTTTCTGATATCTCAGTTAAAGTTGCAGATAATTCTTGAACAGCACTTGCTTGTTCTGTTGCTCCTTGAGCTAACATTTGAGCTCCACTTGATACTTGATCTGATGCCGCTCCAACTTCTTCTGATGCTGAACTTATTTGTGACATTGTTTCACTTAAATCATTAGTTATTTTTTCTATAGAGTCTTCTATTTCTTTAAATACGCCTATAAACTCAACATTTGTAGATACATTAAAGTTTCCTGCTGCTACTTCACCTAATACATTTACTGTATCATTTATAACTTCATTTGTATTATTAGCCATTCTACGCATACTATCAGCTAAAGTTCCTAACTCATCTTTAGATTCATAAGATATATAAACATCAAAGTCTCCTTCAGCCATTTTGTTAGCCGCATCTTCAATTTCAACTAATGGGTCTCTTAAAGTTTTTGTTATGTATATACTTATGTATGATACTCCTAATATAGCTACTATTAATAATGCTATACTTAATATTGTAGATTGCATAGCTGATTTATCTGCATCTGTTAAAAACTCTTCCATAATTTTATTGGCATTTTCATTTAATATTGATGCCTCTTCTATTACTTTGTTGTATGTATTTGAATATGTTGAAATAACTGATGCATCTATATCATTAACATTATTAGTAAATCCTTCTACTTGTGTTCTTGCATATAAATTTTCATATGCACTTTTATAGTTTTCTATTGCATTTTCAAGATTTTTTAAATGATCACCTATAGATGATGCTATTAATTCATTTGCACTTATTGATTTTATATTTTCTTCTATTTTATTAAATGACTCTGCTATAGTTTTATTTTCTCCAGTATGGTTGTTATCAACAAAACCACTATTTAAACATCTTGATATATTGATAATTTCCATACGAATCCCTAAAGACTCATTAACTAATTTATATGGTCCATCATACATATAATCTGTTAAATTAGCTGTATATGATAACTTTCCTAATATATATATACTTAAACTACTCGTTAAAATTAATATAGTTAAAAAAGATAATATAAGCTTTTTTCCTATTTTTAAATTTTTAAATGAATTCATTCTTTTTCCTCCCGACTCTAATGAATCTAATCTATCCTATAATTTACATTTTATTTATACGGATAAGTATTAATATAACTTTATATTTTTCGACAAATTTTTTATTTTTTACCTTATTCATTTTATATAATAAAAAAATTACTCTGAACATATAAATTGTTCAGAGCAATTTTTTTATACATTAACTTTATTAAAATATTTTTTGATAAGACTTTCAGTTATTTCCTTTATTTCATTATCATTTGGAAGAAAAATATTTCGTCTAGATTCTAAAATAAATTCAGTTTCTTTTGATATCACTTTATTTATAGATATTTTTTTGTTAACACTACCCTTTATTTCAACAATTAACTTTGAAATTTCTCCCTTAGTTATATTTTCAACTATAGTATTATCAGTATTATAAAAATTTAGCCAAACAGGTGCCTTATATCCACCACTCTTGTTAGATACTACATAAAACTCTTCACCTGTTAACATATATTTAGGTAGTAAATCGCGCCTATCATAATCCTCATTTATATCGTTACCTACATAATCTTTATCTAAAAAACATATTGCATCAAAAGTTGCCATATCTAAATTGTATTTTTCACATTCTTTGTAACAAAGTTCCATAGAATTAGTATCTATAAAGTCATCACTATCTAAAAAGTATATATATTTACCTTTTGCTTTTCTTATACCCACATTTCTACTTGCGCTTAAACCTTTATTTTCTTGACTTATAACTATTATGTTGCTATATTTTTTTTCATATTTTTTTAATATTTCTAAGCTAGAATCAGTAGAACCATCATTTATACAAATAATCTCAATATCATTTAATGATTGTTTTATAGCACTTTCTATACATTCTTCTAAATACTTCTCCACATTGTATACTGGAATAACTATACTGACTTTAATTATAATGTCCACCTTCTTTCTATAAATAACTCACTTTGCATGAGCTATGGGCTTGCTAAATATTTAATACTTCCAATGACTTTGTTCGTTACTTGAAGTCTTATATATATATATAATTTTTTTTACACATTATTTTTTATTTTTAAAATTATTTCCTCTACTGAGTTAGGGAAAAATACGCCTAGTTTACCAAATGCAGTATATAAATCATCTTTATTTTTATTTATTAAATTTTGAATACATATTGCATTTTTAGGACCTAGTATTTTACAAAATGTAATTATCGATGTTGATCTTAATGATATTAAAATTATATTTTTATCCTTAAAAAATGCTTCCATAGGTATGTTTTTATCTAATAAAAACATATTATCGTTGTTTAATATAAATTCATTTAAGTATTCATTATTTTCTCTAGGATGATATTTTATATAAATATTATGATTTAATTTTGTTGCATATTTAGATATTTTCTCAATAATATTTATATAATCATGTAAATTGTATTCATTAATTTCATAAAAAAAACTGCTATGCTCTAAAGCTATAAGTATACTATTATTTTTAATTTCATAAATTTTATTAGAGTATAATATAGTTATGGAATCATTTAATAAATTTTCTTCTATTTTATTATTTTTCTTATTATCTTTTAATTTATCTACTATTAAATTTGGATATAAAAAATATCTTTCTTTTATACAACTATACATTCCTAATAAATCAATACCTTCTATATTCATATTTAATTCTTCAGAAAAAGTATTAGCTAAATGGATTTCCATACCAAACTTACGGTTAACTATGTTATAATAATTAGCCATTCCATCTTCAACATATATTATCTTTCCATCTGTATTTAATCTTGTGGTTAAGATATACTGAGTTTTTACTTCAGATTCATTATTTACAAATATATTTTCATACTTATTATTTTCTAACAACTCATTTATATAAGTTAACTCTTCTATATAAGTTGTATCCTTTGGCAAATCAATTATATAAATTTTTTTGAAAATATATTTTAATTTTTTTATTAAATCATCACTTATATCAAATGTTTTATTTATAAAAATATGGTTATCAAATATTTTGTATTCATTACTAGTACATAAACTAACAGCTAATAATATATGATACAGTGTATGAACTATAAATAAATTTTTAGTATTATCCTTTTTTAGATTATTTAAATAATATAATTTAGGTGATTCTAATTGAATCCTTAAATCAATTGGAATATCTAAAATTACCTTTTTTATTTCATTAACAAAATATTTTCTTTCATTATATAAATTATAACTATCCATAAAATTTAAAATGTCATAAATATAGATAATAAAAGATTTATTTTTAAAGTTCTGTCTATTATTATTTATAAATATTTTTGTGAATGTTTCAAATATCTTTCCCCCTATAAGAATATTATCTTCTATTGTATTTTTATTTTTGATATATTTTATCTTACTAGCAAAATATATACTTTTTATGATTTGTAAGTAATCAAATTCCAATATATTTTTATCAAAAAATAAATCTAAATCTAATAAAAATTTATTTTTGTATATATATATTTGTCTATCTGTGCATATTTCTTTTTTATTTTCTAAATCTAAAATTAATATGTCTTCATTATCTGTGTAAATTTTACTAATATCATTTATTTCTTTTATATTATTTATATCTAAAAATGTTATATATTTACACAATTTTAAACTAATAATAAAATTTTTTATAAACCCATAATTATAATTTTTATATTTTACAACTTTTATATTTTCATATTCACCATATGATTCATATACTAAATTTTGATTGCATTTAGAATCATAACTAACAAATATAATGTTTATTTTTTTATTTATTTTACTCAAGATATAATTTATATTTTTATTTATTTCTTCATATAAATTACCAGTTTTTATAACTATATTTATTTCCATATAAGCTACCTCTTCTAAATTTCATAATAATCCTAAAATTCTTAACCTTTATCAATTCTAAATATTTTAATAAACTTATAGTAATCTATTTATAAATTTTATTTAATTTCACATACAGCCGTTTTAAGATTATTATCACGGTAATACAAACTTATGAACTATCTTTTACTTTTAGATATTACACTTAATGCAACAATTTATCTATTTAAAAATTTTAGTCTTTGTTGTGAATCAAACATTATATCTTTATCTTCACAATTATATATTATTTTTTTATAAAAACTTGTTGCTTCATTTATTTCTCCTATGGATTCTTTTAGATATGCTATATTAAACATAGTATTATAGTTGACTTCTAGAAGGGTAGCTTCTTTAAATAATAATTCCGCTTCTTTAAAGTTTCCATTGTGCATAGCTATAATCCCCTTCATATTTAATATATCATTATCTTTACTAAACATAGTTTCATACTCTGTTATCATCGACGTAGCTTCATCCAAGTTATTAGACTTTATGCTATTTTCAACAATAGATTTGTATTGTTTTTTTAATGTTTTTAATTCTTCGCTTTCCTCAAATTCAGATTCAAATTTATTTATTAATATTTCTATACCATCATTATATTCTCTATAATTATTTAATAATTTTTTCATATTATTTATATATTTTAATAAATCTTTATTTTTATTTTTTTCTAAAATATTAACTTTCACTATAAATATATCATCTTTATCCTTAAGTATATTTAAAAGTTCTTCATCAGATAAATCTTGATTATATATATTTTTTATATAATCATAGCTATACTTTACATATAATAAAAATAATTTCTCATATTTATCATTTTTTAAATTTCCATATTTTAATAAGGCTTTAGATAAATTAGAATATATGCTTAACTTTTTATTATCTAAAGTATTCTTTAATGAAATTAAGTAATTATATAGTTTTAATATAAATTCTTTCTTATTTACAATTAAGTAAGTTATATATTTTTCAACTTTAAAATAACTTATATTTATTAAGATTTCTTCTATTTTAAAACCATCCCTTAATGCATAATATAGTACTTCTCCATAATAAATATCATCTTCTTTTAATAAAATATCTTTATAATTTGATAATGATATTTTTTTACCTAATCTTAAACTATTTAAAATACCATAATTACCTTCTATATTTGAAAATATTTTATAAATATTTTCTTTTTCTTCTTCTTTTAATGTCTTCAAAAATGCCTCTAAGTGATATTTAAAATCACTTTTACTGTAGTTAAATTTAGGGTATTTATTATAAAGTTCAAGTATTTTTTCCTCACTATTTAATTTATATAAAGCTTTAAAAACTATATAATAAACATTTTTTATAGCTTCTTCACTTAAATCATCTAAACTTCTTACTATCTTATCATACATTTCTAATTTATCATAAAGCTCTATAATTGCAGATTTTACAAGTTCTTTATTTTTACCCGTTTCTAAAGTAGCCTCCATACTATTAGCTTGTGTTGATATATTATAGTTATATAAAAGATATAAATATCTTTCATAATTTTTAATACTTTCTTTATATTTGCCTAAATTATTTTGACTTGTAGCTAAATAATAGTATACATCTATATTTTTTTTATCATTTTTTATATATTTTATACATAAATTCTCACATTTTATATATAACTTCAATTCTACATACAATCTAAGTAAATTGCCTATTACAAATAAAGGAATTTTATCTTGTTTATTATATAAATCATATGACTTTTCTATATAATAAAGTGCTTCATTAATTTTTAAATCCGTAATATAAGTTTTACCTAATTGATAATTATTATATGGATCATTTGGATTTTTTTGCATCTCTTCTAATAGTAACTTCATATTTCTTTCAGTTTTTTTTTCTCTAATCTCCTCATCACTATACATATACCCATAGTGATAAAAAGATGCTATATCATTATATACAGGCCCCTTATATTTTGGTTGTTCGTGTATTGCGCCATCATATCTAAAACCATCTACATTTTTAAAAATTCTAGGAATAGATGCTAAACTATATTTGTTATTATTTTCATCAAAAGTGTTTTTTAACTCTATTGTTGCACAGTTGAACTTTGTGTGGTTATCTGAATTAAAAAACTCTTTTAATTTATCATAATTAATTAATTCTTCATCTGCATCTAATATTAAAATCCAATCCCCACTTGCATAGCTTATAGATATATTTCTCATATCTGCAAAATTATCATTCCACTTTGAAAAATAAACTTTATCAGTATATTTTTTAGCTATTTCTACAGTACTATCAGTTGACCCTGTATCTAGTATTATAAGTTCAGTATCTATATCCTTTCTTAATTCATTTAATGCATATAGTGTTTTATCTAAATATCTTTCTTCATTTTTTACCATCATTACAATACTTAATAACATATTTCTTCTCCTTATAATTATCAAATTTAAAAATAAAGAGTAAAGCATATGCTTTACCCCTTAGTTTTAAATTTAATATTATCTTAATAATTGAGAAACAGATTCTGGTTGTTGCTTAGCTTGAGAAACCATAGCTTGTGATGCTTGATTTAATATGTTTAATTTAGATAATGTAACCATTTCTTTAGCAACATCTACATCTCTTATTCTTGACTCTGCAGCAGTTAAGTTTTCAGTAGAAGTAGTTAAGTTCGCTGCAGTATATTCTAATCTATTTTGCATAGCTCCTAAATTAGATCTAGCTTCATTTATTGAACTTAATGCAGTATCTATACTTTCAACTAAACTTTGTGCATTAGAAGCAGTTGAAAGAGTTGATATGCTTATACCCTTAGCTATTGATGATAAATCTGCAGTTACCACGTCTCTCGTTTCTTTATTAGCTCCAGCTTGTATCTTAAATGTTCCTAGTGTATTTAATAATGCTTTTCCATTGAATTTAGTTTCATCTGCTATTTTAGTCATTTCATCTTTTAATTGTGTTAATTCACCTTTTATTTTACTTCTATCCTCATCAGATAATGTATCATTACCAGCTTGTACTCCTAACTCTCTCATTCTTTGAGCTATGTTTCCAGCTTCTTCTAAAGCACCTTCAGCAGTTTGAACCATAGATATACCATCTTGTACGTTTCTTTCAGCTTGTTCCATACCTCTTATTTGAGCTCTCATTTTTTCTGAAACAGCTAATCCTGCAGCATCATCTCCAGCTTTAGTTATTCTTAAACCTGTAGATAATTTTTCCATAGAGTTTCCTGCTAATGCAGTATTTTTTGTCATTTGGTTTGTTGCTATCATAGCATTTAAGTTTGTATTTATTCTCATTTGTGTACTCTCCTTAGTTTTTTTTGACATCCTTGTCATTTTATTTTAAATACTTGGCCAAGTATTTCTTATAATATATATATACGGTATATTTTTTTAATACTTTATACTTTTGCATTAAAAATATTTATTTTTTGTTGGTTATTATTTATATAAGTATTATTAGTTATTGTAGAAAGTTTATGTTTTTGTATTTCTAGCTTGGTTTTTATCATATTTTGATGTAACAAATCTTTTATAGTTTTATCTAAATCAATTATTCCTAGATTAATCATAGAATACTTAAAATTTTTATTATTTTTCTCTTGTTGTAAGATTTTTTCTCGTTTTTCAAAAAGAGTATCTAGCTCTTCTATCTTATCATCTTTTAAGCATTGTATAATTTCTAAAGTTATTTGTTTATATAATTTTATATTATCCATAGTTTATCTCTTTCTACTATGCTTGTGCAAAGTAATTCATTTGTGAATTAAGTTTATTCATTTGAGATTCTAGGTTACCAAATTTTAAGTATAATTTATCTTCTTTGTCATACATTTTATTTTTAAGATTTTTTATAATATCCGCTTGTCTTTTTAATTGTTCTGAGTAAAAGTTATTTGCTACAGATGCAGTTTTTTCAAGTCCAGCTTTTTTAGCAAATATAGATGAAGATCCACCAACATAATTTTTTACAGTTGATTTCATCTTTTCCATCATACTATTTGAACTACCTGCAAAAGCTTTATAAACCTTTTCTGAATCATTTTCAAGTGCTTCTGTAAATTTAGATTCATCTAAAGATATTTGACCTCTTTTATTGTAGTCTTCAACAGTTGAAATTCCCATTTCATTAAGAATATTCATTTTGTCTCCAAATATAGCATTTTGCATTGAGTCCATGAATCTTCTCATTTCAGAGTCATTTCTAAGTATCCCTTGTTTTGCTTTTTTTTCCCAATCCTTAATTTCATCCTCGTCCAATTCTTCTTTTTGAGCTTCTGTTAAAGGTGGATAGTCAGAGTCTTTTTTCTCTGTTACAAGGTCATATATTCTGTCCATGATTTTATTGTAATCATCTACAAAAGTTTTCATTTTTTGTACTACACTACTTGTATCTTGTTTAGATGTTATTTCAGCACTACCTGTTGAATTAACAGTGTATTTTATATTGTCTATAGTAAATGTATTACTTTCTTGGCTAAGAGTTTTTTTAAATGTTCCATCTTTTGATGATACTTCTATTTCCGAATTGCTTCCTTTTGCTCCATTTTCATCAAATTTAACTAAGTTTCCACTACTATTTTTGGTTTTTAAATCTAAAAAATCTAGTACCTTACTAGAACTTCCATCTTCTCCAACTATTTTAAATTCAGTATTTGCACCTGTATCTTTAGTTTCTACAGTGAATTTACCTGTCATTTCACTATATGATGCTTTAATTTTACCATCGACACTATTATTTATTTTAGTTATTAAAGTATCTATAGTGTCATCAGCTTCTATAGTTATATCACTAGAGTAAATTGTATTTCCAGTATCATCTTTTCCTAATTCAAATTTAAACTTTTCTCCTTCTTTAGCTCCTAAACTTACTAATTTACTTTCTTTTTTTAAGCCTTCTATAGAAGATTGAGCTTTTGCTGTTTCTGCTAACTTTTTTACATTAAATTTATAATCGACATTAGTAGCTCCTGCGTTCCCAGTTGCGCTTATTACACTGCTATTTGAACTTGTGATTGATAAAGTATTCCACGCACTATTGCTTAAAATAGAATCTTTAGATGTTAATGAAAAGTATTTATCATTAAAGTCAATTATATCTGACATTACTTCTCTATATATTTCTTGTTGCCACTTTACAGTTTGTTCTTTTTGTTGAGCTTTATCTATTTTTTCTTGATCTGCTGTAAGCATAGATTTTACCATTGCATCCGTATCCATACCTGTTGCAAGACCTGATAATCTTATACTACTTATACTTGACATAAAATCCCCCTACTACTTTCCTGATTTTATCTTTGCATCTACCTCATACCACATATCTCTTATTTCTTCTATAAGCGGAAGAGTATTATCTATTATAGTGATATCTTTTTTTATATTTGCTTTTGCAAGTTCATTTTTTATAAAATCATATATGTTATATAAATCTTCCATATACTTTGTGTTTTTATCCATAGTTATCATAAGTTCTAAAAATATATCTTGAACTCTAACTAACTCTTTATGCGCTCTTGCTATATCTTTGTTTAAAATAGCCATTCTAGCTATTTTTGTATATTTTACTGCACCATCTAATAGCATAAGCAGTAATTGTTGACTTGATGCCATATTTACAGAGTTTTGTTTGTATATATTGTACGGATTAGCTGTATACATGTTGTCCTCCTACTTTAAAATTTTTAATATATCCTTTGTTGTCGCTATAGCGTTTGAATTTTCGTCTTTTACTTTTTCATATACTTCTTTTCTAAGTATTACTTTTTCCTTAGGTGCTTTTATAGATATTTTTACACTTGATATATCTATTTTTTCTACTGTTATTTCTATATCATCACCTATTAATAATGACTCACCTTTTTTTCTTGAAATTACTAGCATATTATCACACCCTATTCTAATGGTTCTTTTATTTTATATTTATCATCTTGAAGTATTAATTGCTTACCTCTATTATTTTTTATGTTTATTATTATAGGTGCTTTTAAATTTGCTGTACTGTCTTTTAATGATTTTCCTAGTGTTATTAAACATATTACTAATACATCTTTTTCATCTTTTATATCTAATTCTTTTATAAATTCATCATCTAAGTCTATTTCATAGTCTGTTTTTATCTCAAATGGAGATATAGAAACAAAACCTATATTTGAATCTTCTTTTGAAACTATATTATAAAATCTTTCATTTCCTTCTATTGCACTTACATTAAAGTAATTATAACTTTCAAATCCCGGTATACCTTTTTCAAATAGTATTTCCATATTAACCTCCGATTATCTTATATAATCTAATATTGTAGGTTGTATTAACTTAGCTCCAACTTGTATTGATGCTTGATAAATCATTTCTGCTGATTTTAGTTCTATGAATTTTTCTACAACATCAGTGTCTTGAGTTTTAGAAAGTACATCTTGTATATTTAATATATCTTCGTCATTTAATTCTTTTATTTTTTCTGCAGTACTTACTCTAACTCCAAGTGATGTTCTTTCGTTAACTACATGATCAAATAATGTATCAATTTTACCTTTTGTGTCATTAAGTAAAGTTTCTTTTGCCTTTGCAGCTGTTTGTTCATCACCATTTGCTATATCATTCATAAGTGTAGATAAATTATTTATTTCATCTAATAAATTTACAGTATTTCCATTTCCATCTTTTATATTAAGTATTTCTCCAACTGAAATATTATAGTCAATATTAATTCCACTAGATATATCAGCTTTTAAGTCATCTGTATTTGGTATTGTTTGTCCATTTTTATCTTTACTAAATTCTAATTTAACTGTTCCATCTGGATTTTCAATAACTGTAATTGGTGCATCATCTACACTACTTCCACCAAATAAGTATTTCCCACCATGAGTTGAGTTAAGCGTATCTGCTAATTGCTTTATTTTTTCATTCATATCTTCATTTAAAGATTTCATTTCATTTTGTGAGTAAGTTCCATTACCAACTTTTAAAATAGTTTCTTTTATTTCACCAAGTAGATTTCCCACATTATCTAATGCTCCATCTGTGGTATTCATCCAACCAACAGATTCATCTATATTATAATTATACTTTTCAGTGTATTTTATTTCATTGTTTATATTCATTATTTTTATAGCTTTATGTGGATCATCAGATACTGTGTTTATTACTTTTCCTGTACTGATTTGTTGATTTATTTTACTCATGTTTGTTAAATTATTTTGAGTATCATATAGGTGACTTCTCACCATAGATGCATTTGTTATTCTCATATTATCCTCCTAATTATCTAACCAACCCATTTACTACAACATCTAATAAAGAGTCTATTGTAGATATTACCTTTGCACTTGCATTATATGAATGTTGGAATTGTATTAAATTTACCATTTCCTCATCAAGAGATACCCCTGATACATTAAGTCTTAAGTTATCTATTTCTTCTAATAGTTTACTTTGATTTTTTTCATTTCTTATTACTTCTTTTGTTTCGTTTCCTAGCTTTTGTACTATATTGTTGTAATAATTACCTATAGTTATATCTTCACCATCTATAGTAATTTTTTCGTCTTTTAATTTGTACATTTTTTCTGCTTTTTCTGCAGTTATAACTAAGTCCTTAGGATTATTTACTAATTTATCATTAGCTTTAATGATAGGGTCTCCATTATCATTGAATATGAATATTTGTTGATCAGTTGCATCGACAGTGTTATCATTAAAATCTCTACCATTCATAACATTATTAACACCTTTAGTTAAGCCTTTTGCAAGTTCTTTTAAGTTAGATGTATATTCTGATATTTTATCAATCATATCTAATGACCCTTGAACTTCACCTGATACATTCCCAATATTTTTTAGTTCATCAAGTGTTACTTCTGTTTTATTTTCTAATTTGTCATTTATTAACTTTTGAACTTCAGTATTTTCTATATTTAGTTTGTGACTTAATTCATCAATTACACTATCTCTTTTATCCATAAGGTCATTAGGAGTTTTCCCACTTCCTTCGATAAGCTTTATATCTTTATTTAAGTCTCTAATTTGATTTATCATATCATTTATTTCTACTACATCATCATTTAGCTTTTTCTCAGCTTGAGTAGCTAATTTATCTAACTTTTCTTTTACGTCACTTATATTAGTAGCTAAATACTTAGCATTTTGTATTACTATATCTTTTGCTCCTGTATCATTAGGGCTTTTGCTAAGTTCTTGCCAGCTTGAGAAAAAGTCACTCATAGATCCTGATATTGCTGAATCTGATGGTTCATTAAATATTTTTTCTATATTTGTATAGTGTTGATATTTTATACTAATTTCTCCGTAGTTATGCGATTCACTTCTATATTGAAAATCATAAAATGTATTTCTTATTCTTATTACATCTGTAGCTTGTACTCCAGTTCCTATTTGCCCTGGACCCATACTACTGTTATAACCAGGATTACTGTATGCATTTTTTGCACTTTGCTCTACTCTTTGTCTAGAATACCCTGGTGTATTTATATTATTTATATTATGTGATGTCGTTTGTATAGATGCTTGGCTTACACTCATACCCGTTCCTGCTGAGTGTAAGCTACCTATTAATCCTGCCATAAATTCCCTCCAAGTTTTACTTACCTACTTTTCCATATGCATTATAAACACCTATATCTTTATTCGGTTTTATAAAGTTTATCATTTTTTTTGTGAAAAATAGTCTTTGTTTTATAAGAGTTTCATTTGATTGTTTTTGAATCTCTACCATTTTTATTGTGCTTACTATTTCTTCATATGCACTCTTTATATTTTCATCATCACAGTTTGAAACAGCATCTTTCATGCTAGTTTCACTTCCCATAATGTTTCTTCTTTGTATTTCAATTTTTGCTAATTCTTTAGATGTTTCATCTAATTTTGAAGCAATCTTGTCCATTTTTATTATATCTTTATTTATAATATAATCGTACTGTTCATCTAATAATGTAAGTAGATTTTTTAAAATGTTTTTTTCTTCATATATTATTACTTTAATTTCAGGATTCAATTAAATCTCCCCCTTAGTACGTTCTATAATCTTTTTAGCTAATTCATTTGAGTCAATTCTATAAGTATTATTTTCTATTTTGCTCTTTATTTCAGCTATTTTCTCTAATCTATCTTTATCTTCACTCGAGTTTACTTTATTTAAATACATACCTAAATCTGATATTTCAATAGTATCTTTATTGTTTGCTTTTACTGTTTGTTTTATTTCTTGCTTACTTCTTGTATATATAATTACTATTCCTTTAAACTTTACTGAAGCTATATTCATAAAAGCCTCCTTTTTTCATTGAATCTTCTTAATTTTCATCATCTGTTTTTACATTAGATAATCTTATAGCTAGTTTATTATCTAATATCATACTTTCTCCACTTGCAATTAATTTTCCATTTACACTAATATCTAATGCTTCTTCTACTGGTTTATCTAATACTATTATATCGCCAACTTTATAATTAACGATTCTACCTATTTTTTCTCTAGTTGACCCCATTGATACAGATACATCCATTAATCCTTCCATAATATCATTTACCGCACTTAGCTGTTGTTTTTCAGTTTCCACTAACTGCTCAAATTTTACTTCATATATTTCATCTGTTTTTATTGAATTTTCCATGTTATCCTCCCTTACATATAGATATCTAATAGTAATCCATTTATTTCATCAATTTGAGATGCTATATTTATATTGTCTTTTTCTTCATAAATTAAATCTCTCGTCATATTCTCTAGTTTTTCATTTATAGTCTTTACTGTTGTAAAATAATTTCTATCCCAAAAACTTGTATTTTTATTTATATCATATATATAGTCAACTACAGATTTAAGATAGTCTTTTATTAACTTTTTATATTGTATAACATCGCCATAACACTTTGTTGCAACTAGTTTTTCTCCAGTTTTTTTAATTTCCGTCATTTGTAACTCTAATTCTTCTTTTGTTTTTGCCCTACGAGCTAAGTTAAAACTATCACTAAAATTAGCTTTTTCTTTACTACCTTTACTTTCTACACTTAAGTTTCTATTATGGGTTATGCTTCCTACTTTCATTTGACTCTCCTTTCTTTGTAGTTGTATGATATATATCTATCCCTTGTAATATTTCATAACTTTAGGCACGTAATTTTGAGTTTCCTTAGGCATTTTGTAAATATCATCTATAGATTTTACTCCTCTTTTTGCCATCCTTGTTGGACCTCCATTGTATGCCATAAGAGCCATTTCTACATCTCCATTGTACTTATCTAAGTATTCTTTTATGTGTCTTGTTCCTCCATCTATATTTTGTTCAATATCAAATGGGTCAGTTACATCAAGATCTCTACAATTTTCTGGCATAAGTTGCATTAAGCCTTTTGCCCCTGCCTTAGATACACAATTAGGATTAAAGTTTGATTCAACTTTTATAATTGCTCTTATTAAGTTTTCATCTACTCCATATTTTTTAGATGATATGCTTATAGCTTTATCTATTCTTTCATTCACGCTCTCGTCTTTATTTGAACTTTCAACTTTATTTGTATTTTGAGTACTATTTAAAGTTTCTAAACTATTTTCAATATTATCTAAAATATCACCTGATTGATAACTATTGTTATTTTTATTTACTTCTGATACAGCTTTAAGAAGACTTATTAAAACAATATCAAAAGCATTACTACTTGATGATGAATTACAACTACATCCACCTGTCAATGATGACATTGATGTTAAATTGCTTATACCATATATGCTGTTAGTCACTATTATCACCCCACGTAATTCTTATAATACTAATTTATACGGTAACATTACATTTTTCTTTAACTAGATTTATTATTATGATTAAAAAAAATAAGTAGATAGTTTATTTAGCTATCTACTTATTTCTTTATTTTATATTATTTTTTCTTATGTTTCTCTTATTAAACATTGATAATAATCCTAATGATCCTATTCCACTTAATGTATATGACCCTAATCCACCATCATAAGTTTTAGTATTTTCTTCTTTAATAGTATGTACTATTTAAAACAATCAGTCCTGATAAAAACAATGACGATAATTTTTTGTTCATATCTTTTCATCCTATTTTCATTCACGTATTATGCATTACAACTTTTATTATATTTCATTTCGTTCTGTTTTTATAGTATTTTGTGGTAAAATGCCGTTCTCCACTTGTGATACTTTTGCTTACAATAAATAAAGCCTCTTAAAGTACATATACTAATTTTGTATTTTAAGAGACTTTTCAAAATATATATTTAATTATGGTCGCCTTGCATTTATAAACTTTTTATCATAGTATCCTGTTAGTGTGGATTTTATAACTCCCTTTTTAGAGTTTGCTGCATGTATAAATTCATTATTTCCTATATACATTCCAACATGACTCACTTTACCTTTGTCCATAGTATCAAAAAATACTAAATCTCCTGGTTGCAAATTCTCTCTAGAGACAGCTTGTCCAACTTTACTTTGATCCTCTGATACTCTTGGTATATCTTTGCCTAATGCATTTTTATAAACATATCTAACAAGACCTGAACAATCAAAAGAATCTGGTCCATTAGCCCCCCATACATACGGTTTACCTACTTGTTCTTTTAATAATTTTATAGCTTTATCCATATTAGGATTGATACTTTCTGTATTGTTTTTTACAGATGTAGTAGTACTATCAGATATATTGCTATTTACATTTGAGTTTTGATTATTAATTTGTATAGTTTGATTGTTACTATCTAAATTATTATTTATATTTGAATTACTTTCATATATTCTATTTTGATTAATCAGTCCTGTTAAAGTTACTATCATACCTAAAGAAGAAACTCCACTGTTACTACATGAACAATCACTACTGCTACTACCTAACAATCCTATAGAGCTTTGAAGGAGTTTACTAAAAGATTCATTATTTGAAACAGATTTACTAGTATTTGAATTATTTATCTCATATAACATAGTATTTAATATAATTCTACTTATATCACTCATTTATATTTAGCTACTCTTTGTATACTTGAATATATCTACAATAAACTAAAATTTATATTATTTCTTTTAGATATTATAATGAGTAGCAACTCCTTTCTTTATTTTTATAATATATTTGATAATATTATTATATTTATTATTATAACATACACAAGATTAAAATTTCTATCTAGTGAATTTTTAGATTTACTCGTTATACTAATTAAATATAATTCTTGAAAACACTAGAGTATAACAAGCTACTTTTTTATAGTTAAAAGATTTATATAGTAATCTCAATATACTTAACAAAATAGCTATCATAACAAATTAGTTTAAAATATATACATCATAGTTATAATTAATATTGTTAATATTATAATTCCTAGACTGTTCTCACTTATTTTATTAAAAATCATATGTAAGTATAAATTCATATAATAATATATACCATATTCATTTTCTTTTTTTATATCTTCTACGATAGCTTTTTTTATTATCGCTTGATGTTCTGTAATTTTACTACTTACAATTTGTTGTTCTATTTTTTTTAATTCTTTATCTAATATTTCTTCTTTATATTTATAATCTTTAAATGGTTCTTTTAAATATTCATATTCTCTTATTTCTTCTTTTAAATTCGGGTATTTTTCACTTATAAATTTTTCTTCAGATTTAGTTAGAGTTTTATTCTTAATTATTTTTAGTGCAATTAATCTCAATTTTTCATTATCTTTTTTATTGTTATTTAAAAATTTTTGAACTTGTTCTATTCCTGCCATTTTAAACTTAATTTCAGTTTTACTTAATATATTTTTTTTACTATCTAGATTTTTAATTTCTTTAGATAGTAATTGCTCTCTTTCCTGTTGTGTTTTACAATTCTTTAAATCTATTTTTAAATCATTAATATACTTTAATGTTTGTTGTGACATCTGCTTTATATGAGGGTACTTTTGTTTTAAAAAGTTTTCTTGATTAGAAGTAATTTCTTCTCCTTTAACTATTTTTAATGCTATTTTTTCTGCATTATCAAGTTCAGACTTTATATTTTTACTAGACTTTATCATTTCCTCCATAATTGTCGCTTTTATCTTAGATTGAAGCTCAGATAGATATCCATTTTTAGCTGTATTTGAGGTTTCCTTAGAAAATTTAAATAGTAATTGTTCTACTTCATCATGGTCTTTACATAGTTTTAATTCTTTTATAATGTTATTGTAATCTTTTAATGATTCTTCTGCCATTTGCTTCATATCTGGATATTTCTTTGATATAAATTCTAAATCTTTCTTACTTACCTCTTCACGTCTAACTATTTTCACACATATTAATTGTGCTTTTTCTATTTCTTCTTTTATTTTATTAAGAAAATTTTTAGCTATTGGTTGCTCAAATTTATCTATTTTTTTCATTTTAGGTGATGTATTATTCAATATATTATTATTTTCCATATTTATATTGCTATTTCTAAATGGATTATTATTAATACTATTCATTTTTAAAATTTCCTTTACTAACTGTTTGAATAATTTATAAAGTTATACTATATAAATTAATATACGGATAAAAGATACATATCATAATAGTTTGATTTTTATATTAATCTAATTTCATTGCACATAAAAAATTCGCTTCGCCTGAGCGACGTGTCGGCGAAACACTTCATGTCGCCAACGACTTCGTCCGTTGCTCAAAATCTTTTTTACGCTCAAAACCAGTTGATTGATATTACTTACATTCAGAAGTTATCCACATTT
>JABLTN010022531.1_pt1 | contig 39095 bp, 24 predicted proteins | sample 7160141 | NCBI WGS metagenome assembly JABLTN01 (sample SAMN14651226, study PRJNA627086) | human gut metagenome | isolation source: feces | host: Homo sapiens | reverse complement strand
GCCGAAGTGGAGATGCGCCGCATCGAGGCCGACCTCAAGCAGAAGATGCTCGAGATTCCGCAGCTCCCTTAAGCAACCCCCACTGAACGCTTTTCGCGCATTCGCATCGCACGAAAAAAGGCGCCGCCCTCTCGCAGGGACGGCGCCTTTGCTTTTAACGGCTTGAGATTTAGAGAGCTGCGCTCAAATCGCCCGCAGCCTTCACCTTCACACGGTTGGTGTGACCGGGGTAATACTGCAGCGGAACGTCTTCGGAATCGATGATCTCGACGGTTTCGCGCACAGCGCCCGCCTCGACAGCAGCCTCGATTGCGGCAGCACGAGCAGCCTCGAGCGCCTGGTCGCGAGGAGTCTCGTCATAATCGACGAGCGCCTCATAGGTGCCGCTCACCTTCGAGATGGCGGAACCGATCGCGTTCGCGCATCCCGAGAACTCGGGCTTCACGCAGGTCGCGGTGCCAGCGAGGTCGGTCGGCAGAATGATGCAGCCGCCGCCCACCAGAATGGCGTCGATGTCATCGTTGGACACCTTCATCATATCGATGCCCTCTTCGACCATCTCGCGCATAACGGCCATGGCCTTCTTGGCAAACCCCTCGTCGATGTGAGCGACCTTGCTCGCATCGCCCACTTCGGCCATGCCAAGGCGCACCGCAATGTCGGTTGCGGTAAGGGTGTCGCCGCCAAACACGAGCGCCTTCTTGGTGATTTCATAGCCCACGGAATCGGGGCCAACGGTCACGGTGCCGTCTTCATGCTCGCGAACGATGGAGCCGCCGCCCAAACCGATGGAGATAACGTCGGGCATGCGGAAGTTAGTGCGCACGCCGCCGATGGTCACGGCAACGCCGCTCTCGCGCGGGAAGCCGGCCTGCAGAACGCCCAGGTCGGTGGTGGTACCGCCCACGTCAATGACGATGGCGTCATCCATGCGGCTCAGATAGCTTGCACCGCGAATGGAGTTCGTGGGGCCGCATGCGATGGTCAGAATCGGGTAACGGCGCGCGTGATCAATAGTCATGAGCGTGCCGTCGTTCTGGGACAGATACACGTCGGCCTCGGTAATGCCACGCTCGGCCAAGCTCTTCGCAAAGCCCTCGGTGAAGCGCTCAGCAACCAGGTGGAGCGCAGCGTTCAAGATGGTGGCGTTTTCGCGCTCAACCAAGCCCATGGAGCCAATCTCGCTCGAGATGGAAATGCGCACATCGTCACCGAGCACTTCGCGGGCAATCGCGGCGGCAGCGAGCTCGTCATCGTTGCGCACGCCGGCGAACACGCAGCTAATGGCGACCGATTCGACCTTGCCCTTCACGCCCTCGAAGAAGGCGCGGCATGCAGCCTCATCGAAGTCGGCCAAACGCTTGCCGTCGAATTCAAAGCCGCCGCCAATAATGGCAGTGTCAACGGCAACCGCAGCAATATCGTCGGACCAATCGACCATGGGAGGAATGCCCACAGAAGCAGGTGCGCCGATGCGCAGGATGGCAATAGGAGCCAATCCCTTGCGCTCGACGATGGCGTTCGTGCACTGCGTGGTGCCGAGCATAGCCTGCTTGATGAGCTTGCGATCGATGTTCGCCTGGGCGAGCACGGCGTCAACCGCGCCCATGATGCCCTCGTAGATATCGCCCGAGGTGGGGTTCTTCACCGCGGCGACAACCTTCAGGTTCTCGTCGATCAAAACGGCGTCGGTGTTGGTGCCGCCGACATCAATGCCAAGTTTGTACATATCTCCTCAACTTTCTTCAAGTTGCATTCAACGTTGCTGCCCGGCCGCCCCTCGCGTCGCGCCTGTTCGCGAAGCGCGGAGCTCCTACCGCTCGCTTTGCTCGCTATGCGTCGCTCCTCGCATTTCCAATTCTAGAAAAAAGAAGTTTGAGAAATGCGAAGCTTCGAAACAGGCGCGGCGCGAGGGGAGGCCTACGGACAATAAACATGCAGCGTATTCGGTGGTGAGGATGGAGCAAAACTTCGTTTTTCTCACTCTTCTTTATTCAAAAACTGAGAAAACGAGGCGCAACGCATAGCGAGCAAAGCGAGCGTTAGGCGCGCCGCGTTTTGCAGAACCCTCGGCATCGAATACGCGGGCGGGATTCGCTACCCCTTACATCTCTCTTCGACAGGAATGTATTCGGTATTCAGGCCGAAATAGCGCGGTCCAACCAGCTCAATGCCCTTCTCGGTGCGCCACAAGTGGTAACACGGAAGGCCAACGACCAGCACGCGCTTGCCGTACTTCAACGCGTCGGTGGGCACGGGCGTGAACGTTTCGGTGTCGACCAGGCAAATGAGGTCGGGCGTCGTGGCAAGAATTTCGCCGTTCACCGTCGCACACAGGTTCTCATTCTGGAAATCGATTTCCGCATGGCCGCCCTTGTCTTCGCCGATGCCCTCGAGCACGACCTTGCCGAAGTTGAAGCCACCGCGGGTCTCGCGCAGCACGTCGGCAATCTTGCCCTTGAACAGGCGGAAGCCGCCGGTGTAGTCGAAGAAGTATTCTTCGGGCGTCATATTCTCGGGGCAGTTCTTAATGCCGCGAATCGCACGGCCCAGTTCCTGGCTGCGCGTGACGATGCCGCGCACGCCGAACTCGCGCACCTGCGAGGCCGTCATGACGTACTCGGTCGACACCACGCTGCCGCCGCATGCGGTGCAGCCGGCACGGCAAATGTTCTCGACCCATTTGTTGTTGATGGTCTCCATAAGACCCATGTTGCCCTTTTCATCGATGAAGAGCATGGGGCTTGCCGACACGCCGCCAATGGTGAACGTGACCATTTGAATTTCGGGGAACGCGCGACCCATGCCGTCGACGTCGACCATGGGAAGGCCCAGGCGCGCTGCCGCGGCGATGGGCAACATAGAATTCACGCCGCCAGCCTCGATGGGCATGATGGCCGTGATTTTCTTGCCGTAGTAGGAACCCACCATATCGATGAGCTTGGTGAACTCGTTAGAACCCACGCCCTTTTCGGTGAGAATCGTCGGAGCACCCACGCTTGCAACGGGAACAACGACGTCGTCGTCAGAAAGCTCGTCGACGTCGATGAGCGACACCTCACCGCATTCCTTCACGGCGCCAATGGCGAGCAGCTTGCCAATATAGGGGTCGCCGCCGCCGCCCGCGCCCAAAAGCGCTGCGCCCAAAGCGATGTCTTCGATATCGGAAATGCCGATTTTACGCATGGCTCCCCTCCTTCGAAAACTCGGCGCAACGCTCCTCAACGGGGCGATATTCGACGTCTTTCAAGCCGAACCACGCGGGGCCGGCGAGTTCTAAGCCGCGAGGCGTGCGCCATGCGGCGTCGCACGGCAGACCCACGACGAGGGCGCGCTTGCCGTATTTCAGGTTCTCGGTGGTAATGGGCACGAACGTCTCGGAATCGACCAGGCAAATAAGATCGGGCACCGTAGCCACGATTTCGCCGTCGACCTCGGCGTAGATGTTCTCGTTCTGGAACTCGACCACGGCTTTCTTGCCCTTGTCTTCACCGATGCCTTCAAGCGTCACGCGGCCGAAGTTGAAGCCGTCGCGCGTTTCGCGCAGCACGTCGGTGATTTTGCCCTTGAAGAAGCGGAAGGCCCCGCTTTCACCGAGGAAGAACTGCTCGGGATTGTCGGCGTCGGTCGCCGTACGAATGATGTGGCCGAGCTTCTGCGCGTAATCGACTGTGCCAACGACGACGCTCGTCTTCATTTTCTCGCCGCTCATGGGCGATGCGAGCGTGGTCACCTGGCCGCCGCATGCGGTGGTGATTTCACGGCCGATTTCCTCGGTCCAGTCGTTGTTGATGGTCGTAAGCACCGTGCAGTTGCCCTTTTCATCGGCAATGATGAAGGGGTTGGTGGACACGCCGTTCAGCGTGAACGTGTCTTGCTGAATGCCCGGAAACGCGCGGCCCATGCCGTCGGCGTTAATGAGCGGCAGGCCCGCTCGAGCGGCGGCGGAAATAGGCACCATGGAATTCATGCCGCCCGCCTCGGAAAGCAAAAACGCATCGAGCTTGCGACCAAGTATGCGCTCCATCATGGCGCGAACCTTGGGATACTCGACTCCGTTCGTGCCCTTCTCGAGCGACACGCTCGGAGCGCCGACACCGCAAATAGGCGCGACGGTCCAGGTGTCAGGCACTTCGTCAATGTCAAGCAGCTCGACCGGACCATACTTCTTCACGGCTGCGATGGCCTCCAAGCGACCCATATATGGATCGCCGCCGCCACCCGAGCCCAAAAGCGATGAGCCAAGCGCGATGTCGTCGATATCTTCGATTCCGATTTTCCTCACGCGAGCCCCCTTCCTAGTTCAGCCCCGCCGCACGCGGCAGGGCACTTTGCGACATATGCCGCTTACCTTCAGGCGCCCCCGCGGGGCACCCCGATTAAAGCAAAGCCGCCCTTGCGAGCGGCTTGTAGCGTAGTAGTTCCAGACTACCCTATTCGGCCGACTTCTTCGTGAAAAGCACGATAGAACCGTCAAATGCAGGCAACTTCATGGCTTTGTAGATAATCACGTACAAAATCATGGAAACGACAATGCCGTTCACAGGGCCAATAAACAGCGGGAAATCAAGCATTTCGAGCGGCGTGCCCACAAACGTGCCGCCCGTCACCATGGCAAACACGGCGCCCACCGCGAAGCTCACGACGCCCGGCGCCGAGATGCCTTCGAGAGGCTTGAAGTTCTCGGGTCGGCCTTTGCGAATGAAGAAGTAGTCGGCAATCATGGTGCCAGCGAGCGCGGGGACCATGGCCGAAAGGAACGTAAGGAACGTGGTGAAGTAATCCATGATGCCCACAGCAGCGGCGACGAGGCCGACAATACCGGCGATCATCGTGGTGAGCTTGTACGATTCCTCGCCCTTGCCCGCCATGGCCGTAAATGCCAAACCGGCGGAATAAGCGTTACCAACGTTTACGGCCCACGTGGAAGCCACGATGGCGACCACGGAGACAAGTGCCAAGCCCATGCTCGAAAGCACGATAGTGATGTCGCCGCCCGATTCAGGAACGGCGATAGCGAGCACAGCGCCCATCATGAGCACAAGAATGTTCACCGGCCACACGCCAACGACGCTCGAAACCACGGCGGCTTTGCGGTCTTTCGCGTAACGGGTGAAGTCTCCCACACTAGCACCGCCTACGGCAAACAGACCGACGGAGATGCTAATGCCAGCAGCCAAACCCATGCCCTCGACGGGCACATAGTTGAAAATGGAATCGGTGCCAGTACCCGCGATAGAAATGCCCAAGCCGTACACGCAAATGACGAACAGCAGCACAGCAGAAACCGTGTTCACCCACTTCACGCCATCGAAGCCGTAAATCGCCGATGCGAGCATGAGCGCGCCAAGCACGACAGCGGAAATCCATACAGGAATCTCGAAGCCCGTAAGGTCGGCGAAAGCGATCGAGAACGACGCGCCGCACACGGCAGCCTGCACGCCGAACCAGCCCACGAGCGACACGCCCATGATGAAGCCAACGATGTAGCGTCCGCCTTTCTTGCCGAGCGCCGCCGTGGAAAGGGGCGCCGTGGGAAGTCCCACATCGGCCGATTCCATAGCCACGAGGCTCATATAGGCGACGATAATGCCAAAGCCGATAAACGCAGCCAAGAAACTATCGAACAACGTGAGGCCCGCGCCGAGCGCGGCACCAGTAATAAGCGAAGAGACATTGAAGGCGTTGCCAATCCAAATGCGAGCGATTGACCACCAACCCTGACGTTCCGATTCCGAAACGTACAGGCCCTCGGTCTCAAAGCTCATGGCTTCTTGTTCAGAAGACATGGGTAATTCCTTCTTTCCATACGAGGCAATAATTTGGGCAGTTTAGCACACTAAAGCACGAATGTGAAAAAGAAGGCATGTCATAACAACATATTCAAGAAAATGCATATTACAGAAGAATATTCAGAGTCTCGTTCGAAAACGGCGCAAAGGCGCGCGCCCTCCTTGCACGCCAAGGCAAGGCGGCCATGAGCTTCGGTGGCGAGCATTCGTCGCATTGCCTGCTCCTACGCCAAACCGAACTTCCTGCGCACGCGCTCGAGCTTGCGACGCCACGGGCCATACAAAGCGAGCAAGAACACAACCGTCGCTACGCCATGCACGATATCGAAAGGCAGGGCCGTCGCATACACCGCCAAGATGCCCGTCCATCCTGACGCCTGAGCGTGGAAGAAGCTCAAGATGCTCCACGCATTCAGAATGAAGCCGTACCCGAGGCAAGCCAGAAAACCGTATGCATACACGATGGTGGGATGCGCATCGATCAGGCGGCGAGTGGCCAAGGCGCGGTTTTCCTTCTCAATGTGCGCTCGAGGCGACAATGAGAGGGCGCTTTCGGTTTCTTCATCGGGCGCAACGGGGTACGCTGAATCGCTCGCGATGCCGTGCGCTTCCCCGCTACGAGCCCGACAAGAGCTCTTCGACCCTACCGCTCGTCGCTTTGCAGGCACCATCGCGAGCAACCCGGCCCCATAGCCAACCAAGCCCCAGGCATACATTTGCCACGGTGTCCACGGGCCTTGGCCGAAGAAGAAATTCGAAGCGAGCGCCGCTAAAGCGCCCACCATGAACCCGCTTTTACGCCCGAATGCGACGCCAGCGATAATCGCGATGGCACTCACCGGCTTGAAATCGGGAATGGGCGCGAACAGAATGCGGCCCGCTGCGGCAAGGGCGGCCAACACCACCGTGGGCATGATGTCGCGCAGACGGGGACGTGACGCCTCATAGCTCGCGAAAAAGACACCTATGCTCGCAAGCACCACGACGAGCGTGAGCAAGGCGGTCTGGTTGAAATTCGCGACGGCGCACGCCACCAACACAACAGGCGTGGCGAAAATGGCAACGATCTCGGCCGCGATGCGAGTGCGAACGCCAGCGTTCCCGTGTGCCGCCCCCATTATGCACGCCCGCCTTCTGCCGCAATTTCGCCGAAAAGGCGGCTTTTAACGTTCGGGCGATAGACGATGTTGTTTGCAAAGAACGCCTGAACAGGTTCGGTGCACGCTATTTCGCCATCGAAGGGCATCGACACGAGATCGGCCGTGACGAGCGCGAAATCAAGATCATGCGTCACGAAAACGATCGTTTTGCCCTCATCGGCAAGCTCGCGCACCGTTCGAGAGAAATCGGCGCACGACGCCGGGTCGAGCCCCTTGGTAGGCTCGTCGAGAAAGAGCACCTCGGGGTTCGCGAGCAGAAGCTTCGCAAGCGCGAGTTTTTGCTGCTGGCCACCCGAAAGGTCATACGGGTGGCGCGCTCCCAAGCTTTCAAGCCCGAAGCGCCGCGCCATAGCTGCGGCTTCATGCTGCCCATAGCCGCAGCGAGTCGACCACTCCATAAGCTCCTCGCGCACCGAATCGCATACGAACAGCGCCTTGGGATCTTGAGGAAGTAAGGCCTGGGAATACCTTAGAGCGTTGTCAATATGGCCGCGTTGCGGCTTCAACACGCCCGCCAGACAGCGCAGAAGCGTGGTTTTACCGCAGCCGTTGCCGCCCACGAGCGCATGCACGCAACCGCGCACGATATTCAAATCGATGCCGCGCAGCACCCACGGCTCGCGGCGGTCGAAACGAAAATGCGCATCGCGAACGCGAATCGCCGCATCGGCATGTGCACATGCTGCCGCACGCGCTTCCCAACGGGACGCAAGGGCCGCTTCCGCCGATTCGCGCGGCGCAGGAGCGCCCGACGCATCCAGATCGATGCGCTGCGTCGCATACGCCTCAACATCTTCAGGGGAATGCGTCGCGACGACCACGGTAATGCCAAGCTCGCGATTCACGCGGCCCAGCAGGAACAAGAACTGCTTCACGGCATTCGGATCGAGCTGGGCCGTGGGCTCGTCGAGCAGCAGCACGCGCGGACGCAACGCCAGCACGCTGGCCAGGTTCACGATTTGCTTCTGGCCTCCCGAGAGGTCTTCAGTTTTCTTGCGCACCCATGGTTCAATGCCAAAGAAGTGCGCGACTTCGGCCACACGCCTGCGCATTTCATTTTGCGGCATGCCGACGTTTTCAAGCCCGAACGCAAGCTCATGCCATACCGTGTCGCATACGATTTGCGCGGCGGGGTCTTGCATCACGAAGCCAATCGACTGCGCCGACTCAAGCGCCGTAAACGTTTGCTCGCCCCGCACGCCTTCCCCACTTGCAACACGGCCTAAAACGCGTGCCCAGCCGCGATATGCGCCCGCAGGCACAAGCTCGGGCTTCAACGAGCGCAAGAGCGTAGTTTTGCCCGAACCCGTCGAACCCACCACAACGCAAAAAGCGCCTTGATCAATGCACAGGTCGGGCCACGAAATCTCAAACGCGGGCTCGCCGCTGTCCACAGGGTATGCGAACGCAAGCCCACGCGTTTCCACGGCGGGCGCGGTATTGTGTTCGTTCGTCATTCGCACGACCTCCATTGCAACCAATCGCGCAGCCACAACGCCGGAGGCATCAGCATGAGCAGCGCATAGGGAAGATACAGCCAAAACGGCGCGACGCCCGCGACTACGGGATAAAACGAGAAGTCAGAAAACGCCAGCCACGCGCACACCGCGCTTGCAAGCGCGAGGGCGACCACCGCAGCGAGCACCGCGGCGTCAGATGCGCCTAGGCGAAAACGAGCATATGTCGTGCGCCGCGCACCGCAATCGTAGCCGCGTGCGCGCATGGCGCAGCTTCGCTCCAGGGCGTCTTCCATGCCCCACCCCATGAGCACGCTTACGATGCGCATGCGTCCCTGCGCGGCATCTTTCTTCGTGCGAGGAGCCGCGGCGCTCATGCTGTCTTGCACGTCGGCAATGGCACGGCCGCGCGAAACGAATTGCGGCACCAAACGCAAAACCTGCGAGACCATGAGCGTAACGACGGGCGCGGCGTTTCCGAACAGCGCGAGCGAGTTTTCGGAATCCATGCAGGAGGAATACGACGCGAACCACAGAAACACCGACGCGAACATGCCGCCCGAGCACAGGCCGTACAAAAGCGCTTCGGCATAGATGGCGCGCTGCCCTATGCGGAACAGCTCGGTTGAGCCCGATGCAACGAAAAACGGGTTCGCTGCAGCAACGACCAGGCACAACGGAACAATCCACCGAAGAGACAGCAGTGTGGCGCGACCGCCGCGACACACGCACGAACACACAAGGGCGCCCGCGAGCGACAAGGCCGTAAACACGGGATGCAGACACGCCATAGACAGCGCAAGGGCGCTCGCCAAAAAGACGAACGCTACTGCAGGGTGATATGTATGGAAGACGTTGGTCATACTAGCCCGTCACGTAATACCAGGAAACGGAATCGCCATTTAAGAGCACATAGTTGCTGCACGCGGTCATGGGAACGGCGCCGTTAACTGAGTACATCCAGCCGCTGTGTCCGCCGTGCTCTTTTTCGGCAAGGCCGCCAATGGCACTTACGTATATGCCGTAACCCGTGTTCGATGCGTTCATCGAGAGGCCGCACGCGCACAGGGCATCGTAGACCGTCGCGCCTTGGTTGAACGTGAAGGTTCCGCCGCCCGAAACGGGGTTGCCCACCGCAGAGCTCGATACGGAAACATACACGGTTACCGTGCCGGCAGGTGCGGAAGTGCCCGGTTGAGAGGAGCCACCCGCCGAAGAACTCGAGCTTGAAGAGCCCGACGAGCTCGAAGAGGCGCCCGAGGAAGAGGAGCTCGACCCCGAACCAGCGCTCGAAGACGAAGAGGAGCCCGAGCCTGAATCGGAAGACCCACTGGAGGCCGAGTTGTCAGATGAGGACTCATCGCCCTTCGATTTCGACTCGTCGCTTCCAGAAGTGTCACTCGACGCGTCTTTCTTGTCTTCGGATTCTTTATTGGCCGCATCGGCTTCGTTCGAATCTTCGCCCTTGCCAGCCTTCGCCTCGTCGGCACCGTCGGAAGATGAAGCCTCGACATCGACAGAGCGCACGATTCCGACGCTTTCCGCGGCCTTAACGACAGGAGAGTCGGCCGGAAGGCCAAAGCCATTCGTCAAAGCGAATGCCGAAGCGCCGATGAACAGCACCGACACCACCGCGAGAGCCGCGATGCCCGCACGCGTCGCCAAAGAGAGCGATGTGCGTTTCGACGCCGAGCCCGAACGTGCCGTTTGAGATGAGGAAGACGAAGACGGCAACCCCACGGTAAGGGCCGCCGCTTCCGCCGAATCACGGCGAGGAGCATTCCCCGCCGTGATTTTCGCGTCTTCCGAAGTGATCTTCATTTCGTCAGACATGCTTCGTTATTCATCCCCATCGCGCTTGCGACGGGCGACAACGAACCACACAGTGGCGGCAGCAAGACCAGCAACGCCGACAGCAAAGACAATGTAAGGCCAGATCGGAGCGCTCTCGGTTGAAGATGCGCCGTCGTCTGCGGCAGCCGCCGACTTGGTGGCAGCATCGTTTTCGGCCTTAGAAGAAGACTTCGCATCGCTTGCCTTTGCGCTCTTCTGGTCGTCGGCCTTCTTGCCATCGTCGGCCTTTTCACCATCGTTCTTGGAAAGCGCGCTTTGCGACAAAGGCAGCGAAGAAGGTGACACGGAACCGCCCTGCGACACTAGCTGCGTGTCCGCGTTGTCCTTCTTGCCGCCAGCGTTATCGGCGCCAGACGATGATCCAGACGAAGACGCTTCGTTCTTGGTCCACTTGGCATACAGCGTCAAATCGGACGTTACTGCGGTCGCGAAATCGTATGCCTTCGTACATGCCGCATCGGTGTACCAGCCACCGAAGGTGTAGCCCTCGCGCGTCGGGTCGGCAGGCTTAGTGACAGAGCCGTTGGCGGTCGTAGTCTGGAAATCGACCTTGGATCCCTCGCCAGTGTTAAACGAGACCTTCATGCCAGCGTTCAGCTTAAACAACGTGCCAGAGTCGTTGATGTAGTACAGATTGCCCTTGGAATCACACGCGATCGGCGAGTCGCAACAGTTATAGTGCCCCGTCGCGCTAAACACACCCGAAGCCTCGGCATCGCCCAGCTTGTAGCGATAAACGCCACCGCCTGAGGTGTAGTTAACGAAATCAGAGGTCTCGCCGTAGTTAACCGTAAAGTACACATACGTGCCATCTGCCTGGGCACTCACCAGCGGAGCGCCCTTAATGCCACCAAGAATGCCAGCCGTCAGCTGGGAGCCGTCTGCCGTCGTGATCAGCGTCGTAGCAAAGCCGTTGTTCAGATCGATGATAGCGAGCGCCGCGCTGCCATTGGCTTCGCCGCCGACAATCAGCTTGCCGTCATGCATCGAAGGCGCGCACGCGCAGCCGGTAAGGCCAAGGTCAACCACGCGCTCCTCAGTAATGCGCGAAGCGGCGTCCGCATCGCGTGAGTCGCCATCAGAAATCGCCAACACGTGCAGCTTACCGTCGCGCGAGATTAGATAGGCATGGCTGCCGTCAGCCGAAAGCACACAGCTTGAGTTGACAAGAGCACCAACCGAAACGCTTCCGAGCACAGCGCCCGTCGATTTGCTCAGCATCTCGACGGTACCGGAGCTCGTGGGAATCAAGACAAAGTCATCGCCCACCGCGGCGCCCGTCCAGTAATAACCCTCGTCGGCATTGATATGCTGCCAGGAAACAGCACCGGTCAGGATATTGATGCGCGTCAGATGGCCGTTGTTGTACGTGTTCGTTCCAAAGTCGACATCAACGGTGCCGACGTAGAGATAGTTACCATCAACCGTCAGCTGAGAATTTGACTGAGCGGCTTTGCTCACGGAGTCAGTGACCCAAACCGTCGTGAGAGCGTCGGCCGTCAGAGCTTGGACCGCACCGCCGTCGAGCGGGACGATGACCAAGCCGTTCGCATAAATCGGGCGCGCGGTGTAGCCAATCGCAGTCTTAAGATTCGACTCGGCCAGAACCTTGCCCGACTCGGCGTCAATCTTTAGCAAACGCTTGTTAACAGCAAGATACACGTTGCCGTTTACGACGATAGGCTCGCTCGCATTGGGATACGCCGACCCTGAATACGCCTTCCAATCGAACGTCCAGGAGCTCGCCAGCGCACCCGTGGGAGTAGAAACATTCTCGACGGCTGCGTTGGACTTGCCGTCCCAATCGGCCTTCCAGTCAGTCGGGCGCGAAGCGCTGGGGTCAACGACAACCTCGTCGGGGTTGGGCACGGTGCCACCGGCAGCATAAGCCCAGACAATCGAGTCACCCGACTTGAGTGCATAGTCGTCATCGATCTGGCTAGCGGGAACGCCGTTGACGAAGAACGACCAGGCACCAGACAGCTTGGTACCATCAACCGGAGAGACGAGGCTATGGACACCCCAATGGCCCGGCATATCGTACATCTCGGACTCGATGCCCAAAGCATCGAAGTAGGCGGCAGTAGCGTCCTTGATCGTCGTGCCCTCAACAAACACCTGCGTCGAAGGATCGGTCCAGCGCTGTGCCTTATCGTCCTTCTTGCCGATGATCTCCATCGAGACAGAAACCTGACCAGGCATAGCACCGTCGGAACCATAGACCCAGGCAACCTCGTCGCCGGCCTTAAGCGTGTAATTACCCGCGCCGACATTGGCCTTCGCACCGTTAACGAAGAACTGCCAGTATTTCCAGGTGCTCTCGTCAACCCGTTCGGTCGAAAGCGTCACTTTCTTATTGAACGGTGACGTTAGCGAATTGAGGAACCAACCGTACGAGCCCGTGCCCGTGTCGGCGCCAATACCGGCCTGCTTAAAGACCTGCTCGGAAAGATCGGCGGCCGTTGAGCCCTCTTCGACCAGCGCGGTCGTAGGCTGAGCCCACGTTTGCTGAGCGCCCGTAGCATCCTGACCGATAACGGTGCAGCTTACCGAAAGCTGGTCGGTGGGTGCAGCGTCACCGTACTTCGAGTAGCACCAGACGACAGAGTCGCCCGCTTCGAGAGTGTAGTTGCCAGCGCCCACCGATGCAGCGACGCCGTTGATGAACAGCTGCCAATAGGCGCCCGTAGCATGGTCGTATGCAAGGGTGCGATCGGCATCGAAAGGCGACGTAATGGAATTGAGCACCCAACCCCAAGAGCCGTTGGGATCATAGTCGGCCTTGAGGCCGGCCTGCTTAAAGAGCTCCTCGGAAAGATCTGCGGCAGTCGAGCCGTTCTTGAGCGCGTACTGCGAAGCGGCAGCCCACGTCTGCTGCTTGCCCTTGGCGTCGACGCCAATAACCGAGCACGTCGCTGTGACCTCGGGGCTGTTTTGACCACTCGTGCCCACGACCGTCAACGTTGCCGAGACATCCTGGTTGGCAAGCTTGGCATACGTGGCATTGTCGGGATAGCGCTCGGCATAGCGAGCGTACTTCTCGCTCGTCAGACGCGAGGAAACGACAACCTTTGTGTTGTACTGCGGCTGCGTGACCTTGAGATTCTCTGCGGAAACAATAGAGCTGTTGCTCGACTTAAACAGACGCCAGTCCTGTCCGGACATCGCATCATAGCCAGGCAGGTCAACAGGAACAATGCCGAGGGACGTCGAATCGGTCGTTGCCTTGTCGTAGCTCCAGGCAAGGTTGCCGTCGGCATCAAGATAAGCCTTCTGGAACGCGTGCATGTCGGCCGAAACGGCATTGGCGTCCTGGCCATTCAGGATGGCGGCAGCATAGCCGGCCTTCGCCTTTTCCATAAGAGAAAGCTCGGCATTGAGCTCGCCCTGGTCCTGCGGAGAAATCGCAAAGTCGAGGATCTTGCTTGCCGTGACCTCGGCGTTGGACTTATCGGTCACCGTGAGGGTGATCTTGGTGTTTGCAGCCTTGGCTCCGGGCAGCGGCTGGTAGACCGTACCTTTGTAACCGTTGAACGTGATATCGTCGGTGCTCGCAGAGTACTCAACCTTGTAGTACTTGCCGTCGATATTGAGCGTGCTCGTGCGCGGCATCTGGAGGTCATCGGTCAGACCATCCTTGTTAGCGACCGCGTCGGTGCCGGAGTACTTGATATTGTCGTAGGTAAAGGCCGCATCGACCTTCTCCTGCAGTGCCTTCTTGTCGGCGGCGACCTTCTCGGGATCGCCCTTGACGGTCACGGTGAAGTCGTGCGAGCCCTCGACATCGCTCGGGCCGCCGCTCACAAACGAAACCGTCGCGGTCAGCGTAACAGCGCGATCGCTCGAAACGCGCGTCACCTTGCCGGTGTAGTCTTCCCAGCCATAACCGGACGGCCAAATGACATCGCCGTCGGAGCTCTTCCAGCTAACCTCGAACTTGTTCTTGGAACCCGCGCGGTACGGAAGCGTGAGGTTGGACGTAACGGACTCGGCCGAATCGCCCGCAGCGTAACCGATCGCAATCTGCTCGGCGGCATCGTCGAGCATCTGCTGAACGCGAGTCTCGTCCCAAGCCACCTGAACCGTCTTGTTGGGCTGGTAATACTCGGTCTTGCCATCGCGCGACAGCTCAAACACCACATCGGCGCTGCGCAGACCGTCGATGTTGTAACCGGTGTAGTTGTTGGGGTCGATGTAGAAGAACGTCACATCACCGTTGGTCTTATCCTGGGCGTCGGAGATACCAACCGTAGCCTTGGCGTCCTCGGCATTAAAGGCAACGCCGCCCTCGGAGACCTTAACGTCAACATCGGTAAATCCCAGATCGGCAAGCTGCGCCTTCAGAACATCGTTGACGTTGCCGCCCTTGGCGCTGTAATCAACGGCGATCTGCTTATTGGCATCGTTGAGCTTTTGTACTGCGGCCTCAAGCGATCCTGCGGCGATGACGGGATTGACCGAGACGAGCTCAACCGTCGAGCTGCCGCTCGTGGCGACAGCCTTCAGATGCTTGCCCGCGGCAGAAGCCGAAACCGTTGCCGTGGCCCCCGACATATCGGACAGAAGCGTCCAGTCGGCCGCAGAGGCCTTCGCGTCGTCAGCCGCATACCAGGCAACAGTCGCCTTGTCGGTGACGTCAATACCGTTGGTGGTCGAACCGTCGGCACGTTTGGCCTGCGCCGTCGCCGTAACGCTATCGCCCGAGACGAGATGGGTCGAATCGCTATTAATCTGCGGCGTAGTGGTCACGCGCAGCAGGTTGTACTCCCCCGCCGCGGTAACGCTATCGGGCGAAACCCACTCAACGGTGTTGTCGAGGGCGCTCGCCGTAACTTTGATGCGCTTGCCAACAAGTGCGTCCGAAATAGTCAGGCTGCCATCGGTCGTATCGATGCCGTCGGTAAGCTCGGTCCAGTCGGCATCGCCCTCGCCCTTGGCATACCACGCCATGGTGAGCTCGGCATCGTCGGGCACGTCCTTGGTCGAGCCCGACCAGCTCCCCGGTACTTGCACACTCGGCGTGATCTTTGAACCCACGCTCAGCGTAACGTTCTTATCGGCAAGCTCGATGCCCGCCAGCTTGTACTGGCCCTTAAGCGTCACGGGACCAAGCGGAGCAACAGACTGCGTGCTGCCGTTTGAGCTCTTCTTCTGCGTGCTGGAAACGGTATTTTCGCTCGTCACCTTCACGCGCAGATACTTGCCGGCACAAGCGGCATCAACGGTATAGGTGGCCTCGGTGGCACCGGGGATATCGGTATAGGCGGGGTCATCGCTCGAGCTGGTATTTGCATACTGCCACTGGTAGGTCGCATTATCGGTGCGGTCGATATAGCTGTACTTCGAGCCGTCCTTTTTGCGTACCTTGGTTTTGAGCGTATCGCCCACGTGCACGCCATTAGTGGCGGGAGAGCCCTCGAACTGCACGTCATAAAGCTCAACTTGGCCAGCGACGGAGACAGGACCCGCCGCATAGTACGGCTTCTGCTCGCCATAGCCGCCATTGGCCTTGGCCACGACGTAGTAGCCCTTGAGGGCGGCGGTCACCGTCAGGGTGTTGCCAGTCTCACCCTCGATAGGCGTGTTGCACGAGCTCGCGTATCTCGAGGTGCCCTTGTACCACTGCCACGAAACATGCGAATCGGTGGTAACGTCGGTGGAACCCGCCTTGGCGGTCGCCGTAATCGTGGAGCCAACCTCGACTTTGCCCGAAGTCGGACTCATAGTCACGCTTATGCCATTAATTGAACCGGCGGCAGCAACGAGAGCACCCGTCGAGTTGACTTTACTCGAAGAGCCGATCTTCGAAGACACCTTGCACTTGAGGTACTTGCCGCCCAAAGCATCGGTTAGCTCGAGGGTCTCACCCGTGGCGCCCGCGATATCGGTATACGTGCCGCCCTTGGTGTCAGAGCTCTGCCACTGATAGTTGAGCTTGCTCGCGTCGACGAATGCGCCGTACGCTCCGCCCGTCTCCTTAGCGCGAGCTTTAGCGGTATCCCCTACCGCGAAGACACTCGTGTTGTCCTTGGTGTTAACGATGGACACAGCCGAAATCTCGACCGCACCGGCCTGTTTGACCTTGCTGGAAGTGGTCTTGCTCACCGTATTTACGCCAGCTGTAGCCTCGACCTTGACGTACTTGCCCTCAAGGTCGTCGGTCAGCGTAAGCGTAGCGCCCGTCTCGCCCTCGATCTTGGTGAAGCCCAAGGACTGGGAGGTGGATGCGAACCAGGTATAGGTAACCTTGGCGTCGGCGGGGGCTTGCTGATAATAGCTTATGTACGGAGTCGCCGTAAGGGTATCGCCTATGCTCGGCGTGTCGCTACTGAGCTTGACGCTGCTAAGCTCCATCTGCCCGGCGCCCAGCACGGGGCCGGGGATGGAGTTGGGGTTAATGCCCGAGCCGTACGAAACCGAGGGGCCGTAGTAGTCCTTGCCATCCGCCGTCACCTTGCAGATGAGGTACTTGCCCACCATGGCATCGGTAACGGTGAGCGATTGCTCGTTGCCTACGACCTCGGTGTAATCGGCAACGTTGCTGCTGGCCTTGGTCGTGCCGGCAAGCCAGGCGTAAGTCCAGGTGCCGGGATTGTCGACGGAGTAGGAAGAACCGTAGAGATCATCCTCGTCCTCGTCGTACATGTTTGCCCAAAGCGTCTCGCCAGCCTTGAGCGCCCCCGACTTCGTGGAATACGAGTTGTCCTTATCCTTGGTGTCCTGGATGAAGACCTTGGCCTCGCTCGAAAGCGTCGTGGCAGAAGCGGCAGCGGCCTTCGGCTCGCCCTGCTCCGAAGCGACAAATGTCACAGAGGCGGACGCTTCGGAGTTCACTTCTTCAGCATTCGAAGAATCGCCAGAAGGCGCCTCATCGACAGGGGCGCCCGCAACGGTCGAAGCGTCGCCCGCAGCACCGGCATCACCCGCAGCACCAGCATCACCAGCAGCACCGGCATCACCAGCAGCATCGGCGCCTTGCTCATCGGACGCGTGGTCCGTTCCAACTTGGGAATCGCCTGCATCCACATCGCCCAAAACTGCATCGGAGGAAGCAGCAAGCGCTGGCTGGCCAGCAGCGGTACCCTCGGCGTTTTCGTTCGCGAAAGCCGCGCTCGGAGTAAGCGACGTCGCCATAGACACCGCGACAAGCACGGCAACCATGCGCTGCCAAAGAGCCTTTGTATATTGATGGGGGTTATTTTTGGCGACGCCGCTCGGGGGCGTGCCATCTGTCGCATCGCGACGGGTTGCGAGCGTTTCTCCGCGCGCAAAGAGTGGACCGAATCTCATCGGTACCTCGCTTCCAGGGCTCAGTGCGATGGATGAGTATTCCGACTTCGCCTCACTTGAACGGCCCACGTGCCCGCGGTTTTACTTGCAAGCCATTGCAGCATAAAACATGCGCATCATCACTATCGCATGCACGCTCTCTTACGCAACGGCCAACCCGCCCATCAGCGTATACGGTTCCTGGTAGAGCGCAGGACTCTCACCCGCATTCCCTCAAGCGTGCACGCTCTTCGCCCACGCCCGCATCGTGCCCGACGCAACCATCTTTGCCAATAACCCCTGGATTCTACCATGACTCGTATATGCATGCGCAAAAGCACCCTCGAATGTGGCATAGTTCCGCAGTATCAAATCACACTTACGCTCACGCCTTCTGTTTTCCCAGGTCAAAAAGCCGGTAGCGCGGCCACATCCAAGCCCACTACGGCACAGCGCCAGAAAAGAGCCAAACATGCCACATTCGAGCCCCTTTTTATACAAAAACCTTGACCGGTCAACGTCCGACTGGGCCCCTTAACTCCAAAGGCCCATTCCGAAGGCGCGCCATCCAATATGCTTGCCCAGAGTATCCCCTATGCCCTATGCGCCATCCAATCCGAAGAGTATCCCCTTCTAGACAGAAAAAGCCGCCCCACAAATGTGGAACGGCTTTCTATAAAACCATGCGAAGTTTCAACTGGGCTTGGGTTCAACCATCCCAAGCCTTCGATCAAGAACGTGCTCGGCGCGAGATTTACTCAGCGGCCTCTTCGGTCGCGGGCTTCTCAGCCTTGGGAGCAGCAGCCTTCTTCTTGGGCTGACGCGGCTCGGGAGCCTGGATGGTCTCGTCGACCTCAACCTCAAAGCCCAGGTCGTGAGCAGCGGCCTTCATGGACAGGCTGATGCGACGACGGTCGGGGTTGATGTCCATAACCTTGACCTTGACGTCCTGGCCGACCTTGACGACCTGCGCCGGGGTGTCGATGTGCTTGGCAGCCATCTCGGAGATGTGAACCAGGCCCTCGACGTTGTTGCCGAGCTCGACGAAGGCGCCGAACGGAACAACCTTGGTGACCTTGCCATCAACGATGGTGCCCACGGGGTAGCTCTCGATGAGCTTCAGCCACGGATCCTCGGTGGTCTGCTTCAGGCCGAGCGAGATGCGCTCGCGCTGCAGGTCGACGTCGAGAACCTCAACCTCAACCTCGTCGCCAACCTTGACGACCTCGGAGGGATGGTTGACATGGTTCCAAGACAGCTCGGAGATGTGAACCAGACCGTCGATGCCGCCCAGGTCAACGAAGGCGCCGAAGTCGACGATGGAGGAAACGGTGCCCTTGAGGCGCATGCCCTTGACGAGCTTGGAGAGGATTTCGGCGCGCTCGTTCTTGCGGCCTTCCTCGAGCAGCACGCGGCGGGACAGCACGACGTTGTTGCGGTTGCGATCCATCTCGATGACGCGAGCTTCGATTTCGGTGCCCAGGTAGGCGTCGAGATCTTTCACGCGGCGAAGGTCAACGAGGGAAGCAGGCAGGAAGCCACGCAGGCCGATGTCGAGGATGAGGCCGCCCTTGACGACTTCGATAACCTCGCCGGTGACGGTCTCGCCGGCCTTGAACTTCTCTTCGACGCTGATCCAAGCGCGCTCGTACTCAGCACGCTTCTTGGAGAGGATCAGGCGGCCGTCCTTGTCTTCCTTCTGAAGAACAAGAGCCTCGATTTCGTCGCCCAGGGCAACGATCTCGGAGGGATCGGCATCCTTGCGGATAGACAGCTCGCGAGCAGGGATAACACCCTCGCTCTTGAAGCCGATGTCGAGCAAGCACTCGTCATGCTCGATTTTCACGACAGTGCCCTTGACCAGATCGCCTTCGTCGAACTCGGTCAGGGTGCCATCGATCATCGCGTTCATCTCGTCGTCGGAGATGTCCTCGAAATCGATGACATTCGTGTTCTTGATTTCGGTCAAAACGGACCCCTTTCAAGTACAGGGACCCTTCGTCATGGTGGTTGAACTCAACATGTCTCGGGGGCCTACAGATACAAACCCGCTCGGTTTTCCGAACGGGACCTGGCACCTTTCGGCGCACAAGCTCGGTTAGTTTACCATAACGCGCGCGTTTTCGAGACGTACTATTTTGCGCATATGCGCAGCTTCACAAGGTTTTTGCAAACCGCGTCGGTAAACGGTCGCAGCCCTCCGCTGCAGCGGTCGATCGCAATTTTCGGCTCGATCGTTCAGCCGAAGCATTTGCTTCCAGCGTCCGGCGCAGCTTCCAACCTCGGCGTCGATCGAGGCGATCGGTCGCAGTTTTTCGATTCCAACGTTCGGCCGAAGCGTTTAGTTCCGACTGCTGCACAACGCGCAATCACCACCGCGGATTGCAATCTTCAGCCGCCGCCGCGCGTCGAGGCGCCTTCCGCACCGTTTGCTTGCGGCGTTTTCAGTCCAGTAAGCCTACTTGGCCTTGGCGGGCGCGTCGAATACGCCGGCGCAATGCGGGCAGCGCGTGGCGCCTTCCTTGACTTCCTCCAAGCAATACGGGCACACGGGCGCAGCCTTGGGAGCTTCTTCTTCCTTGCCCGTAAGCTTGTTGCCCAGATCCTGAGCCTTGTTCACCGCTTTCACGAGCAGGAACACAACGAAAGCAACGATGAGGAAATTGATGCAGGCGCTGATGAACGCACCGAAGTCGATGTCGGTGCCGGGAACAACGAGGCCCGAAATGGTGTCGGCGCCGCCGCCTGCGATAACCGAGATGAGCGGGTTGATGATGTTCGTGGTGAGCGCAGTAACGATGGACGTGAATGCGCCGCCGATGATGACCGCAACGGCCAAATCCATCACGTTGCCGCGGTTGATGAACTCCTTGAATTCGCTGAAGAACTTCTTCATGGTGCTTCCTTCCTTCCTTCCTTTCTTTCTTTGCCTGCGGGCACATTGTAAACGCAGCGGGACAGAAAAAGAGGAAGGCCTCGCCATAGGCGAAGCCTTCCTGCGCATGATATGTTTTACCTGATTTGCGGCGTTATTTCACAACGAGCACAGGCACCTTGGTTGCGCCGAGCAGCTTGTGGCTCACGCTGCCCAGATACTGCTTCATGCCAGAAAGCCCGCGCGACCCGATAACCACCATGTCGTAGCCATTCTTTTCGATAAGCTTGGCGATTTCCGATGCGACGTCGGTTCCCAAAACAAGCAGCGTGTCCACGCCGTTTTGCTGATGCCTGCCTTCGAACTGATTCAAAGCGTCGGCGAGCACCTCTTCGGCGTCGGATTTCATAAGGTCCAAAATCGCAGCGAAGCTCGAAGCCTGATCATCGGAAAGCATGGGAATGGAGACCACGTTCACGATGTCGAGATGAATGCGGGCGTCGGACGCGATGAGGTCGGCGGCGGTGTCGATTGCACGCTTCGAGGTCTCAGAGCCGTCATAGGCGACGAGAATGTTCTTCATGGCAAAAACCTCCTTCTTATGTGCGCTGGCGACAATCCCCTGCCAACGCTCGTCTCAAGTATAGCGCTGCACGCCCACAAATACGCCTGCTGGCGAAACGTTATTCGGCCGTTGCCAAAGATGCCGCCGCAGGCTCAAAAACCTGTTAAACGCTACGAGCATTTTACAGGTCGGCGGCCTCGCTTACTCCGCGAGCTTCGCGCGCAGGATACGCAGCGCGTTGCCACGATGGCTGATGGCGTTTTTCTCGTCTTGGGAAACCTCAGCGAGCGAGCGTTCAAAACCAAACTCCTCGGGCATGAACATGGGGTCGTAACCAAAGCCCTCGCTGCCGCGCAGCTCGTGCCCAATGCGGCCTTCGACCGTGCCCTCGACCGTCGTTTCGTCTCCCGCCTCGTTGATGAATGCGAGCGCACACACGAAGCGCCCCGTGCGCTGCTCGTCGGGCACACCCTCAAGTTCGGCGAGTACCTTGGCGTTGTTCGCGGCATCGTCGCCATGCGTGCCCGCATAGCGCGCCGAGTACACGCCCGGCCTGCCATCGAGGGCATCGACCACAAGCCCCGAATCGTCTGCGAGCGCGGCCATGCCCGTTGCCTCATGGGCAGCGCGGGCCTTAATGAGTGCATTGCCAACGAACGTATCGGCGTCTTCCTCGGGCTCGGGATACGACTCAACCTGCGACAGAGTCAGAAACTCCCAGCCCGGAAAGTCGAGCGCGGTCTCGATTTCTTCAACCTTGTGCTTATTGTTGGTTGCAATGACGACTTTCATTTCTCTTCTACTCCATTCCGCGAACAAAAACGCGTGCGCCACAAATCCCGCACGCGGCCGCTTTCCTGCTATTCGATGCCAAGCACATCTTTCTGAGCGGCCAGCAGCACCTTGATGCCCTCTTCAGCCACATCCAAGAACTCGTTCAAACGGTCGCGCGAAAAGCTCACCTGCTCGCCGGTGCCCTGAATCTCGACAATCTCGCCTTTCGCGTTCATCACGACGTTCATGTCGATTTCGGCGTTCGAATCTTCCTCGTAATCGAGGTCGAGCATAAGGCGGCCTTCAACCAAACCAACGCTGATGGCGGCAACCTGGCCAAACAAGGGGTTCGTCTTAATGCGGCCTGCGGTCTTCCACATTTCGAACGCATCATAGGCCGCGACCCACGCGCCCGTGATGGCGGCCGTGCGCGTGCCGCCATCGGCCTGCAGCACGTCGCAGTCGATGGTCATGGTCACCTCGCCGCCCATAGCGTTCAGATCGCACACATTGCGCAGGCTGCGACCAATGAGGCGCTCGATTTCCATGCTGCGACCATTGCGGCCGTTCGTCTCGCGGCGCGTGCGCTTGTTGCCCGCAGCAGGGAGCATGGCGTATTCGGCCGTGAGCCAGCCTTTGCCCGAGCCTTTGCGCCAGCCCGGCGCACGGTCTTCGATGGTCGCGGTGCACAACACACGCGTGTCGCCGAATTCGGCAAGGCAGCTGCCGTTGGCGTTCTTCATAATGCCGCGCGTAAGCTTCACGTCGCGCATCGCGCGATCGTCGCGATCGTTTGCCCTGTTAGCAAGCATGGTTTCCTCCTATCAAGCGGGCAAGCCCGCATACATACAGAAAAGGCCGACGCGATGTCGGCCTTCAGATTATAAGCGAGAAAGATCGATATGGGTCGGGCGCTCGATGGGTTCGCTGAACACCCGCGACCCGAACGACTGGAATTCATCCAGATTCGGTGCCGAGGTGAAGAACTCGTGTTTTGCGATATTGCCCTCATGGGCAAGCTCACCGCGCATGCTCAACGTTTCACGCACCTCTTTCGCCATTTCCTCGGCGGAAGAAACGAGCAGCACATTGTGACCGATAACGCCGCCGATAAGCGCTTTAAGCATGGGGTAATGCGTGCAGCCAAGCACGAGCGTGTCGATTTCGCAACGACGCAGCGGTTCAAGATAGTCGCGGGCGATTTCCTGGAACGCCGGGCGAATGTAAACCTTGCTCGCAAGGCTCGTGAGGTCTTCGATGGGGCCTCTCGACATGCGAATTCCCTGCTCGACGATGTCGACGAACTTCGGCGTAGCCGTGGAAAAAACCGTGATGCCCGCGTCGATATTGCGAATAGCCTGAGGATAGCAGCCCGATTCAACCGTGCCCTTCGTTGCGATGACGCCCACGCGGCGGTTTTTCGTCGCACGCGCGGCGGCGCGAGCGCCAGGAATAACGGCGCCGATCACGGGAATGCTGAAACGTTGCTGCGCGTGTTCAAGGCCAGCGGCGGTCGCGGTATTGCACGCGATAACGAGCAGCTTCACGTCGCGGCCAACGAGCCATGTGCAAATTTGCTGCACGAAACCGTCGACCTCGTCTTGGCTGCGGGGGCCATAGGGGCATCGCGCCGTATCGCCAAAATATACGATGGATTCCTCGGGCAGCTCCTTGGCGATTTCGCGCGCCACTGTAAGGCCGCCAAAACCGGAATCAAAGATGCCGATAGGGGCGTCATTAAACGGCCTGTTTGATAGTACCCTGTCAGAAGAAACGATCATGCATCCTCTTTTTAATCAATGCCCGGTTTATTTGCCCTGGGCTGAATAATGTCGCTCGTTACCAAGCAATTGCCATTTTCATAATAAAGCCTATCGCACAAACCGCAAAACGAGCATTGGCACGCACGCGAATAGCGGAATCCAAAATGCGCGGCAAAACGGCGATTAAACGGACGCATGCCTCATTAAAAGCACGAAAGCGCACGTCAGAAGCCTCTTTTGCCAAGCCTTCAAGATGCCCAACCCTTACGGACATTCACAAAAAACGCCGCTCAAAAGAACGGCGTTTATTGATTCTGGTGGAGGCGCGGAGAATCGAACTCCGGTCCATACTACGTTCTTGCTCAGGCTCTACAAGCTTATTTCGCGATCGAATTTCGGAAGATGTCGGTTCGCGAACCAACGTCGAGCTTCCTAGCCCGTTCTTTCTTTTCCAAAGCCATACAGACTACGTGCTTTGAAGCAGTCCCCTAAAATGACGTCGCGCTCGAGTCGGGGACAACCCGAGGTTGACGTGCCAGGTGCTATTAAGCAGCCATGGCGAGCGCAGGAGCGCTCTGATAAGATTTTTTGCCAATTAACTTGACTTTACCCCTGTTTAACGTGGCGAGGAGACCACGACCTGCTCCTCAGTTCAAACGTACCATGTCGAAACCAGTCGCCCCCAAATGCGTGCCGCGCGGGCACCGAGGGTGCTGTCCACCATGCGATATGCTTTTGTCAAGCACCATGCCGGGTTGCCCCAGCGGAAAACCTATTGTATCGAGGCGGCGGCCAATGTCAAATGCCGACACGCTCCTGAAACCTTATTTCAACAGTTCCTTGAGGTTCATGCCGCCCGTGATGTCGTCGAGGGCTTCTTTCAAATCGCGCGCCGCGAGCGCGGTCTCGCGCGCAAGCTCGACGCCGCCCTTGGCAGCATTCTTCACGTCGCCCTGCGTGACGCCCTTGAAAAGGACCTTATCGTCTTCGTCTTCCTCTTCTGCCGGGCACCAATCGTAGTGCTCGCAGTTATCGCAGTCGCCATCGCAGCCATCTTCGTAATACGCCTCGGCGGCAGCCTTCGCGGCACGTTCCTCGTCGGTGAGTTCGACGTCGTTTTCCTCTTCGACCTCGACTTCAACGGCCTCGTCGGCCTCATCGGCTTCAGCGCCCTCGTCGACATCGGGAGCCACGGCTTCCTCGCCTTCAGCTGCAGCAGACTCGGCCTTCGCGTCTTCGGCAGGTGCCTCGTCCTCAAACACGCCATCGAAATCGTCAGGGCACCAGTCGTAGTATTCGCATGTCTCGCACTCGCCATCGCAGCTGGTTTTGTAGTATTCCTTCCACTTTTCGGTCATGAGCGCATTGTATTTCTCCTGCAGCTCATCGTATTCGGCGTCAGAATGCTGCGGCGCTGCCGGCTCGGCAGACTTATCGCCCTTGTCCTTCTTGGACTTCTCGTCTTCGGGCATGACGATCTGCCTCGCGGCGTTTTTCGCCACGCGACCGCCCAAGCGAGTTGCTTTCCTGAAAATACCCATGTATGAACCCCCTGTTCAAGCCCCGCAGGGCACCTTGCCAATTAACGAGAACGCATCTTCAACGCGCGAGCGATTTCGCGTTTGGAATCGCGTTCCGCCATCGCCTGGCGCTTATCGTGCAGCTTCTTGCCACGGGCAAGCGCGATTTCAAGCTTCACCAAGCCGTTTGTCGAGAAGTAAATTCCAATGGGAACAATTGCCAGTCCCGCCTCGCGCGTTTTCTGCTCCAAATAGCGAATCTGCTTGCGATGAAGCAGCAGCTTGCGCTTGCGGTCGGGGTCGGGATTGTTCAAATTGCCATGCGAATACGGTGAGATATGCAGCCCGTTGAGCCACGCCTCGCCCTTGCGAATGAGCACGAAGCAGTCGGTAAGCTGGCAGTTGTTCTCGCGCAGCGAGCACACCTCGGTGCCCGTGAGCGCGATGCCCGCCTCAAACGTTTCAATTATTTCGTAATCGTGGAAAGCCTTGCGGTTTTTCGCGATTTGCTTCTTTTCGCGCGCCACGCGCCACCTCTCATTCGTGCTTCACGCCGCCGGAAAACGCGGCAGCTCGCGCCATTATACCGTTCGATGCGCTCATGGAGTGTCATGCAGATTAAGGAAACCGCCCCTACCCCTGCAACAACTCGTACAAATCGTCGGCATCGAGCGATGCGAGCGAAATTCCGCCCGCGCCCACAACTTGGTCGGCGAGTTCGCTTTTCGTTTGCTGCAGACGCACGATGCGCTCCTCGATCGTGTTTTTCGCCACAACCTTCTCGACGCTCACCACGCGCGTTTGCCCAATGCGATGCGCGCGGTCGGTCGCCTGGCTTTGCGCCGCGGCGTTCCACCATGGATCGGCATGAATCACGACCGACGCGCCCGTAAGGTTCAAACCCGTGCCGCCCGCCTTCAGAGAAACGAGAAACGCCGGGGTGTCGTCTTCATTGAACGCATCAACGAGCCGCACGCGTTCTTTCTTCGGCGTAGCGCCCGTGATGGAATAATGTGCGATGCCCGCCTTGCGCAGCCGTTCGGCAATCAGCTCAAGGAAACTCGTGAATTGCGAGAACACGAGCGTCTTTTCCCCACCCTCCACGGCGGACGAAACCAAATCGACAATCGCGTCGAGCTTGGCGGAAGGCCCACGGTAATCTTCATACACCAAACGCGGGTCGCAGCACAACTGGCGCAAGCGCGTGATTTCGGCGAGCACCTCGACGGTTGACACAGGCTTTCCCGCAGCGCGGGCCGCTTCGCGTTCTTTGCGGAACATGCGCTGCTCGGTAAGCTCTTCACGAAGGCGTTGCTCGTGCGCGTCGTAGAGCTTCCTCTGCTCGACATCCATGTTCGCATACACCACCGATTCGAGCTTATCGGGCAAATCGGTGAGCACGTCGGCCTTCAAGCGGCGCAGCATGAAGGGGGCGACGATGGCCTGCAGCCGGCGAGCCACCGCGTCATCGCCGCCCACGATGGGAGACTCGAAGCGCTCGCGGAAGCGCGCATAAGGCCCCAGCAACCCGGGCATAAGGAAGTCGAAAATGCTCCACAGCTCCGAAAGGCGGTTTTCCATAGGCGTACCCGTGAGCGCGAACTTGTGGTCGGCTTCAAGGCTTTTCACCGCGCGCGTCGTGAGCGCCGCGGGGTTTTTGATATATTGCGCCTCGTCGAGTGCGCATATGAACAGGCGGCGGCTCGACCAATCGTCGATATCGATACGAAGCAGGTCATATGAGGTGACCAGCACGTCAACGCGTCGATGGCCGCCGAATGCCTCGAGGCGCGCAGCTCGGCGCTCTTGCGCGCCGCCCGCCACGGCGACCACGGAAAGCTCGGGCGCGAATCGCTCGAACTCGGCCGTCCAGTTGTACACAAGCGACGCCGGGCACACGATAAGGCTCGGATACGGCTGCCGCTTGGCATGGCGGGCCAAAAGAAGGGAAATGAGCTGCAGCGACTTGCCTAAGCCCATCTCATCGGCCAAAACGCCCCCGAAATCGGCATCGCAGCGTGCCGAAAGCCAACGGAAGCCCGACTCCTGATACGGCCTGAGCACCCCTGCAAGCGTTGGCGGCACGGCATAATCGGCCTCGTTCACGGCCTTGAAGTGATCGATATATTCCTGAAAGCTTCGATCACGCTCAAGGTCCGCTTCTTCGTTCAAATAGAATGCACGATATGCCGGCAAAAGCGCCTGTCCGCTCGCAAGCTCGCGCGCCGTAAGGCCCAAATCACCCGCAAGGCGATCGAGTTGAGAAAGATCGGCTTCCTTCAAATCGATGAACGCGCCCGAACGCAAGCGGTGGTAGCGCTTGCGGCGTCGATAGCTCGAAAGCAGTGCCGAAAGCTCCGACGCCGGCAAATCACCCGCATCGACCACAAGGTTAATCAAGTTGCCCGAAAGCGATACGCCCATGGTAACGCGCGGCTTCACATCGCGAATAAGACGATCGAACGCGGGCGTGGTGAACACCGTGCCCGCCTCGCGGAATTCCACAAGGCCGCCGAAAAGCAGCGCGCCCACCGCGTCTCCGTCGGAAAGCGCGAGCGATGCGCCTGCACCAAAATAGTGCGCGGCAAGAGAGCGAGCCTTCGCTTCGCGCTTCACATCGCGCACGGGAAGAGGCACGTCCACGGGCTCGGGGCGATCGGTGAGTTCGCCCACCAAATCGTAACGAATCGCGCCATACACAGCCTGGGCGCGCATAGTCACGCTCGTTTTGTCTTTGTCGAAAAAGAACTCGAGCGAGCACGTGACAGGGCGGTATTTATCGATATCGGAAGGAAGGTCGACGCGCAAACGCTTCTCAATCGCAGGCAACGCCGTCGCGCAAAAAAGCGGCATGTCGCGCTCGGCTACAAAGGGGCGGTTTTCCTCGCTTCCATAAACGCCACGCAGAAAATCGGCGCACTTCATGAAGTCGTTCGAGCATCGATAGAATTCACTGCTGCCAAGCCACACGAAAAGCTTCGAGCCGCGGCCCGCAAGCCAAATGCGGCTGCCGCGCTCAACGGTAAAGCCGCCTCGCGACGAGGGCCGAACCGCAAGCGCGATTTCAGGATCGGCATCGACCACACGCACGCGCGCCACGCTCGGCGCAATGCCATCGGCGCCCTTGATGGAAAACGTCTCGCCCGCCAGGGCTGAAAGCACATCGACCATATCGCTTTCGGAAAGGGACATGGTGCGGCCAATGCTCGGAGCAGCGTATCGCCACGAGGAAAGCGGTGCCGTACGGCGCTGGGCATCGACAATGCCCGCGACGAGCTGGACTATCGCGCGACCGCGCTCCGTGAAACGCGAAGGCACGTGGGTGAATGCGAGCTTCTTTCCATACTCGAAAAACGTGCCCTCATCGAGGCGGCGGCAAAAATCGGAGATGTTCTTTACGATGTACGTCGCATCGTCGGTCGCCACGCGCAACCCCATGGACCATTCGCCGTATTCCACGGTGAAATCGCACAGCACATCGACGCTTCCATCAGGCGTGTCGTCACGCTCGAGGCGTTCGGCGCGCTCCATGAACGCGGCGATGCAGTCGGAAGATACTGCAGAACGATCGCGGCGAAAGCCCGCATAGCTATCGGAACGAGCTGCGTAATCGAGCGCGAGCGCCACGGCATGCTTGCACATGCCGTCGTACTGAAACGCCGCCGGACACGTACAGGAGTAATCTTCGACGAAATCGGCGCCCTCGTTGAGCTCGACCATAACGCGGTAGCCTTCGGTTGAGCTCGTTTGGGAAGCCACGACCGCGTTGATGATGGTCGACTCGCCATCGTAGCGCACGCGGCGATCGTATACCGAGCGCCCGCCTGCAGCAATCGAGCGCCCGCGATGCAAAACGCGCGGCGCGCACATATGAGAAAGCGATTCCTCAGAAAGCACGATGGCCCCTTCCCTACGGTATTGCGAACCTTGAGTATACCGCGACGCCGCGAAGAGAAAAGGCGCGCCAGAAACAGCGCATTACTTTCGGGCGACGAGTCTGGGGCCGATGCGACGCACAAGGTCGAAGTCGGCGCGGCGGGCATAGGGATACACCGACGAAATGCGCACGCGCACCTTCGTGCCCAAGCGATAGACCACGCCCGAATCGGAACCGAACAGCACGCGTCGCGCTGCATCGAGCACAAAGTATTCCCCCGTATCGCGCAGCGAAACGAAGCCTTCGCACGTATCGGCCAGGCGCACGAAGAAACCCTGGGCCATAACGCCCGAAATCATGCCATCGGCTTCATCGCCAATGCGCTGCTCGAGCAGCTCGAACAGCTTGAGCTCTTGAGATTCTCGCGCGGCTTCTTCGGCGGTGCGTTCCGCGGTCGATGCATGGTCGGCAATGCGCGCCAGGGCCGACTCCAAACCCGAAGTCTCGCCCGTGCGGCCGAAAAGCGCCACTTTCAGCATGCGATGCACCATAAGGTCGGGGTAGCGGCGAATGGGGCTCGTGAAGTGCGTGTATGCCGTGCTCGCGAGCCCGAAGTGCCCCTCGCACGAATCAACGTACACCGCGCGCTTCATTGCGCGCACCACAAGCGACGACACGAGGAATTCCTCGCTGCGCCCACGCGCGAACGAGAGCACCTGCTGGATGGCGAACGAATCGCCTGCCTTGAAATTCGCAAGCGATACATGCCTGTCGTAGCCAAATTCCTGAAGAATTGGCACGAGTTCTGCCAAATCGCCCGACGAAGGCGGCTCATGCACGCGAAAAATCGACGGAATTCCCGCATCGCGCAAATATCGAGCAACCGCCTCGTTGGCGGCGATCATGGCCTCTTCGACAAGCGCCGTCGCATCGGTTTTGCGACGAATAGCCACGCTGACGGGCACGCCTTCATCGTTCAGGCGAACCTTGGCCTCTTCACTCTCGAAATCCATGCCTCCACGACGCACGCGATTGGCATGGAGTGCCTGAGCAATTTCATGCAGAACGCCAATCGATTGCGCGATGTCTTCGGCAAACGCGCCAGCCATAGGCCGCAGGGCCGCAACCGCCGCCTGAAAATCGCCAGCCTGCAAAGCGTCAATGGAAACTTGCACGGCGCCATACGTAAGCCGCGCTTTCGACTTGATAACCGACGGGGTTATGCGCGTGTCCCGAACAAAGCCCTTTTCATCGATGAGCATCTCGACGCTCATCGCGCGGCGTTCTTCATGTGGCCGCAGCGAGCACACATCGTTCGAAAGCGCCTCGGGAAGCATGGGCAGCACGCGATCGACCAAATACACGCTCGTCGCGCGTTCGCGAGCCTCGAAGTCGACCTGAGAATTCCAAGGAACGTAGTGCGATACATCGGCAATATGGACGCCCAGAATGAAGAACCGCGCGCCTGCAGCCGAAGAAGCATCGTCTGCCGCGCAGGCAATGCCCGGCTCGGAGCTGCCCTCCTTCTTGGCGGCAAGCGCCCTATGGGCACTGCGAAGCGTTGCGGGGCCATCAATCCAAACGCACGCCGCGCTTACGGCATCGTCGAAATCTTTCGCATCATCGGGGTCGACCGTGAACGCGAGCTCGCTTCTCAAATCGACATAGCGTCCGCTGTTGAAAGCGGCGTCGGCATCGACGTCAGCGCCTTCAACTTCGGCAAGCGATGTTGCCGAAAACGATGTTGCCAGCTTATGGCGAGCAATAATGAGCTCGACATCGGCCCCAGGCTGGCCTTCGTGCCCAAGCACTTCCTCGACCACGCCCTGCGCGGGCTCTCGCCGCGACGGGAACGAGGTCATGCGCACGCGCACGATGTCGCCATCTTTCACATGGGGAGCATCGCTGCGCAAGGTGAAGATGTCATGCTTGATGCGGGGGTCTTCAGGAACAACGACCCCAAAGGGTTCGGCGATTTCATATCGCCCGACAACCGTTTCGTGAGCGCGGCCAACCACGCGAACCACGCGCCCACGAAGCCTATCTTCAAAGCCGCCCTCGCGTTCGCCATCGTGAATGCGAGCGACCTCCACCACATCGCCATCGAAAGCGTCAGCCGTTTTAGAGGCGGGAATAAAGAACTCCCCTTCGGAAGTCTGCACAAAACCGTATCCAGCGCCCGACATCTTCAGAACGCCTTGCGGCAAAATGCGCGGGGTGCGGCGGGCAGAGCTTTTTCTTGTACGTGAACGAGACATAGCATCCCTTCATAGGTCAAATGGAATATGAGTAAAAGAAGCAGCTGCGAAGCCCACCGAAGCTCGCAGTTTGTCGAGGCATAAGCAAAAACGAGATTACTTTCGCATAGAACTCAGCAAGAAGGAAGAGTCGAAAGCGAACCGTAACCGCAAAACCCATGAAGCGCCGAGGAGGCATGAGCCCCGCAAAAGGCAAACCTGCGCAACGAAACAACAAACCGAGGTCACGAACAACGTCGCAACCTCGGCTTGAAGGCAATCATATGTAAATACAGCGCCTGTCCTAGTCGACAACGAGCGAGCCAGCCGTCTCGATGGCGATTTCCTTCTGATTGTCGACCGACGATCCCTCGCGCAAGGAAATCACCACGTCAGGCGACACGCCCACGCCATCGATTGTATACCCCGAAGGGCTCTTGTAGCGCGCGGCGGTATAGCGCAACGCGCCGCCGAACGAAAGCGGCTTAGTAACCTGCACAGAACCGCGGCCCATGGTATTGACGCCCACCAACGTCGCACGGTTCGAATCGCGCAACGCAGCCGCGAGAACCTCGGCGGAACCTGCGGTGTTGCCGTTCACAAGAACGACGACCGGCGCATCGGTTGCCACATTGCCCGAAACTTGCTTGGTAGTTTGGGCGTCGACCGTGTCGATTTCGACCACAACGCCGCTCTTCACGAACAGCGAAGCCACGTCGACCGCCTTGTTCAAATAGCCACCGGGATTATCGCGCAAATCGAGCACGAACGACTGAGCCCCTTGCGAAGAGAGCTCTTCTATCGCCTGACGCACGAGCGAATCGGCGTTCTGCGTGAACTGGCGCAGTTTGATGTAGCCGACGTTGTTCTGCAGCTGGGCAGTCACATTCGGCTCAGTGTAATCGGTGCACACGAGCGTCGTGGTGAATTCATCGCCGCCCGAAGCATCGAGAGACGTAGGCCGACGCCACGTGATGACAACGGTCGAGCCAGCCTCGCGCTGCACGGCATTGATAACTTCAGTCGACGTCCATTCTTGCGAACGATCGCCATCGATGGCCACCACGAAATCGCCCGGCAAAACGCCCGCGTCGCTCGCCGAAGAGCCCTCAAACACGTCGAGCGCATAGGCTTGGCCGTTGTATTCCGAGAAGAACACGCCCACGCCTGGATAATCCTCCGACGCCGTTACGTCGACATAGGTCGAATAGCGATCAGCGGAATAGTAGCGCGTGAAGGTGTCGTTCGTGGATTGCAGGAACGAATCCAAAACCGCAGACGTGCAGGCATCGGTATCGTAGGAATCGAGGCTCGATTTCGCCAAAATGCCTTCAACCTCGTTCAGACGCGAGGCAACCTCGCCAGAATCGGCCGAAGCCGCCTGGACGGCGGCTTTCGTTTCCGGCTCTTCAATTCCCAAACGACTCATAAGGTCGTGGTTTCCGCGCACGACGAAACCAGCGCAAAAAAGCGCAACCGCGCACATGCATAAAGCGAGTTGCTTTATGATGCGCGCGTTGCGGGTCGTTACGTCGATATGGCCTTTGCGGTGTCGCACAGACATAGACATGGGGGCTATTTACACCTTCAAGTAGCGTCGCATAGCGAACAGCGAACCAATACCAGCAATGACCAAGCCGGCGACAATAAGCGCGGCGTAGATCATGAGATACGACGTCATGGACAAATCGATGGGCAGCCATGCCAAAGTGTTCGAAACCTGTGGCAGCGCGAAGCGGCGCAGCATTTCAATGGACAGAATGGCAAGGGCCGAACCGATAACGGCATGCATCGCGCCTTCCATAAGGAAAGGCCCACGAATGAAGCCGTTGCTCGCACCCACGAGACGCATGATGGCGATTTCCTTGCGGCGTGCCAAAATGGCCAAGCGGATGGTGTTGTTGATGAACACCAGCGCAATGAAGATGAGCAGGGCAACGAGCGCGACGCCGATGTAGCGAATGTAGTTCGTGAGCTCGAACAGGCGTTTCACGCTGCTCTGGCCATACTTGATGCTGTCGGCGGGGTTTTCCTCGTCGGCGATTTTCGCGAACGTGGAGTTACCCTCGATTTGAGAGGCGATGCCCTCAACCATCTGCGGATCGGCGAGCTCGACGTCGATGGAAGCCGGCAGAGGATTCATGCCATCGAGCTGGTCAACAATTTCGCTGGAGCTCATGGAATTGCTGAAGTTCTGCAGGGCTTCGTCTTTCGTGGTGAAGTCGACGCTTTGCACGCCGTCCATCTTCTCGATGGCCTTCATGACCGTATCGATGTCGGATTGTTCGGCATCGTCAGACACATACGCCGTGATGGAAACCTTGTCTTCCACCGACTTCACCGTGTTGTCGACGATAAGGCCGCCAACAAGGAAAATGCCGATGATGAGCAGGGATAGGAAAATCGTGATAATCGAACCGAGCGTCGTGGAAAGGTTTCGCGTAAAGCCCGTGAGCGATTCTTTGAAGAAGTAGAAAAGACTAGACATCGAAACCGTACACACCCCTATCTTGGTCGCGGGTCAACTGGCCGTTGTCGAGAGCAATAACGCGACGACGCATATTGTCGACCATTTCGCGGTCGTGCGTTGCCACGAGCACCGTGGTACCGGTGCGATTAATGCGCTCGAGCAGATCCATAATGCCGCGCGAAGTTTGCGGGTCGAGGTTGCCCGTAGGCTCGTCGCACACCAGAAGCGGCGGACGATTCACAATGGCGCGCGCAATGGAAACACGCTGCTGCTCGCCACCAGAAAGCTGATCGGGACGCTTGTTAAGCTTGTCTTGCAGGCCAACCAGGCGCAAAACCTCGGGGACCTGAGTCTTAATCACGTGACGGCTCTTGCCGATAACCTCGAGCGCGAACGAAACGTTCTCGAAAACAGTTTTGTTCGGCAGCAATTTGAAGTCTTGGAAAACGCAGCCAATGTTGCGGCGAAGATAGGGCACGCGCCAGTCGCGCATGGTCGTAAGATCTTCATCGGCAACATAAATATGGCCGCTCGACGGCTTGAGCTCGCGGGTAATGAGCTTGATGAAGGTAGACTTGCCCGAACCCGAATGGCCAACGAGGAAGACGAACTCGCCCGCATAGATTTGCAGGGAGATATCGTGCAGCGAAGGCTTGTTCGGCTGCGCCTGGTAGACCTTCGTCACATGATCGAAGGTGATGACAGGCGCGCCCATGGGCTGGGACTGCTGCGCGTCTTCAAGCGAAAGAGAAGGAAGCGCCGCCGACAAGTCGGAACGAATGGCCGGCTGGGCGGGAGCGTGGTGACCGCGGCCAGCGTGGCCGGGTGCAAGTTTGTTCATTGCGGGGAGCGCGCCAGTTGCCTGGGGGCTCACAGCGCGGTTTGCCGAAGTGGCGCCCGCGGATTGAGCGACGTTGGAGCCTGCATGGGCGGCATGGCGGCCCACAGGCGGCGTCACCCGCGACGTAGCCCCCGCTTCGAGGGGATCGCGACGTCGCGCGTCATTGGTGTTCGTCACAGAGTGCTCCGTTCAAATAATGGTTACTGGACTCAACCCGCTTATTCTACCAAGACACGCAAATCCCCGCTCGCTTCGCTACGAAACAAACACTGCACTGAATAGAGCCTGAAAAGCAGAAAACGGGTCGCGGCGGAAAGACGGCCACACAATGCAAACCGACATAAAGAAAAGGCCGGGCAAAACCCGGCCTTGAACAAGCGACGCTCTAACGCGCTATTTGCGAGAGATGGCCTTTTTGGCCGCCTCGGCGATAGCGGCGGCATCCATGTGGAATTCCACGAGCAGTTCCTCGTAGCTTGCCGACGTGCCGAAGCAATCCTGCATGCCCACACGCTCGAGCGGAGCGGGATGCTTTGCGGCCAGGCATTCCGCCACGGCGCCACCAAGGCCGCCGATAACGGAATGTTCTTCAGCGGTCACGATGCAGCCCGTCTTCTCGACCGACGCCAAAATGGTGTCTTCGTCGAGCGGCTTCACGCAGAATGCGTCGATAACCTCTGCGGAAATGCCTTCAGCGGCCAGCAAGTCAGCGGCCTTCAGGGCCTCATCGATTTCGACGCCGCAGGCGACGATGGAAACATCGCTGCCCTCGCGAAGCACGTATGCGCGACCCATCTCGAGCTCTTTGCCCGGCTCATAGACGCACGGCACCGATGCGCGGCCCATGCGCACATACACGGGGCCCGGCGTTTCGGCGGCCAGCTTAATGGCGGCCTTCGCAGCGTAGTAGTCGGCGGGAACGAGAACGCGCATGTTCGGCAGCACGCGCATAAGGGCGATATCTTCGACCATCTGATGGCTGCCGCCGTCGGGGCCTACGGAAATGCCAGCATGCGTAGGGGCGATTTTCACGTTCAGATTCGCATAGCACACGGTGTTGCGAATTTGATCATACACGCGGCCAGTGCCGAACACGGCGAACGAGCCAGTGAATGCGGTGTGACCCGTGAGCGAGAGACCAGCGGCCACGCCAACCATATCTTGTTCGGCGATGCCAACGTTCACCAGGCGCTCGGGATGCGCAGCGCCCAGCTTTTTGGTGGTGGTGGAACCAGAAAGGTCGGCCTCGACGGCTACGACGTCGATACCTTGTTCCACCAATTCGACCAGCGTCTCACCGTAGGCGGCGCGGGTTGCTTTTTTCTCTGCAGCCATTATTTAGCCTCCTTGTTCGCGGTGAGTTCGGCGAGGGCCTGCTCGGTTTGCTCGGCGTTCGGCGCCTTGCCATGCCAGCCAGCCTGGTCTTCCATAAAGGAAACGCCCTTGCCCTTGGTGGTTTCGGCGACGATCACGCACGGCTTGCCGCCGCGAGATTCCTTGGCGCTTTCAAGCGTGGCGAGAATGGCTTCCATGTCGTTGCCGTCGCACTGGAACACCTGCCAGCCGAACGAGCGGAACTTGTCGCCCAAGTCTTCCGGCGAGCATACGGTTTCGATGCGGCCGTCGATTTGCAGGTGGTTGTGATCGACGATGGCGACCAGATTATCGAGGCCCTTGTGAGCCGCGAACATCGCAGCTTCCCACACCTGGCCCTCTTGGCATTCGCCGTCGCCCATAAGGGTGAACACCGAAGACTCAGAACCGTTGAGCTTCAGGCCGAGCGCCATGCCGGCAGCGATAGAGAGGCCCTGGCCGAGCGAGCCCGTAGATGCCTCAACGCCCGGAAGCTTCCTGCAATCGGGATGGCCCTGAAGGCGGCTGTGCAGCTTGCGCAGCGTGGCGAGCTCTTCTTTCGGGAAGTAGCCAGCCTCGGCAAGCGTGGCGTAAAGCGCCGGTGCCGCATGGCCCTTCGAAAGAAGGAAACGGTCACGGTCTTCGGCCTTCGGATTTTCCGCATCGTGCTTGAGCACGCCCCCGAAATACAACGCGCACATAATGTCTGCCGCCGAAAGCGAGCCACCCGGATGCCCGCTTCCCGCTTCGGCCACCATTTTCACGATATCGACGCGGATATCGCTGGCCATGCTCTTCAGCTCTTCGAGATTCACGACGCCCCTTTCTGTCGTTCAAGAAAAAAGCGCCCCGCATGCGCGGGACGCCTCATCACGCAATTGATTGCATCGTATCGCAAATTCGCGTTTCAGGCTATTGGGATACGCGCCAACGATGATAGCCCACAACGAATTCATCGATATCGCCGTCAAGCACAGCATCGACGTTGCTCGTTTCGACGCCGCTACGCAGGTCTTTCACAAGCTGGTACGGATAGAGCACATAGTTGCGAATCTGGCTACCGAAGCCGTTTTCCTGTTTTTCGCCACGAATGGCATCGAGTTCGGCATCACGCTTTTGGCGCTCAAGCTCGTACAACCTGCCGCGCAGCACCTTGAACGCAGATTCCTTGTTCATAAGCTGGCTTTTCTCGTTTTGGCAGGTAACGACGATGCCCGTGGGAATATGCGTGAGTCGCACGGCCGAATCGGTGGTGTTCACGCACTGGCCGCCTGGACCGCTCGAGCGATATACGTCGACGCGCACGTCGTTCGGGTTCAAATTCACCTCGATGTCGTCGGACATCACGGGCATGACCTCCACACTGGCGAACGTCGTTTGGCGGCGGCCCTTGATGTCGGTCGGCGAAATACGCACGAGTCGGTGCACCCCATGCTCACTGCGCAGCATGCCATAGGCGTTTTTGCCTTCCACCTGGAACACCGCGCGATCAAGGCCGATGCCCTCGCCCGGCACCACATCGAGCACTTTGAGTTTCCATCCCTTTTTCTCGACGTATCGCGAGTACATGCGATAGAGCATGTCGGTCCAGTCCTGCGCCTCGAGCCCGCCTTGGCCAGGGTTTACCGACACGATGGCGTCAGAGGAATCGAGGTCGTCGGCGAACCAGGAATCGATTTCGAATTGATCGAGCATGGAATCGAGGCGCGAGAGGCACATTTGAACCTCGGCGGCGAAGCCTTCGTCTTCGCTGGCGAGTTCATCGGCAGCACGCGCATCGTCGAGCAGGCCGCACGCGACGTCATACGCATTGAGCGTGTCGCGCAGATTGCTCGCCTTCTTCGAAACCTCCTGCGCCGCAGCCGCGTCATCCCAGAAGCCAGGCTGTGCCGCCTTATGGTCGAGATTGACGAGCTCGGCTTGGGAGTCCTCGATATGCAGGTATTCATGCGCCGCAGCCAAACGCTCGGCAACATCGTCGATATTCAGGTTTTCTTTCTCAGCCATAGCTCAAACCATTCAGAATTCAAAAACAGCATTTCGGCAGCGCGCCCCAAAGCGAGCACGCAAGCCCTGATACAAGCAACGGCCCGACAATACATCGGGCCGAGCAAAAGCAGATATCGTTCCAACGCCGAATCCAGCAGAAAGCGAAATGCAATTCGAATGCAATCAGCGCCTCACTGCGAGATTGGCCGTCAAGCGGCGTACGACATCCATCACCGCGCCGCCCCTCTAGACGGCGCGATATTGCATCACCTATTGAAGCCGTGGCACTTCTTGAACTTCTTCCCGCTTCCACACGGGCAAGGATCGTTCGGCTTCACGTTCACATAGGGGTCGGAATCTTCATCTTTGCGATACGTCTTCGGCTTTGCCGTCGCCGCAGGCTTCGGCGGCTGGCCAGCGGTTGCCTGCGTGGGACGAACACCACGGCCGGCGATGGTATTTTCGGAAAGAGCGGCCTCGGGCGAGGAATAGCTCACCTTGCCATCGAGGGGCGACGACTCTTCCTGCTCCACGGGAGCAGCGATGCGCAGGCGCAGCAGCGTGCGCAGGAAGTCTTCGTACATCGAAGACGTGAGCTCCGAGAATGCGCGATGCGCTTCTTCTTTATATTCGACGAGCGGGTCGCGCTGGCCGAAGGCGCGCAGGCCAATGCCCGTCTTCAAATAATCCATCGCCTGCAGGTGGTTCATCCAACGCACATCCATGATGCGCAGCATAACCTGGCTTTCGAGCTGGCGCATCGCGTCGGCACCAAGGGTTTCTTCCTTGGAGCGATACGTGCCCATGAGATATTCCTCAAGGGCGTCTTCGAGAGCCTCGGGGTCGTCTTCATGGTCGACTTCCTCGGCTTTGAAGGAAGCTTCGCCCGTCATATTCGCCGCCCACACGTCGACGGCCTTCATATCCCAGTCGTCGCTCGGCAGCTTGGCCGGGCAATTCTCATCAATCACAGCATCGACTTCGTCGTCAACGATTTCCTCGATGCGAGAAGACAAGTCTTTTCCGTCGAGAATCGCGTTGCGCTCCTTATAGATGGCGTTACGCTGTAGATTCATGACGTCGTCGTATTCGAGCACGTTTTTACGAGCGGCGAAGTGCATGGCCTCGACCTGGCGCTGAGCGCTTTCGATAGCCTTGGTCACCATGCCCGCTTGAATCGGCATGTCGTCGGTCGCGCCGGTTTTTTCCATCATGCGGCTGATGGAATCCATGCGATTGCCGCCGAACAGACGCATGAGGTCGTCTTCGAGCGAGAGGTAGAACTGCGTGAGGCCCGGG